>Ga0247841_10000227_pt1 | contig 153014 bp, 159 predicted proteins | sample LaCruzMarch2015__2_FD_192410 | JGI IMG/M metagenome (GOLD analysis project Ga0247841, IMG submission 192410) | Freshwater microbial communities from meromictic Lake La Cruz, Castile-La Mancha, Spain - LaCruzMarch2015_18m | ecosystem: Environmental > Aquatic > Freshwater > Lake | place: Spain... | reverse complement strand
GTAGAAATCAGTTCTTCCTACTGCCAGATGATTGAAAGCATGCGCTTGGAGAAATTCGTAACCTTCTCCAGCCACAGTATGAGTTTTAAGACCCTGGTGGATATTGACTACTGGCCGGTAGATATGATCTCAGATGATTCGGTGGTTTATTGGAAGGCCCTTATTTTCCATAACGGTAATTACCGCGTGGTGCCGCTTTACATTACGGTCTCTATGGATGTTGCCTATTCTAGCAATCTTTTTAAGACCCTCCTGGTGCAATATAAACAAAAGAGAAGGTGGGCCTGGGGGGTAGAGAATTTTCCATTTGTCTTAAGCCATTTTTTAAGCCCTAATCAGATTCCTCTCTTGGTGAAGATACGCCGCTCCTTTCATCTTTTAGAAAGCCACGTTACCTGGGCAGTCTGGGCGGTCATTATTACTTTTTTGGCACCGCTTCCGGTGCTTTTAGGCGGCGCATTATTCCATCAGGTACCCATAGGTTATAACCTGCCGCTCATTACTGGGTTGCTTTTAAAGTTTACCATTGGCGCCAGTTTAATCTGGGTGATACTGAGCAGAACTATTCTGCCGCCGCGGCCTAAAGACGTGCCTTGGACTAAAAATATTATTATGATGATGGAATGGGTTTTGGTGCCGGCAATTATTCTTTTACTTGGCTCTACTCCGGCCCTGGATGCCCAGACGCGCTTGGCGCTAGCCAAGTACATGGAATTTTATCCTACCGAAAAGAAACGCAAGATGGTATAATAGTTTATAATTTTAAAGCCGGGAGGTATTGATGGATATCAAAAGCTATTTTAAGATGATGGTGGAAAAGAATGCCTCGGATATGTTTTATCGTACCGGTTCTAATGTGCGTATGCGCATTGACGGTAAGGTAGTGAGTGTCGATAGTAAAATCGTCAGCCTTGACGAGGTTAACGCTGCGGTTAAAGAACTTACCTCCAATGAGCTTAAGGATTTTTTTCAGAGGCATTTAGATGTGGATTTCGGAATTTACCTGCCGGAGATCGGGCATCGTTTTCGTATCAGTATTTTTATGCAGCGTAACTGGCCGGCCCTGGTTATCAGGAATATCCGTTCTGATATTCAGACTTTTGAAGAACTTCACCTGCCCGTAGAGGTGCTGCAGAAACTGGCGATGGAAACCCGTGGCCTGGTTCTTCTTACCGGCAGCGCCGGTAGCGGTAAATCTACTACTATCGCCAGTGTAGTTTCCTATATCAATGAACATGCCCATAAACATGTCTTGACGGTAGAGGAGCCCATCGAATTTACCTTTAAGGATAAGAGTTCTATTGTTAATCAGAGGGAGTTGGGCCTGGACGTTTCTTCTTATGCCGTGGCCTTACGCGCTTTTACTCTGCAGAGCCCGGATGTAATTTATATCGGCAACATCCGTGATTATGAGACTATGTCAGCTGCACTGACCGCTGCGGAGATGGGAGTTCTGGTTTTAAGCACCATGCATACCGTAAATGCCTCTCAGACTGTCGAGAGGATCGTAAACTTCTTCCCGCCGCACCAGCACCAGCAGACCCGCACCCAGCTATCTTCTTTATTGAAAGGCGTCATATCTTTGAGATTAGTCCCTCTTAAGGAAGGACCTGGCCGGGTGCCGGCTTATGAAACCATGCTTTTAACTTCAACTATCAGCCGTCTTATCCGCGAAGGCAAGACCTGGGAAATACCGCAGTTTATCGAAGACGGTACAGTTTTCGGGATGCAGTCTTTTAACCAATCGTTAGTGCGGCTGGTGCGTGAGGGTAAGGTCAGCGAAGAAGAAGCGGCCAGAGTAGCGGATAACCGCGACGAATTTCTCCTGGCCTTAAGAGGCATCAAGCGCATGTAGCGTAAAAATAAGGGAGGCTTTCAAAATGTTAGAGGCCATTGCAGAAAAACTTTCTTATATCGAAGCCCATTTAGAGCAGCTTAGAGGTTATCTTTGACGTTGATCACAAAAAAAAGCTGATTGAAGAGTTATCCTTCCGGATGTCACAGCCAGCCTTCTGGAATGATGCCGAAAAATCCTCTCAAACTGTAAAGCAGTTAAAATCCTTAAAATCTGCGGTTGAACCCTGGCATGAGGCATTCAAAGAATGCCGGGAGTTAAAGGAGTTGGCGGAAATTACCGGCTCAGGCGACCAGGAGCTGGCGGCTAGTTTAAGCCAGAGCGCTGATAGCCTGGTTAAAAAGATTGATAAGTTAGAATTTGCCACGCTTTTAGGCGGCGAATTTGACCGGAGCAGCGCTATCTTAAGCATCAACGCCGGTGCAGGCGGTACGGAGTCCTGCGATTGGGTGGAGATGCTCTTTAGGATGTATAGCCGTTGGGCAGAACTAAAAGGCCACAAGATTAAGGTGATTGATATGCTTCCAGGCGAAGAGGCCGGAATAAAAAACGCCACTTTACTGATTGAAGGCGAATATGCCTACGGCTATTTAAAGGCGGAGCGCGGGGTACACCGTTTGGTACGCATCTCGCCCTTTGACTCTAATAAGCGCCGCCATACTTCTTTTGCCTCGGTGGATGTGATCCCGGAGATTGAAGAAGATATTGATATCAAAATTGACGAGAAAGACCTGGCGGTGGAAACTTATCGTTCTTCCGGACCGGGCGGGCAGCATATGCAAAAGACCGATTCTGCAGTAAGAATAACACATCTGCCCACGGGCATCGTGGTGCAGTCGCAGAACGAGCGCTCGCAGCATCAGAACAAACAGAATGTTTTAAAGATCTTAAAGGCCAAGCTTTATAAGCTAGAGCAGGATAAAAAAGAAAAGGAGATATTCGGACTTTACGACGGTCAAAAGAAAAAAATTGAATGGGGCAGCCAGATTCGTTCCTATGTGATGCATCCGTACAATATGGTTAAAGACCATCGCAGCGAATATGAAACCGGCAATGTTTCTAGCTTTATGAACGGAGAAATCGATGCTGCGATTGAGGCTTATTTGAAGACACAGAAAGCCCCCGGTAATAAAAAATAATAAGACGGTAAAATGCTAGGTTTGATTAAAAAACAAATTCTTAAAAATAAGCAGAGGGCTATTAAGAATAGATACCCCGAGCTCTGTATTTCTTTGCACTCGGAAATGCCCGGCCCTTCCCTAAACAAAGTAGTAGAGCTGGCAGGGACTGTGGATAAGGTCAATAAATTTGAAGCGGCGATTCAGGCCTTTTCTGATAGCCAGCTACAGGCGAAGACCAAGGAGCTTAAAGAGGTGATTGGCAGAAAGGCCCGAGAATGCGAAGCTGATTTTGAAGCATTGCGTGAGGCGATGTTTCTAGTAGCCATCCCGGAAGAAAAAGAGAAATTAAAGGAGAAGTTGCGAGATAGCCGTAACAAAATCTTTGTTGAGGTTTTACCTGAGGCCTTTGCGGTGGTCAGGGAGGCCTCGCGGCGCACCATCGGCCTTAGGCATTTTGACGTGCAGATCGCCGGCGGGATAGTGCTGCATGAAGGTAAAATCGCAGAGATGGCTACCGGGGAAGGAAAAACTTTAGTCGCGACCCTTCCGGCCTACTTAAATGCCCTGCTTGGGCGCGGGGTGCATATTGTTACCGTTAATGATTATCTGGCCCGTCGCGACCGCGAATGGATGGGCCCAATTTATGAATTTTTAGGCTTAAGTGTGGGCGTCATTCAACACGATATGTCGGATGAAGAGCGTAAACTCGCCTATGCTTGCGATATCACCTATGGCACTAATAATGAATTCGGTTTTGACTACCTGCGCGACAACATGAAATATAATACGGAAGAACTGGTGCAGCGGCCTTTTTATTACGCCATCGTAGATGAGGTGGATTCTATTTTAATCGATGAGGCGCGCACTCCTTTAATTATCTCTGGGCCGGCAGAGGAATCTACTGAAAAATATTATACCGCCAAGGTCATCGGCGAGCAGCTCAAAGGCAGGCGGGTTACCGAGAGCGATGAAATTGAGGCCAAGCACCGCGGGGAGAACCTTGCCATAGGTTTTGATTATCTGGCGGATGAAAAAAATAACACCATTGCCTTAACCGAAACAGGAGAAGCCAAGGCTACCAAGCTTTGGGGGGTGGAGAGCCTGCATACCATTGAGACCACCGAATACCGCCATCATACTATTCAGGCGCTTCGGGCCAAGGAATTTTTTAAGCGCGATGTGCAATATGTGCTTAAGGATGGAGGGGTTTTAATCGTAGACGAATTTACCGGAAGGCTGATGCCGGGTAGGCGCTGGTCTGACGGCCTGCATCAGGCAGTGGAGGCAAAAGAGGGGGTGAAGATTGAGCGCGAAAACCAGACCCTCGCTACTATTACCTTCCAGAATTATTTCCGTATGTACGAAAAGCTGGCAGGCATGACTGGCACCGCCTTTACCGAGGCCAATGAATTCAAGTCTATTTATAAATTAGAAGTAGTAGTTATTCCCACTAACCGGGCTTTAGTGCGCGCCAATTATTCCGACCGGATTTATAAGAGCGAACAAGAGAAATTTAATTTAGCGGTAGAGGAAATTATGCAGTTATACGAGGCCGGACGGCCGGTTTTGGTAGGGACGATTTCGATTGATAAATCCGAACGGCTCTCGGAGATGCTTAAGCGCCGCGGCATCACGCATCAGGTCTTAAATGCCAAATACCACGAGCAGGAGGCTCAAATCGTAGCCCAGGCCGGCCGTTATAAAGCGGTAACGATCGCCACCAATATGGCAGGCCGCGGAACGGATATATTGCTAGGCGGTAATCCGGAATATATGGCGAAAAATCTGGCGCGGGAAAAATTATCTTTAGAGGACCATAATTATCAAGAAGAGTATCGTAAGATCCTGGAGCGTTACCGTAAGCAAACCCAGGAGGAGCACGATAAGGTGGTGGCCTTGGGGGGATTACATCTTATCGGTACGGAGCGCCACGAGGCCCGCCGCATTGATAACCAGTTACGCGGCCGCTGCGGCAGGCAGGGTGATCCGGGTTCTTCACGGTTTTACGTTTCGCTACAGGATGACCTGATGCGGTTGTTTGGTTCAGACCGGCTGATCGGCATGATGAATACCTTAGGGCTTGAAGAAGGCCAGGTGATCGAACATCCCTGGGTGACTAAGTCTATTGAGATTGCGCAGCGTAGGGTCGAGCAGCACAATTTCGAAATCCGTAAGCAGATTCTGGAATATGATAATATTATGAATAAGCAGCGTGAGATAATCTATACCGAGCGCCGCGGAATCCTGGAAGGGGTATCCTTAAAGGATTATATTGCTGAGATTTTAGAAAAGGTCATAAGTTCTATGGTAGCTCTTCATGCCACGGGTTCAGAGGGGATAGATACCGCAAGTTTAGTGAATAATTTAAAATTAAGGTTTGGCTTGGAGATAAGCAGCGCGGAAATCGAAAAAACTGGCAGTGGGGAGCTTAACGAAGTTGTATATCATAAGATAACCGCTGCCTATGAGGAAAAAGAAAAAAATATCGGTAGCGACCTGATGCGCCACCTGGAGCGTATGGTTTTCCTGCAGATTATTGATAACAAGTGGAAGGATCATCTTTACGCCATGGATAGCTTGCGTGAAGGTATTGGTTTGCGTGCTTATGGTCAACGTAACCCTTTGATTGAATATGGACAAGAGTCTTTTAATATGTTTAAAGAGATGATGAATAATTACGAAGAAGAGGCGGTGGATATTATTTTTAAGCTTGAGCCCGCCAAGCCCGCTCGTTTTAAAGGTGCTTTTAGCGCGGTCTCCCAGCAGTTAGAACATCCAGAGATGCAAACCTTTGCCGCCCCGGCCCAAGGTGCGATGTCCGGAGATAGCAAAGAAACACCCGCTGTATCCGCGATAAGAAATACTCCTTCCGTTAGTTCCCATGCTAAGGCAGGCAGAAATGATCCCTGCCCCTGCGGTTCAGGAAAAAAATATAAAAAGTGTTGCGGAAAATGAAGCGCATTCTTACAGCTGTCATTAGTGCCGGTTTACTGGTAGCAGCATTCCCGAATTATAACTTTGAGATATTGGCCTGGCTTGCCTTAGTGCCTTTACTTCTGGCGGTTGAAAATACCTCTCCCTTAAAAGCATTCTTCTTGTGGTATTTGGCCGGCGCGATTTTCTGGCTGGGGACGGTTTATTGGCTAAAACATGTTACCTTCCCGGGGATGATTATTCTGGTTCTATATTTGGCATTGTATTTCGGTATTTTTGGTTTAATTGCATCCCGAGCCCGTGTACTACCCGTTACATATTATCCACTGTTTCTTCCCAGCATTTGGGTGCTGTTGGAATACCTGCGTAGTTATCTCTTTACCGGATTCGGTTGGAACCTCCTTGGTTATTCTCAGTACCTGAACCTGCCGGCAATCCAGATCGCCGATTTTACCGGCGCCTGCGGAGTCTCCTTTTTGGTAATGATGGTGAATGTGGCATTAGCGCAGATAATCCGTATCTGGTGTAATCCTGCCAGGAGAAAAGAATTAGTAACTACGATATTAATCTACGTTGTGATTCTGGCAGCGGTACTTTCCTACGGTTACTACAGGTTAAATAACTTAGGGCGGCTGTCCCAGGGCGCTACGCTGAAACTTTCGGTTATCCAGGGGAATATCCCGCAGAGTTTGAAATGGAGGCCGTATACTAATAACTATATCATGTTGCAGTATCAGAATTTTTCCCGGCAGGTCAGTCTTGATAAGCCGGATTTAATGATCTGGCCGGAAGCCGCCCTACCGGTAGTTATCGAAGATGAACCGGAATATTTTCAAAAGACTAAAGACTTAGCGGCAGAGATTAAGATCCCACTTTTGTTAGGCGCGGTCAGTCGGCGTAATAATATTTATTATAACAGTGCCTTTCTTATTCCGGCGCAGGGTAGCCAGCTGTTTAGCTATGATAAATTACACCTTGTTCCTTTTGGGGAATATATTCCCCTGAAACGCTTTTTTAATTTTTTAGAAACAGTCGTGCCAATTGGCGAATTTAGCCCCGGCCAGGAATACGCCGTATTTACCTTAAATGATAAATACGGCCAGCTACTTGCTAAATTTTCGGTTTTGATTTGCTTTGAGGATCTCTTTCCGCAATTGTCGCGCCAGTTTGCCAGAAGAGGAGCAGATTTTTTAGTCAACATTACCAATGACGGCTGGTTTGGGAATTCCGCGGCACCCTATCAGCACTTTTGCGCCTCGGTGCTGCGTGCGGTAGAAAACAGGCTGCCCTTGGTACGCGCTGCCAATACCGGAGTATCTGGTTTTATCGCCGCCAGTGGCAGGATTATTTCCCTGGTTTCTGATGGCAGAGGAAACTACATTTTTGTTGGCGGGTATCGCAGCGAAAAAATCAGTTTATCTAAGTCCCCCATGACATTCTATACGCGTTTTGGCGAGTGGTTATCCGGGATTTGCTTTTTAGTGGGGCTTTATGGTATAATCCGGATTTTACAAAATAAAAAATGAAAAAACTTTTGTTATTGCTGCTGATATTGTTACCGCTTTACCTGATTTTAAGCCTTTATTTTGCCGATAAGTATTTTTTTCTTTGCCCGGTCGATTATAAAAATACTATCGTAGTGCGTTCTGATAACCGGGGGGACGGCTTTTTCGCCAGTTCACGTAGCGGCGGTAGTAGGCTGCATCAGGGATTGGATTTATATTCTCCGGTCGGTACTGCGGTCATGGCAAGCCGTTCCGGTATGGTGGTGCGGGCAGAGCGCAACAAGGGTATGGGAAATTTTATTATTATTAGACACCCCGGCAATCTTACCACTCTCTATGGTCATCTCTCCCAGATTTATGTGCGTCCGCGGCAATTCGTGCGTCAAGGGGAAGTAATTGGCGCGGTAGGAAAAACCGGTAATGCCAATTACTCCGATATCCAGCCACATCTGCACTTAGAAGTCAGAAAAGGCAGCGCGCCCCAAGATCCCCTAGAATATCTGCAATAGTTTCTTTACTTTTTTCCCAGGGGCTCCATATGCACCACTACATCTGAGACTTCCGGGATTCCCTTCTTGATTGCCTCTTCAATGCGGTAGCTAATCTTGTGGGCTTCCTCGATGTGCATCTGGGGGTCCACTTGGGCGTGCAGGTCGACGTTGATATCGTCGGGCCTGCCGCGGGTGCGGATTTTGTGGCAGGCACTCACTCCTTTAACTGCCAATACGATATCGGTGATTCTTTTCCCTTCCATAATCACGGCGGTATCGCAAAGTACCCGGGAGCTGTCTTGAATTATTTTATAGGCGGCATAACCAATAAATAAGGCAATCAGGATAGTAACAATAGGATCAAGTATGGGATAGCCTAACTTGATGGCGATTAAAGTGACAATAACCGAAAAAGAGGTAAAGATGTCCGCCTTGGTGTGCAGGGAGTCGGCGACTAGGAAATCGCTCTTTAAGGCCTTGCCTTTTTTATACTCGTAGTTCATCACCCAGATATTTACCGCGATAGTAATAATCATTACCACAAAATTGCTAAGGTCAATCTTAGGCAGGGCAGGAGTCTGGAATTTCTCAATACTTTCTTTGATAATGTTAAAGGCCAAAAGCAGCAAGAGCCCGGCAATACCTAGCGAAAAAAAGGTTTCATATTTTTTATGTCCGTAAGGGTGGTCTTTATCTTTGGGGTGAGAGGAAAGTGATATCCCCACCAGACCGATGATATTGGAGGCGCCGTCGGAGAGGGAATGGAAGCCGTCGGCGGTCATACTAGTGCACTTGCTTAAGAGGCCATAAATAATCTTGGCCAGGGCTACTCCCCAGTTAAGGACCAGAATGAATAGCAGTATCTGCTTGATAGTACGGTAGTGTTTTTTAATATTATGCTCCATTAGTTTAAATTATACCTAATTTTATCGGTATTGCAACCAGTTATTGTCAGCCTAAGGGCGCCTTGATTCCAGGGGTTTTATATGTTAAGATAAATAACCAATATGAAGAGAATATTATTTTTTATTCTACTCTCGGCATTTGCCACTAGCGGTTGCGCGCGTCTGCCTCCTGTAAAATCTTCAGTGTCTCCTTTAACCGGGATGAGCGAGCTGGAGCCGTTCGGTAAGGGCGAGCGTGTCCTGATAATGGCCCCGCATCCGGATGACGAGACCATCGGTTGCGCCGGTATTATTCAGAAAGCCTTGGCTGCCGGAGCCGAGGTTAACGTAGTCTACCTTACTAATGGCGACTATAATCAGGCCTCTTTTATCGTATATGAAAAAAGGCTTACCTTTAGAACCAGCGAATTTATCCATATGGGAGAGGTGCGTCACCAGGAGGCGGTTAAGGCTATGAAGCTTTTAGGCCTGGATGAATCACGGCTGGTATTTTTAGGTTATCCGGATTTTGGGACTTTTGCTATCTTTCGGTATTTCTGGCAGAGCAAGCGACCCTATAAGAGCATGTTAACACGTATCTCCCACGTTCCCTACAAGCGCAATCTTTCTTTTGGGGCACCCTATAACGCAGAGAGTATCTTAGCTGATATAAAAGAGGTCCTTAAGAGGTACCGGCCGGATAAAATTTTTGTTTCTCACCCCTCGGATACCAATGTTGATCATAGGGCGCTTTATCTGTTTCTGCAGGTGGCGCTTTGCGACTTAAAAGACCAGATTCCTGTTCCTAAAGTTTATCCTTACCTTATCCATTGTCCGGGCTGGCCTGTTCCCCGGCACTACCATCCGGAGCTGGAATTAGCCCCTCCCAAGCAATATCCTGCAGACGGAAAAATCCAGTGGTTAAAGTCCGGATTAAGCTCTGGCGAGCTGGGGAATAAACACCGGACCACCCTTTGTTATAAAAGCCAAACCGAGATTAGTGCCTTTTATTTATTAGCCTTTGCGCGCCAGAACGAACTTTTTGGAAATTATCCGGAGTTGGTGCTGAACCTTAAAAAAGAAATTTCGGCTTCGGCTAAGGCTAAAGACTCTCCGGAGCTATCCATTAAAATGGATATGGCCCAAGATTATGGTATTGATACCCCTGATTATATCTTAGAGCAGGAAAAAAATAAAATAAGGGTCAGCTATGAATATGATGAAAACTTTTTCTATATCAAAATTAATAAGGCCAGTGGTTTAAGTAAAAAGTTTGGTACCTTGATTTATCTTTTTAGCTATAGTTATAAGACCCCCTTTGCCCAAATGCCTAAGATTTGTATTATGAGCAAAGGCCGCAAATTTAAGATTTCCGATGCCCGTAATTCCCTGAAGGCTAAAGGGGTAGAATTAAGTTTAAGCTCTCGGGAATGCATCATTAAGATACCCTCGGGGCTGGTTAAGGACCCGGATATTATCCTTACTTCGTTAAGGGCCTACGATACCAAGCCGCGTGTTCATTCTATCGGTTTGCGCAAGATAATCATAAAGAGGAGATAAAATGGCAGAATTAAAATTTGTAAAAATCAAAAAGCCGGTAGAGACTAATATTATCCTCGGCCAGAGCCATTTTATCAAGACGGTAGAGGATATCTATGAGGTTTTAGTAAATAATGTTCCGGGGATTAAGTTCGGTTTAGCCTTTGTTGAGTCTTCCGGCGCTTGTAAAATCAGGTCTGAGGGCACCGACCCTAAGCTTAAAAAGCTTGCTGAGGAAAACGCCCTGGAGATCGCAGCCGGGCACAGCTTTATTATCCTACTGGAAAATGCTTATCCTATAAATGTTCTTAATGCCGTAAAGAATATACCGGAAGTTTGCACGATTTATTGCGCTTCAGCCAACCCGGTTGAGGTAGTGGTAGTTGAAGGCGAGGCTGGACGGGGGATTCTTGGAGTTATTGACGGTTCCCTCCCCAAGGGAATAGAAAATGCCGAAGATGTTGCCTGGAGGCACGATTTTTTACGTAAAATCGGCTATAAGCTTTGATTTTTACTTGAAATTTTTACTTTTTTTGTTATAATTCCCCTTATCTCTTAAAATATGGATTCTAAAAAAATACGTACAAATATATCCCGCCTGGCAGGCTGGCTGGCATTAAATACCTTCTCTTCGATAATCTCGGTGATGCCGAGAGTCTGGATCTACGGGTTTGCCGACGGCTTAGCTAAATTGGGTTATCGTATTGCCCTCAAACATCGTAAGATCGCCTTAGATAGCCTGGGTACTGCTTTTAGAGGCGAGAAGTCTCCGAAAGAAATAGAGGATATTGCCCGGGATTGTTTTAGTTTTATGACCAGGTCCGGAGCGGAACTGATGTTCTTTGCGGACAAGCCCGGGCAGCTGAAGAAACACGCCGTCTTCGAAGGTAAAGAGCATCTCGATAGCGCCCTTTCAAGGGGCAAGGGGGTAATTTTAGTCAGCGCGCATTTCGGTAATTTCCCCCTGTTACTGATGAAGCTTTGCGTTGAGGGTTACGCCGCCGGAGGCATCATGCGGTTAATGCGGGATAAGCTCGCGGAGAGCTATTTTGCTAAGAAACGCCGGCGCTACGGGATTAAAACTATCTATAGTCAGCCGCGCAACGTCTGCGTGGAAGAGACTATCAGGTCGCTGCGTAACAATGAACTGATTTTTATACCCCTGGACCAGAATTTTGGTACCTCAGGCGTATTCGTAGATTTCTTCGGGGCTAAGGCCGCTACTGCTACCGGCCCGGTAGTTTTTGCGCAACGCACCAAGGCGGCGCTTTTGCCGTGTTTTATCGTGCGTCAGCCTGACAATACCCATAAGATTATCTTTGAGCCAGAGTTGGAATTAAAAGAAGGCGCAACTTCGCAGGAAACCATTGCCTTGAATATCCAGAGGTTAACCGATATTATTGAACGCTATATTCGTAAATACCCGGCAGAGTGGGGTTGGATCCACCGCAGGTGGAAGAGCCGGCCGAGTGTAAAAAAATAACAGCGCAGCGGCGCTTTTATGCTATAATAGATTAAGATTAAGGTTAAAGTAAAATAGGAGGAGGTGCAAGACATGGCAGAAGAAGTCAAACAAGAACAGAAACTCGATGCAAAGAAGCTATTCTGGACAATCTTTAAGGTAGTCTTAGGCCTGGTATTTTTAGTTTTAGGCGTCTGGGCAATCGTGGCCTGGTGGCAAGACCTTTTGATGGTGGTCAAAGGTTGTATCGGATTGTTCCTGCTTTTGGTGGGCGTTATTACTTTAGCTATCGCCAAGGAATAAACCGTAGGAGTAAAACGGTATAGAGAAAAGGGTTGGCGGTCCGTGTCTTATCAGGCTGCCAGCCCTTTTATTTTTAACCGGAGCGCTTTACTATTTTTTATTTTCAGGTATAATAATTAAAAATATCAACAAGGAGATAAGATGCTTACCGCAATTTTGAAAAAAGAGATTATCGTCGATAAGGTTGCCTGCCGAGTATTCGGGGTGGTGGTGTTTGTGATTTTAACCAGCCTGGGCGGCTTTGTGCGCGTTCCGCTGCCTTTTACCCCGGTGCCGCTTACCTTGCAGACTTTTTTTGTGCTGCTCTCCGGAGCCTTTTTAGGAAGCGGTTTAGGTTTTTTTTCTCAATTGAGTTATTTGCTTGTCGGTATCTTAGGTGTGTCGGTATTTTCCGGAGCAGGAAGCGGCCTGCTTTATTTATGTGGCCCTACTGCCGGCTATCTTGTAGGTTTTACCCTGGCGAGTTTCTTAGTCGGCAGGTTTATTACTTTAGCGAGGAATAATTTCTTAGGGGTATTCGGTTTGCTGATGTTAGGCGACCTGATCCTTTTATTCTGCGGTACTATTTGGTTGAAATATCTTTTAGGTTACGGTTTTTTCAGGGCATTTTGGCTGGGTTTTTTACCCTTTTTGCCCGGAGATATCATCAAGGCTTCTCTGGCCGCGGCTATTTATTTACGGCTTGAGCCTCGCCTGAAACAGATATTCTATTGACCTTTCATATAAGGAGGAAGGTATGAAGGTAAAAGAGGTAATGACCGGCGATATCGTGTATCTTACGCCCGACACATCCGCCAAAGAAGCAGTAGAGTTATTACAGAAGAAAGAAATCAGCGGCTTGCCGGTAATAGACGCTAACGGCAAACTGGCAGGGATGTTTACCGAGAAAGATGTCCTAGCGTATATCCTGCCCAGCTATATCGAAAAAGTAGGCCATTTTGTGTATCAGGAAAACCCCAAGGCCGTCAAAACCAAGTTTAGCCAGCTTGGACACGTCAAGGTATCGCAGCTTATGCGCCATGATGTGACTATCGTACATGAAGACGTAACCTTGTGTGAGGTGGCAAGAATGATGCTGATTAAGAAGGTGCGCCGCATCCCGGTAGTGGATAGGGCAGGTAAAATAGTGGGTATTGTAGCACGTTGTGATATTTTAAACGGGCTCGCTAAAGAGGCCCGGGATGTTTAGTATGTTTTAAAGGCAAAAGAAATGCTTAAAAAATTCATTATTTTAATCATAATTTCCCTGGGCATAGGCTATTTAACCAAAAATATAGGGTTAAGCCTGCATCAGTCTACTGCCGTGGCTATATTTTTTGCTTCCATATTGGGGACGCTGTTCTTTTGGGATTTCCGGCTGGGGTTTGTTTTTATCGGAATCTCAGTACTTTTGATAACCCGCACTATTGATTTGGAGAATGTCATTAAGTTTGCCTCGCTGGATGTAATCCTGTTTTTAGTGGGGATGATGGTGCTGGTGGGGTTATTGAAGGACTCGGGTTTTTTCGCCTGGATTGTAAGCTTAATCCTGCGTATCAGAAAACTTACTGCCCAAAAGTTTTTTGTTACGATCTGTGTGATTTCGGCCGTATTGGCCTGTGCCGTAGATGAAGTTACCGCTATTATTTTTATTGTAGCGGCAATCTTTGAGATTTGCGATTATTTTGAAGTTAATCCCATGCCGTTTATTATCGCGGCGGTCCTGGCTACCAATATCGGAAGCTCCGCCACGGTTTTGGGAAACCCCATCGGTATTCTGATTGCTTCTAAGGCCGGCCTTACCTTTGAAGATTTTATTATCAAGGCCTTTCCTCTGGCCACCGTCTGTTTATTTGTGACCATATTTGTGTTGCTTTTCTGGTACCGTAAGCCTATCAGACAGCTCGATGATAATATCAAGAAGCTCGGCGCCAATGACATGCTTATTAAGCTTATCTCAGTGCCGCCGGAGAAGGATTTGAGGATCAGCCTGCTTATTTTCGGGGCGACCTTAGTGTCTATTTCTCTGCATCACCGTTTGGAGCTGCTTTGGGGACTGGAACCCAACACCATATTGTTAACTATGCCGCTTTTGTCCAGCGGCTGCGTGATGATCTGGAAATGGAAGAAGGCCCGTGAATATATCGAGAAGGACGTAGAGTGGTGGACGCTTTTATTCTTTATGCTGCTTTTTGCCCAGGCCGGGACACTCAAATATACCGGGGCGACCGATGTGCTCGCCAAAAACCTCGCAGCCTTTGCCGGCAATAGTGTGCCGCTTCTTACTACTATTGTTTTATGGTTTTCTACCATCGGCTCCAGTATTTTAGATAATGTGGTTTTGGTAGCCGCCTTTATTCCGGTAATCCAGAGCTTTCAAGCCCTGAATGTGAATTTACAGCCTCTCTGGTGGGCCTTGTTGTTTGGGGGCTGTTTCGGCGGAAATATTACCTTGGTAGGCTCGACGGCCAATATCGTGGCGCTGGGTATTTTAGAGAAAGAGAGAAATATTCGGGTGACATTTTTTCGTTGGTTCTGGGTGGGCTTAACCGTAGGTTTAATTACTACTACCATTGTCTGGGCAGCATTATCCTTCTTGCCTTTTTACCGATGAAACAACTATCTTTAATAATATTTTTATTAACTTATTTGTCCGTTGCTTATTTTATGAACCGCCAGAAAAGCCGGGCTGTGCTTATTTGCGCCTACCTGGGGGTCCTGGCCCTTTTTTTAACCGGGGCCCTGAATTTCAACCAGGCGGTCGCCGCCATCAATATTAATGTTCTGGGGGTATTTTTGGGCACTATGATTTTGTCCAGCCTCTTTATTTATTCCGGGGTGCCGGCATACCTGGCCTCAAGCTTGGTGGATAAATCTAAAAGCGTGTGTATGGCGTTATTATTAGTGTGCGGGCTTTCCGGTTTTATCTCCAGTTTTACTGAAAACGTAGCTACGGTTTTAATTGTGGCTCCGATTGCTTTGGAGATTGCCCGCCGGATCAATGTTAATCCGGTGCCTCTATTAGTCGGGGTAGCTTTAGCTGCGAATCTGCAGGGTACAGCCACCATGATTGGCGATTCTCCCAGTATTATCCTGGCAATGCAGTCCGGGATGAACTTCAACGATTTCTTCTGGATGAAGGGCCGGGCAGGGATATTTTTCGCGGTAGAATTAGGCGCCGCGGGGGCATTTTTATTTCTGTGGTCTATCTTCCGGCGCCACCGCAATAAGCCGCATAAAATCGAAATTACTAAACCTAAGACCTGGATCCCCGCTATCCTCATGTCAATGATGGTATTGACTCTGGTAGTTTTTTCTTTTATCCAGAATAAGCCGGTTTACAGTGTGGCCTTTATCTGTTTATCCTGGGCGCTGGTGGGCCTGGCCTGGCATGAACTAAAACATCGTGAAAGTATCTCCCTGGTAAAAAATCTGGACTGGCAAACTTTCTTTTTCCTGATTGCGATTTTTGTTTTGGTTTCCAGCCTCACCTATAACGGCGTGATTAATGATATTGCCGTTGGTATATCGTCTTTAGCCCGCGGCAACCCCTTTTGGGCTTACATGTTGATTGTCTGGATGTCAGTCCTAATTTCGGCATTTGTGGACAATATACCCTATACCATTGCGATGATTCCGGTAGCCAAGATGGTAGCGGCTAGTCTGGGCATGCCGATCTATCCTTTTTTATTCGGTTTATTAATCGGCACCTGTTTAGGCGGCAACATCACTCCGATTGGCGCCTCTTGCAATGTCGTTACCGTAGGGCTATTGCGTAAGGAAGGCTATCAGGTGAAATTCAGTGATTTTATCAAGCTAGGGCTGCCCTTTACTTTTATCGCGGTAGTACTGGGTTCGTTTTTCATCTGGATAGTCTGGAGATAGCTTGACAAGTTTACGAAAAGTGTAATAATATCAGTCAGGCCTATTATAGCAGGGAGTATAAATGAAATTTCAAGCCGTTTTTATCTTTATCACGATAGCTGTTTTATTTTTTAGTACTGCGCCAAGCGGCTGGGTGCAGGAGCAGGCAGCTGTTCCAGAGCAGAAGAAAGAAGAAGCGGTACAGCCAGTTGTTTTAGGGACAGATATACAATGGGTCTGGGGAGAGGTGGTTTCTGCGGATTTTCAGAAAAACGAAATCCTGATTAAATACTTGGATTATGATAATGACGCAGAGAAAGAGATGGTAGTGGTTGTTTCAGAAAAGACTACTTACGAAAATATCAAATCTTTTCTTGAGATTAAGCCGATGGATATCTTAAGTATTGATTATAACGTAGACAACCAAGGCAAGAATATCGCCAGAAATATCGGCTTGGAGATGCCTGAGTCAGAACAGGTGCCGTAAGGGTTACAAAGTAATAAGATTAATTTATGGGTGTTAAGGCAGGCCGAAAACCTGCCTTTAATTTTTAGGCGGGGAGTTTTCGCTTGACCCTCAAAACTTTATATTGTAGAATGAGTTGCGTTTATTTAAGGCACTGCCATGAAAAAGATAATTTTGCTGGGTTTATCGGTTTTTGTCTTGAGCGGTTGCGCGGTCTGGCACAGCATGATTCCTCATGCCAAGCCGGATAGTAATGCCGGAATAGCGCCTTTGCCTCCTTATTCCGGACCTAAGGCGCGTGTGGCGGTGGCGGATTTCGAAATTAAAGCTGCTAAGGCTACCAATGAAACCGGCTCAGGATTACGCGAGATGCTCGTAGCGGCGCTGGCTAATAGCAGTCGTTTTGTGATCGTAGAGCATCCGGTTTTATCTATGGCAACATCAGAGCAGCCACCCGTTAATTTAGCAAATAATACCCAGGCTAATGTCCCGCAGCAGAGTAGATCCAAGAACGTAGATCTTCTTGTCGCTGTGGCAGTTACCGAATTTGACCCAGAGCTCTCTGGAGGCAGGGCTGGATTAGGCGGTGGCGGCGGAGTGGGCAGCGGTACGATGGGGGGGTTGTTAGGGGCATCTTTAAGTAAGGCACATATTGGTTTGGAAATACGCATCAGCGATGCCTCAAGTTTAGAGGTTTTAGCTGCTACTCGCGTGCAGGGCCAGGCCTCAGATGTTTCCGCAAGTTTTGCCGTAGGATTTTTCAAGAATTGGAGTTTAGGTGCGGGGTTATCCGCCTATGCCAATACTCCGATGGAGAAAGCTATCCGGGTTTGCCTGATTGAGGCAGTGCGTTATATAGTCCAGGCCACCCCGGAAACTTATTATAAATATTAAACTAAACGGGGATTAAAAATGGGAAAACGTAAACGCAGGGGCAAATTGAACTGGCGCTCCAAGAGGGCCAATAAAGGAAGAAAGCCTAATTTAGGCTAAGTATTTTCTTTTATCAGCTCTATCGGCGCTCTATAAGGAAAAGATGGAGATAAGTGTCAGGCAGGAAAATAATATTATAATTCTTGGCCTTGCCGGCGCTATTGATGTTAACTCCGCTACCTTTATCGAGGTAGTGGGGCAGTGCCTGCGTGACGGCTATTCTGAACTCCTCTGCAATTTTGAAGAGGTGGATACTATCGACTATATGGGTATCTCGGTAGTGGTAATCGCCTATAAAGAGATTGTCAACCATGAAGGTAGAATGAAGTTTGCTTGTATCCCGGCGCACCTTAAGAGCATGTTTGCCATTTCGGGGCTCGACCGCGTGATAGAAATCTATGCTACTGAAGAGTTGGCCATCAATAGTTTCAAGGAAGATAAAAATATTGAGACTATCAGGAAACTTAAACTGCGCCGCCGTTTTAAGCGGCTTCCTATTGATATCAAGGTGGAGTTAAAGGACAGGTATGACAAGGCCGCTACTTGTTTTAGGCTTGATATCCTGGATTTGAGTGCTGTCGGGGCATATATCTACGGTTGTTCTAATTTTAGATTAGGGGATATTGTAACCCTTAAATTCAAGTTACCGCCCAAGCCCAAGGAGTTGGAGTTGGAGGCTAAGGTAGTGTGGCTGTCGGATAAACAGGTGCAGTTGCATATCTATCCCGGGATGGGGATAGAATTTTGTAACATCTCTAAAGAAAATCAGGAGAGGGTTATTGAATTCGTAGAGAGAAATCTTTCTTTAATGTCCAGCGAAGAAGAATAAATATAAATACGGGGGTTTAAAAAAACATGAAAGATTACAAGATAGTCTTAAGCGAAAAAGATATCCCTGAGAGTTGGTATAATCTTATTCCGGATTTACCCTTCAGGCTACCACCCCCTATAAACCCCGGCACTAAAAAACCCCTGGCTAAGGATGACCTGCGTGCCATATTCCCTCTGGGTTTAATCGAACAGGAAATGAGTGCTAAGAAATGGATTAATATTCCGTCTGAAGTAAGGGATATCTATCGCTTGTGGCGGCCGACGCCTTTAAGAAGAGCCATGCGCCTTGAGAAATATCTAAAGACTAAAACCCGCATCTATTATAAGGATGAAAGTGCCTCTCCCACCGGCAGCCATAAGACTAATACCGCAATTGCCCAGGCTTATTATAACAAGAAAGAAGGAGTAAAGCGCCTGGTTACTGAAACCGGAGCAGGGCAGTGGGGTGCGGCTTTAAGCTTTGCCTGCAATATATTCTCTATGAAATGCCGGGTCTATATGGTTAAGGTAAGTTTTCATCAGAAGCCCTTCCGCAAATCCCTGATGCAGATTTGGGGTTCAGAGGTCGTGGCCTCGCCTTCGGAGCTGACCGCTTCAGGCAGGAACGTGCTTAAAAAAGATCCCCATTGCCAGGGGAGTCTCGGGATTGCGATTTCAGAGGCAGTGGAGGATGCGGCTAAGAATAAGAATACCAACTATTCCTTGGGCAGTGTCTTAAACCATGTACTTTTGCATCAAACTGTGATTGGCCTGGAAACTAAAAAACAATTGCAGCTGGTGGCTGAGAAGCCGGATTATTTGATTGCCTGTGTTGGCGGTGGCAGTAATTTCGGAGGGTTAGTTCTGCCGTTCGTCAAGGATAAGCTGAAAAATAAAAATTTAAGGATAATCGCGGTGGAACCTACTGCCTGTCCCAGCCTGACCCGGGGTCTATACGAGTATGACTTTGGAGATACCGAAGCGCTCACCCCGCTCTTAAAGATGTTTACCTTGGGCCATAATTTTATCCCCGCCGGGATTCACGCTGGAGGCCTGCGTTATCACGGATGTTCTCCGCTGGTGAGCGCCTTGCATAAAAATAATATTATTGAAGCCGTAGCTTATCCGCAATTGGCGGTATTTGAGGCGGCACTTATTTTCGCGCGCACCGAAGGCATTATCCCAGCTCCGGAGACCGCCCACGCCATCAAGGCCGTGATTGATATCGCGCGTAAGAATAAATCTAAGTGCGTGGTCTTTAATTTCAGTGGACACGGATTACTGGACTTAGCCTCCTATGATAAATTCCTGCACGGGGAATTAGTAAATTACGCCCATCCGCTGCACGAGATCAAGAAGGCGCTTGGCGACCTACCAAAATTATAAAAGGAGTTTTAGCAATGAATTTTATCTGGGCGATTAGTGCCAGTTTTATTTTAAGCCTCATCTCCCTGATTGGGATTTTTAGCATCCTGCTTAAAGATAGGTTACTGGAGCGCATCCTCATTTTATTAATCGGATTCTCCGCCGGCGGCCTTATTGGTGGCGCCTTCCTGCACCTTTTGCCCGAGGCCTTGGAACAAAGCAACCCAGCGAGCGTATTCTTGTATACCATCGCTGGTTTTGTTTTTTTCTTTATCCTGGAACGTTATCTCCACTGGCGCCACTGCCACGAGGAAAACTGCCAAATTCACGCCTTTACCTACCTCAATCTTATCGGTGACGGCATCCACAATTTTACCGACGGCCTGGTAATCGGTGCCAGTTTTATTGTTAGTATCAATTTTGGGGTTATTACTACCTTGGTTCTGGTATTCCATGAGATTCCTCAAGAAATCGGAGACTTCGGAATTTTAATCTACGGAGGATTTAGCAGGGCCAAAGCTCTCACCTATAACTTTATTTCTGCCCTCACCTGTGTGTTAGGGACAATCGTGGGGTATTATCTGACTTCGGCAATCGGAAATTTTTCTGCTTTTCTCCTGCCTCTTACTGCCGGGGGTTTTATCTATATTGCCGCCTGCGACCTTATTCCGGAATTACATAAAGAGACACAGTTAAAACGTACCACCTTCTCGATGTTGGCTTTTTTAGCCGGTATTGTATTTATTCTATTAACCAGGCTAGTGCATTCCCATTAGCACCCACCGGAATTTATAAAATTTAGGAGAGTTAATTTGAAGGCGATTGCTTTAATTTCAGGCGGCTTGGACAGTCTGGTTGCGGCACGCTTAGTTTGGGAACAAGGGATTGAAATTATTCCTTTGTATTTTAAAATACCTTTTTGCCAGCGCAATAAAAATGATACTTTTACCGCAGAAGATATTCTGGCTAGGCGGGTAGCGGATTTAGGCTGGGAACTTAAGAGCGCTGATATCAGTAGCGCATTCCTGGATTTGATTGTTAACCCTCGCCATGGTTTTGGCGCTAACATGAATCCCTGTATTGATTGCAAGATCCTGATGTTATCCAAGGCTAAAGAGATGATGTCCCAATTTGGGGCGATGTTTGTAATTACCGGAGAAGTCTTAGGCCAGAGGCCGATGTCGCAGCACCGCCAGGCATTAGAGCTTATTGAAGAGAAATCCGGGCTGGAAGGCTTGCTGCTTCGTCCTTTATCCGCGAAATTACTCACCGAGACTACCCCAGAAAAAGAGGGTTGGGTCAGCCGTGATAAATTGCTGGATTACAGCGGCAGGACCCGCCGGCCGCAGATACAATTGGCGGCTGCCCTTAATATTAAAGATTATCCTAATGCCGCAGGCGGTTGCCTCCTGACTGATCCGGAATTTTCCAAGCGACTCAAGGATCTCGTTTTATACCGCACATTGGATATGCATAACCTCGAATTATTGAAATTTGGCCGGCATTTTCGCCTGTCAGCAGGGGCTAAACTGGTGGTAGGCAGGGATGAAAGGGAAGATAATATTATTTTTTCCATGGCTGGTGAGAATGACTACTTATTTATACCAGCAGATGATCTGGCAGGGCCCACCTCTTTAGGTATCGGTACCTTTGATGCTGGGTTACTTGAATTATCCTGTAGTATAACTTGCCGTTACTGTGATTTAAACGGCAAAGAAAGTGCCACGATACTTTATAAGAAAATTCCAGTTCCGCAAAATCAATCTTTTACGGCTACGGCCCTCGACCATAACAGAATAATAGCCTTAAGAATATAATATGGACAAAGAGGCCCTACTTTACGAAAGACTGGATAATAACGCCGTGCGTTGTAATCTTTGCAGCCACCGCTGTAAGATTGCTGAACATAAGTTTGGCTTTTGTGGAGTGAGAGAAAATATCAGAGGTACTTTGTATACCAGGGTCTACGGGGATTTAATCGCGATGCACGTTGATCCGGTGGAAAAAAAGCCGCTCTACCATTTTCTTCCCGGAAGTTCGAGTTTTTCTATCGCCACTATCGGATGTAACTTCCGCTGCGACTTCTGCCAGAACTGGGAGATATCCCAGCGTTCGTTTAAGGGCGGGGAGGATTTTAGCTCAGAGGAGACCAGCCCGCAGGAAATTGTAAGTGAAGCAATCAAGAATAATTGTCAGAGCATTTCCTATACTTATACCGAGCCCACCGTATTTTTTGAATACGCCCTGGATACCGCAAAGCTGGCTAAAGAAAAGGGGCTCCGTAATATTTTTGTTACCAACGGCTATATGACTAAAGAATGCTTAGAGATAATTCGGCCTTATCTCGATGCTGCTAACGTAGACTTAAAATTTTTCCGCGAAGAATCTTACCGCCGTCTCTGTAAGGGAAGTCTTAAGCCAGTATTAGATTCTATCCGTCTCATGAAAGAAATAGGGATTTGGGTTGAAATTACGACTCTGGTAGTCCCCAAAGAAAATGATTCGCCAGAGGAGTTAAAAGAGATCGCGGATTTTATCTTTGGTATTGATAAAAATATCCCCTGGCATGTTTCGCGCTTCCACCCGGATTATAAATTTAATCAGGCTCCCCCAACTGCGGAAGCTACTTTGAAGATGGCCCAGGAGACAGGTTTTCAGGCAGGGTTAAATTTTGTCTATGCGGGTAATGTTTATGGTTGGGGTAATGATACCTTTTGCCCAGGCTGTAAAAAGTTATTAATTAAAAGAAAAACTTTTAATATTTTCGAGTATAATATAAAACAGGATAAATGTTTTTTTTGCGGCATGCCCTTAGCGGGTATATTTAATAAGGAGTTATAAGTGGAGAATCTCTTGCAAAATATGCATCCTGTATTACAGGCTTTTATTGCGGGAATTTTTACCTGGGGGATGACGGCGCTGGGAGCAGCAGCAGTATTTTTGGCCAAAGATATAAGCCGTAAAACTTTAGACGTAATGCTGGGTTTTGCAGCTGGAGTGATGTCTGCGGCGGTTTACTGGTCAATGTTAGCCCCTGCTTTAAAAATAGCAGCGTCAAGGCATCTTATTCCCTGGGTTCCGGTGGCAGTAGGTTTTTTATTAGGTGGATTTTTCTTAAGAGGCATTGATAAAATACTTCCTCACTTGCAATTAGGCTCCCCCATAGAAAAAGCCGAAGGTATCAAGACCCACTGGCGCAGGCCCACTTTGCTGATCCTGGCGATGATATTACATAATATCCCTGAGGGGCTAGCAATAGGGGTTGCCTTTGGGGCAATCAATGTAATTTCTTCTGGTACTACGCTTCAAGCAGCTATCGCTTTAGTCATAGGTATCGGTATCCAGGATATACCTGAGGGCCTGGCAATTTCCGTGCCATTGAGAAGGGAAGGATTGTCGCGGGGAAGAAGTTTCTGGTATGGCCAGCTTTCGGGTATAATTGAGCCTGTTGGCAGCGTGATAGGGGCGCTAACGGTTATTCTGGCGCAGTCCATTCTGCCCTACGCCTTGGCCTTCGCTGCGGGTGCAATGTTTTTTATTATAGTAGAAGAGATTATTCCTGAATCCCAGCGCGGCGGCAATGCTGCTTTGGCGACTATGGGTACTATCGCAGGATTTGTAGTGATGATGATTCTTGACGTTGCTTTTAGTTAAGAAGCAGAGAGTACTATTAACAATATGAAAAAAAATAAAATTAATATTTATGCTTTATTGCGGAAGGTCCGCGCCGAAAGTCCGGTGATTCACCATCTCACTAACTGGGTTACTATTTATGATTGCGCTAATATCGTCAAAGTACTGGGTGCGTCTCCGGTGATGGCGCACGCCCAAGAAGAAGCGGCCGAGATGGCTAGTATCGCCTCAGCGTTAGTTTTAAATATCGGCACACTCACCCTGGAATTTATTCAAGCTATGAAGATTGCGGCAAAAAGCGCTAACCAAAAAGGTATTCCCGTAATACTGGATGTCTGCGGTGCAGGGGCTACGCCGCTACGTGACCGGGCCTGTTTTGAGCTCTTAGATGAAGTGAAAATCAGCATTATTAAAGGCAATGCCTCTGAAATTGCCCGTATTGCCGGAGAGAACGTGTGCACTAAAGGCGTAGATTCCGGCAAGGTCAATAAAGATATGGTAAAAGTAGCCCAGGAACTCGCTGTTAGGCGTCAGGCCACGGTGGTGATCACCGGCAAAGAGGATATTGTAACTAATGGGAAAAAACTTTATCTGGTTGCTAATGGTGATCCCATGTTGGCGGGCATTGTAGGCAGCGGTTGCATCTCGACTTCAGTCGTCGCTACTTTTGCCGCAGTAGAATCTGATTTCACTTCCGCTGCGGCAGCCGCGCTGGCATATTTTGGGATTGCCGCAGAATGCGCGGCTAAAAAAGCCCGCGGTCCGGGCTCATTTAAAGAGAGATTATTTGATGCTATCTATAGCCTGGATCAACGGACGATTGAGCGTACACAGAAGATCAAGGGATGATCAGCTATTATTTTATTACTGACGCTGCTTTAAGCCGGCGCGGTAATGCTAGTGATGTTAAAGAAGCCCTAGCAGCAGGGGTAAGGCTATTCCAATACCGCAATAAAGGCTCAAATACCCGCCAGATTTATCAAGAGGCATTACAATTACGCCGGCTCTTAAAAGGAAAAATCCTTTTAATTAATGACCACCTGGATGTTGCTCTGGCGGTGGGTGCCGACGGTGTGCATCTGGGCCAGGATGACATGCCTTACGCAGTAGCCCGCCGCCTTTTGGGTAAGAAAAAAATTATCGGAATTACGGTGCATAATTTTAAAGAAGCTCAAGAGGCCCAAAAATTAGGCGCGGATTATCTAGGAGTTTCTCCGGTTTTTCCTACCGATACCAAGGACGATGCCGGCAGGGCTAGAGGCATTAAATTAATCCGAGAAATAAAAAAGCGCCTTATTATTCCTCTGGTAGCTATCGGCGGGATTAATCTGGCTAATGCCCGGGAAGTTATCCGTGCCGGTGCCGATGGTTTATGCGCGATATCGGCAGTGGTAACCAAGAGGGATGTCAAAGTCGAAATCAGAAAATACCAGAGGTTATTTCAAGATGCCTGAAAGCTACTGTTGCGATCATCCTAACGTTAAGCCCCCATTTTTTAAAAATAAACTTATCGCGATAAGCGGTTTTTCTTTGCTGTTAACGGTAGCCTCCTTTTTTATCCCGGCCCTCTTAGCCTGGCGTCAGATATTTTTGGTCTACCTTAAGGCGATCTGGTGGGCGGTATTGCTGGGTTTAATACTGGGAGGAATAATCGACTATTACGTGCCGCAGGAATATGTTTCCAAGATTTTAGCGCGCAAAAGTCCCGCTACTATTTTTAATGCGGTGTTTCTGGGATTCTTGATGAGTGCTTGCAGCCACGGGATCCTCGCTTTAAGTATCCAGCTGCATAAGAAAGGGGCTTCTAATCCCGCGGTAGTAAGTTTTCTCCTGGCTAGCCCCTGGGCAAACTTTGCAGTCAGCGTGATGTTAGTAAGCCTGTTTGGCTTAAAAGGCATATTAATTATTATTTGTGCAATAGCGGTAGCGATTAGTACCGGATTTATTTTTATGTTCCTGGAAAAGCGAGGCCTGATTGAAAAAAATAAAAATAGCTTAGAGGTCTCGGATCATTTTTCCATTATTAATGATATCAAAATGCGCACGCATAATTATAGAATTACCCCGGGTAACTTAATTAATGGCGGCAGGGGAATAATCCGGGGGGCAGCCGCGCTTTCTAATATGGTTTTGTGGTGGATTATCTTTGGTATTTTAATCGCTAGTTTCGCCGGTGCTTATATCCCGGTGCATTTCTTCCATCGTTTTATGGGCCCGACCTTTTTAGGCCTGTTAGTAACCCTGGTGTTAGCTACCGTGATTGAGGTTTGTTCAGAAGGTTCTTCGCCGTTGGCCTTTGAGATTTATCGTCAAACCCAAGCCATGGGAAACAGCTTTGTTTTTCTTATGGCAGGGGTAGTCACGGATTATACCGAGATCGGACTTTTATGGGCGAATGTCGGCAGGAGGGTAGCACTTTGGATGCCGCTGGTGAGTGTGCCGCAGGTTATTATCTTAGGATACCTTATCAACCGTTTTATCAAATAAAAAATAATTAAAAATTTTTCTTGACAAATGATACAGATATGGTATCATTCAATTCCGAAAGGAGGACGCTATGGATATTACCGTTAGTTACATGCTTAGGCCCGTGGCGCACTGCAAAGAGGGCTGCAGTAGATTGTCCTGGACATGACTCTAAACTGTCCGCTACGTTTTTATCGTAAAAATTAATTATTTAAAAAATAATATGAAATTACTTACCCGCGACACGGATTACGCCATCAGGGCAATCGCCTATATCGCCTGCGCCAGAGAGGATATTGTTCCGGCAAGAGAATTAGTGCGGGTCCTTAAAATCCCCCGGCCGTTTTTAAGGAAGATTATGCAAAAGCTCAATAAATCCGGGCTGTTAAAATCCTACAGGGGCCAGGGGGGAGGGTTTATTTTGACGGTGCCGGCTGACAAGATTTCTCTGATGCGACTGATTAGCATATTCCAGGGGCCGTTTCGCCTGAACGAATGTTTTTTTAAGAAAGAGATCTGCCCCAATACTGCTAAGTGTAACTTAAAACGCCGCATCGATCATATTGAGAAGCACATCGCGAAGGAATTAAGCGCGATTAATATTGGTTGTCTTTTAAAATAGTAATATTGCTATGGCTAAAAGAAAAATTATCAAGATTGACGAAAGCAAATGCAACGGCTGTGGTCTTTGCATTCCCAATTGCCCTGAAGGCGCGTTGAAGATTATTGAAGGTAAGGCCCGGCTGGTCAGTGATTTATTTTGCGACGGATTAGGCGCCTGCCTAGGTCATTGCCCGCAGGGGGCCATTCATATTGAAGAGAGGGAAGCGGGAACATATTCTGAAAAAGAGGTTATGGGTAATGTTATCAAGCAGGGTAGCGCCACAGTGCAAGTGCATCTGGCACATCTTAAGAGTCACCAAGAGGAAAGATTGCTTAAAGAGGCGCTGGATTATTTAAAGCGAAGCCAGCCGACTCCCTGTGCCTGCCCGGGTTCTAAGGTTGTGGATTTACGTACTACGCCGCCACCGCAAGAAGCGGGAGCAATTAAAATCAAAAGGGCCTCTTGCCTGGGGCACTGGCCGGTGCAACTGATGTTGGTTAATCCCGGGGTTCCGTTTTTAAAAGAGGCTGACCTTTTGATTGCGGCAGATTGTGTTCCTTTTAGTTATGCTGCCTTCCACGAAGATTTATTAAAAAATAAGGCCTTGTTAGTAGGTTGCCCTAAATTGGATGATATCGGGATCTACCGCACTAAGATTCAGCAGATAGTAGATAGTAATAATTTAAAATCTATTACCTACGCTCACATGGAGGTTCCTTGTTGTTTAGGTCTAGCGCCTGTAATCAAAGAGGCGATTGCAGCCTGTGGCAGAAAGATACCTTATCAAGAGGTCACTATTAGTATCAAGGGAGAGATGATAACGTGATTGAGAAATGCCCGGGCCGGGACTCTAGAAACATCAGCGCAGAATCGTTAAGCTGCCCTTATTGTAGCTATCAGGCGGAGATATTTTCTGATGAGGCTAAAAGAGCCTGTCCGCGTTGTCAGAAAATCTTTTATCGCCAGAGGTTGCCTTCCTGTGTGGATTGGTGTAAGTCAGCCCCGGAATGCCTTGGTATATCTAGAGTATCCCTGAAATAAGCGTAGAGGCAAAGCTTAAGTTGTTGTATAATTACCCTGAAAGGCAAAATATGCTGCAAGTAAAAAATCTTACAGTTGAGGTAGATAACAAGATTATCCTTCGGGATATCAGCTTGGATATTAAAAAGGGTGAGCCGGCAGTGCTTTTTGGGCCTAATGGCAGCGGCAAGAGTACCCTGATTAAAACCATTATGGGTTTCTCCGGTTATAACATTAAAAGCGGAGAGATTATCTTTAAGGGAGAGAAAATCAATGGTCTACCGATTGAAGATAGGGTTAAGCTTGGTATCGGGATAATGCATCAGAATCCTCCTAAAATTCGGGGGGTGAGGCTTTCTCAAATGGCGCAGTTTCTCTCTTCGGACCATAAAAAGATCAGTGATATTACTACAAGACTCTCCTTAAAGGAGCTATTACACCGTGATGTTAACCTGGGGTTTTCCGGAGGAGAGATGAAGCGTTCGGAGTTATTCCAGATTATGCTGCAGAATCCGGATTTTTTGCTACTGGATGAACCGGAGTCCGGAGTAGATTTAGAGAATATCTCAATCATGGGAAATGTTTTAAATGAATTCCTGAAAAATAAAGAGAAGTCCGCTTTAATCATTACCCATACCGGATATATTCTGGATTATATCAAGGCCAAGGCCGGGTGCGTGATGATCAAGGGGAAATTCTGGTGCGTGGGTAGCCCCAAAGAAATGTTTAAGAGTATCCGTGAGGTGGGTTATCAAAACTGTAAGGAGTGTCATGAGCGAAAAGGACCTTAATACTAAAGTACCTCAGGAAGATATTGATACCGTGGCCTCATCCGGGATGGACCTTTCGGAGAAGACCCGATCTGCTAGCTTCCTGCAACAGGATTATAGCATAAATTTTTTCCGTAGTTTATCGGATGCGGTGGATATCTGTGACACTGATGAGGCGATGCAGCGTTATCCTGAGGTGCGGGATTATTTCGGCAAGAACTTCAGGCTGCTTAACCGTCAGTTCCCGCAAGATACCCGCGGCGGATATTTTGTGAGGGTTAAAAAAGGCAAGACCGTGGAGCTTCCTATCCAGGCTTGTTTGTTGCTTAAGGCACAGGGGTTTCAGCAGAAAGTGCACAATATTATTATTTTGGAAGAAGGGGCGAAGGCTTATCTCATTACCGGCTGTTCTGCTTCAGAATCAGCCAAAGAGGGTTTACACGTAGGGATTTCAGAATTCTTCCTGGCGAAGAACGCTTACCTAAATTTTACCATGATTCATTCCTGGCGCCATGATGTTACGGTCAAGCCGATGGGTATTGCTGACGTAGGAGAAGGAGCGACTTTTATTTCCAACTATATTTGCCTTAAGCCTGTTAAGGAAATTGTAATGTATCCGACTGCAGTGCTTTCCGGGGATTATAGTCGCGCCAGTTTCAATTCCCTGATTCTGTCTTATCCGGGCTCGTTAGAAGATGTAGGCTCGCGGGTGATCATGAGGGGTTCTCAAACCCAGGCCGAGATTCTTTCACGGGCAGTAAGCCTGGGAGGCAAGGTGGTAGCGCGCGGACACATCAAAGCCGAAAATCAGAATGTTAAGGGGCACCTGGAATGCCGCGGCCTGATCTTGTCAGAAAAGGGCACTATCTATGCCATCCCGGAGATGGAAACAGATTTCCGCGAGGTAGACCTTTCCCATGAGGCAGCGATCGGTAAGATCAGTAAAGACGAAATCGAATACCTCTGTTCGCGAGGATTAAGCGCTAATGAAGCCCAGTCTGTGATCGTGCGGGGCTTTATGGATGCCGAGGTCCTGGGGTTACCCCCGCTTTTAAAGAAAGAAATCGACAGCCTGGAAGAAAGAACCCTGAAAGCCAGTTTCTAGTTTATGCGGGAATTTAAGGTTAAATTCAGCCAGAGTATTGCAAGGACTCAGACAGTAGAGACTTTCCGTTTTATCCCGCAGGAAAATATAAACTTTACGGCAGGACAGTTCCTGCAGCTGATTTTTGATCCGGCTAATCGCGCAAATCACAATTTAAACAAATATCTTTCTTTTTCTTTGGCTCCTGGTAAAGGCTATCTTGAGGTTACCAAACGCTTAAGCGCCAGCGATTTTTCTCTGCGGCTTAAAGGCTTGAAGTCCGGGGACGAGGTGTTGGTAGTGGCGCCCCTAGGAAGCTGTGTTTTTAAAGACGAGTATCAAAAAATAGCTTTTTTAATCGGGGGCATTGGGATTACTCCGGTAGTCTCGATTATCGAATATATCGTCACTAAAAAGATCAATACTGATATCGTCCTTTTTTATTCTAACCGCAGCGGAAATGATATTGCCTTTAAGAAAGAGCTGGATTCCTGGCAGACGGGCAATAAAAATATCAGGATATTTTACGTCTTTAGTGATTCCTCATCTTCAGACAGCCAGTATATTTATGGCCGCATTGATAAAAAATTATTATCAGAAAAGCTTACAGATATTAAAGACAGGGTAGTCTTTATCTTTGGCCCGCCGAAGATGACGGAGGCGATGCAAGAGCTTTGCTTAGAGTCAGGTTGTAACAAGGAGCGTATCAAGACCGAAAGTTTTATCGGGTATTAAGGAGGTACCAAATATGGCAGCGATGAAAGATTTATACCAGAGCGCAGATTTTAAAAGCGAAAAACACGTTCCAGTAATTGAGGCTGCGGATAAAATCAAAAAGGGGGAGGCGATTAAGGTTACCGTGACTGTGGGCAAAGAAATACCTCATCCTAATACTACCGAGCATCATATTAGCTGGATTGAACTTTATTTTCTGCCTAAGGGTGAAAAATTTCCTTCTCAAGTGGCGCGCCTGGAATTTAGCGCCCACGGCGCTTCAGCCCAGGGGCCCAATACCAGCACGGTTTATACCTTGCCTCTAGCAGTAGTTAATTTTAAGACTGAAAAAACCGGCACCCTGATTGCTTCGTCGTATTGCAATATCCACGGACTCTGGGATAACTCTAAAGAAATCAGCGTAGAATAAAAGGAGATAGGCAATGGCAGTTGAAATCAAAAAAAATATCTATTGGGTGGGGGCGGTGGATTGGAATGTAAAAAGTTTCCACGGCCATACCTATGCTACTAAAAGAGGCACCACTTATAATGCCTACCTTATTATTGATGAGAAAATCGCGCTGGTAGATACGGTTTACGGGCCGTTTGCGCAGGAGATGATCAGCAGGATTAAAGAAATTATCGACCCTGCCAAAATTGACTATGTTATCGCCAACCACGTAGAAACCGACCATTCCGGAGCACTTCCTGAAATTATGAAGCTCTGCCCCCGGGCCAAGGTGGCCGGCACCGCTAAATGTAAAGAAGGCCTGTGGAAACATTATTACGGTAATTGGGACTTTCAGGTTCTAAAAAGCGGCGATAAGATCAACTTAGGAAAGAGGACGCTTACTTTTTTAGAAGCGCCGATGATACATTGGCCGGATAGTATGTTTACCTATTGCCCGCAAGAGGAGCTGCTTTTACCTAATGATGCCTTTGGCCAACACTATGCCACATCTTTTAGGTTTGATGACGAAGTCAATCAGGCTGAACTGATGGATGAGGCTGCTAAATACTACGCTAATATTCTCTGGCCTTTAGGCAGCCTGATTCTTAAAAAAATAGAGGAAGTCCTCAAAATGGGTATAGTAATTAAGATGATCGCCCCCAGCCATGGGATTATCTGGCGCCGCGACCCCGCCAAGATCATCAACGCCTATTTATCCTGGGCTAAAAATGAAAACCGGGCCAAGGCGGTAATAGTTTATGAAACGATGTGGGGCTCAACTGATAAGATGGCCAGGGCTATTGCCGAGGGGATTATTGATAGGGGTATAGAGGTAAAATTGTTTGAGATCAATCAGTCTGACCGTACCGAAGTGATTAAAGAGATGCTAGACGCCAAGGGCTATCTGATCGGTTCCTCTACCCATGATAACGGGATGCTTCCGGGGATTGCCGGATTCCTGGAATTCTTTAAAGGCTTAAAACCTTTAAATAGGACTGCTGCGGTATTTGGTTCTTTCGGTTGGTCCGGGGGAGCGGTAAAGGAAATCGAAGAGGTATTGCGTCAGGCGGGATTGGAAGTAAAACAATCCGGACTCGGTATTAAATATGTTCCCGATACTGCTGAATTACAAAAGTGCTTTGAGTTTGGTCGAGAATTCGCGCAGTCGCTCTTAACTTCTTAAACAGGAGGCAAGCCATGGCAAAATACCGTTGTACTGTCTGCGGCTATATTTATGATCCGGCAGTAGGCGACTCTGATAACGGCGTGATAGCCGGGACGTCTTTTGAGGATATTCCAGAAAGCTGGGTCTGTCCTGAATGCGGGGTAGGTAAAGATATGTTTGAGAAATTATAAGGGGGTGCAGAGCTATGGGTAATATTTTTTCCGGCAGCGAAGTTATTGAATTAGGGATTGAAATTGAAAAGAACGGCCGTGATTTTTACCGTGTCTTAGCCACCAGTTCTAAAAATGAATCCAGTCGCAGCGTCTTTAGTAAATTATCCGGGGAGGAAGAAAAACATATTAAGGTATTTCAGAAGTTGCTTGAGAAATCCGGAGGTGAAGATTCCGGACAGCCTTATTCCGAGGAATATAATGCCTATATGCAGACCTTGGTGAGCGAAACAGTTTTTACCCAGAAAGATAAGGGTCGCAATATCGCCTCGGGGGTCGGGTCTGAAAAAGAAGCGTTGGATCTGGGGATCGGCTTTGAAAAAGATTCTATTCTTTTTTATCAGGGGATCAAAAAGGCAGTGCCGCAATATGACCTTAAAATTATCGATGAGCTGATCCTAGAGGAAGAGCATCATCTAGGCCTCTTGTGGGAATTGAAAAACAAATAGGAGGGGGTAATCGATGAATAACAAGGTAAAAGTTTACAGCACTCCTACCTGTTCGTTCTGCCTCCGCCTTAAGCAATATTTCAAAGATAACAATATCGTCTTTGAAGATGTCGACGTTTCAGCTAACCAAGAGGCCATAGAGGAAATGTTTACTAAGAGCGGCCAGATGGGGGTGCCGGTAATAGATATTGACGGCGAGATTATTGTAGGTTTTGATAAAGAACGAATCAAAGGCATCTTAAATTTATAACCTCTCCCGTAATAAATCCATAAAAATACTTGACAGGCGCTATCTTTTAGGGTATACTCTACTAATATAATAGGGATTATAGAGTATGCGGATAACTTATAAAGGGGATTACGCCTTAAAGACCATTCTGGATTTAGCCGGGCATTACAATAGTAGCCCGGTGAGCATTTCGGAATTGGCCCGGCGGGCGGACATACCCATCAAGTTTTTAGAGCAGATTCTCCTGGAGCTCAAAAAAGGCGGGTTTGTAGAGAGCCGCCGCGGAAAAATAGGGGGTTATCTTCTGGCCAGGCAGCCTTCCCAGATTAAGTTAGGCCAGGTGATCCGCTTTATTGACGGGCCGGTTGAACCGATTATCTGCGTAGCCAAGAATTATAAAGGCTGTCGCGACGTAGCGAAATGCGCCTTAAGGGAGATATGGATGAAGGTGGCTGAGTCTACCTCCCGCGTAATTGATAATATTACTTTTGAAGATCTTCTAAAAAGAATGAAGAGCCTGGATTCGGCATCCGCTTATCAAATTTAATTTAAGAGAGATAAAAAATGAAAATCGCCAAGGATATCACCGCGCTGATAGGCAACACCCCGTTAGTACGTTTGAACAAGCTAACTCAGGGTTGTCTAGCTACTGTAGTAGTAAAACTGGAATTTTTTAACCCGGGTTTTTCTGTGAAAGACCGTATCGGACTTGCTATGATCGAGGAGGCCCGCCAGAGCGGGAAGATTAAGGAAGACACTATTATTATTGAGCCGACCTCCGGCAATACCGGCATTGCCTTGGGTTTAGTCTGTGCGGTAAAGGGCTATAAACTGGTTTTGACTATGCCGGAGACCATGAGTATAGAGCGCCGCCAAATACTTATGGCGCTGGGTACTGAGATTATTCTTACTCCAGCAGCAGAGGGCATGAGCGGGGCAGTTAAAAAAGCTGAGGAACTAGCCAAAAAAGATAAGCGCTATTTTATGCCGCAGCAATTTAATAATCCGGCTAACCCTGAAGTCCACCGGCGCACTACGGCGCAGGAGATCTGGAAGGATACTGAAGGCAAGATCGATATTTTGGTTGCGGGGGTAGGAACTGGTGGTACAATTACAGGTATAGCCGAGGCTTTGAAGAAAAAGAAACCATCACTTACTGCGGTGGCGGTGGAGCCCCGAGATTCCGCAGTATTATCCGGAGGCAAAGCCGGAGCGCATAAAATTCAGGGAATAGGGGCGGGGTTTATCCCGGAAGTGCTAAATATTAAAATCTTAGATGAGATTATCGCTGTCTCTAATGAAGAGGCGATGGAAACTTCCAGAAGGCTGGCCCGCGAAGAAGGGATACTGGCCGGTATTTCTTCAGGCGCTACAATATTTGCCGCGCTTATCCTGGCCAGGCGCGCAGATAATAAAGGAAAACTTATCGTAACAATACTTCCCGACGCTTTAGAGCGGTATTTAAGCACGGAGTTATTGAAATAGGAGAAAGAAAAGGCGATGGCGCAAGATCAAAAGATTTGGCAGGAGTATTCCCGAACCTTAAAAGAACTTTTAAATTTAGATTATAGTCCGGTAGCTCTAAGTTGTATTGTAGCGGGGAAATCCACCCCTTCCAATAAAAAGGTGCGTATCTGCCGGGCTATCCTTGAGGCAGGCAAGGGTGAAATAATAGAGCTGGATAAAACTAATAATGCCTGTTTTGGGGCCAGCTGGCACCTGGGCTTTCATAAAATTAAAGACCCTAAAATCGCGGGGATGGTCAAGAAATTTGTGGTTGAGGGAGAAAAGCTTTTTTGTTCTTACCAGGCCCTGGATAATCTTATTTCCCAGATGCAGGAGGTGCCGGATAATTCCGCAAACTGCTTTGTGCTGGCGCCTTTAGAGAAGGTCCAAGACGAGCCGCAATTGGTGATATTTATTGCTGATGCTGAGGCTGCCTGTAGGCTCTTGACCTTAGCTATCTTTGACGACGGCAAGATGCCGGCAATTAAAATCGGGGGGCCGACCTGCAGGATGAGCATTATTTATCCTTTATTAAGCAACGAGATTAATATTTCTTTCTATGACTACACCGCCAGAAAACTTTGTCATGTTGACAAAGATAAGCTTTTGATCAGTATACCTTATAAGAAAATACCGCAGTTGACAGAGGCAATCGCTAAATGCACTGCCGGCACCGCCAAGGTAGAGTTCCCGCCGGAATTCCGGCAGTTCTTGCAGCAACGCCTGGCTGTTCCAGGCAAGGCGTAGTTATTGTTTTTTCTCGGAGAGATTGCTATAATATTGGCGTTTAAACAAAGGAGAATATCATGAAAGAAAAAGTGGAAGAGGTATTAGCCAAGATCCGGCCGATGCTGGTAGCTGACGGCGGGAATCTGGAATTAATAGATGTCAGCGATAAGGGGGTAGTGAAAGTAAAGTTGACCGGAAACTGCGGCTGCTGCCCGATGAGCCAGATGACCCTCAAAATGGGGATTGAGCGCATGCTCAAAGATGCCCTGCCGGAAATTAAAGAGGTTATTTCAGTATAAGTCCTCTTAAAATAAGTGGGTGTTAAAAGATGAAAACTATTAAAGAAATCAACGAAAAAATTAGAAAAGGCCAGGTGGTAGTAGTTACCGCCGAGGAGATTATTGAGCTGGTAGATAAAAAAGGCGCTAGTCAAGCCGCAGAAGAGGTGGATGTTGTTACCACCGGAACCTTTGGCCCGATGTGCTCCAGCGGCGCTTATTTTAATATCGGTCACTCCAGGCCCCGGATCAAGATCGGCGGTGGAAGCTGTAAGCTTAACGACGTTCCGGCCTATTGCGGCCTGGCAGCAGTAGATATTTATCTAGGCGCTACCGCCATACCTGATGATGACCCCCGTAATAAAGTCTTTCCGGGCGAATTCAGCTACGGTGGCGGGCACGTTATTCAAGAATTGGTTTCCGGAAAGGACATTCGCCTGGAGGCTACTTCTTACGGTACTAATTGTTATCCGCGCCGCAGATTAGAGACCTACGTTAATATTAAAGACTTGAATGAGGCGGTACTTTTTAATATCCGTAACTGTTACCAGAACTATAATGTCGCGGTGAATCTTTCCGATAACATGATTTATACTTATATGGGCGCCTTAAAACCTCATCTAGGCAATGCCAATTATTGCTCTGCCGGGCAACTCTCGCCTTTATTAAAAGACCCTTACCTTAAGACCATCGGGGTGGGCACTAGGATATTCCTCGGGGGTGGCATAGGCTACGTAGCCTGGCATGGCACTCAGCATAACCCCGCCGTTAAACGTAAAGATGGAGTTCCGGCTTCTCCTGCCGGGACACTGGCAGTAATCGGTGATTTAAAAGGCATGAAGTCAGAGTGGTTAGTCGGTACCAGCATGTTAGGATATGGGGCAACCCTCTCGGTAGGTATCGGCGTTGCCATCCCGGTCTTAAATGAAGAAATAGCCGGATACGCAGCGGCTAAAGACGAGAAGATTTACACTCAGATTGTTGATTACAGTAATGACTATCCTAATTTGACCGGTAGGAGCTTAGGCGAGGTAAATTACAGTCAGTTAAAATCCGGTAAGATCTTGGTGAAAGGCAAGGAAGTTCCCACCGGCAACCTTTCTAGTTATTCCAAGGCCCGGCAGATTACCGAGGAACTTAAATCCTGGATTAAAAAGGGAGATTTTCTTTTAAGTGAACCGGTAGCAGAATTACCGGGGGCAGATTCCGGTTATAGTTTCCGGCCCTTAAAAGAGAGGCCTTTTATTTTGTAGCTTCAGGGAGGTTGACAAGAAATGATCTCTAAAAGGATAGTTTTGCATTTTCCGCGTCGCTTAGTTGACCAGCCGATTATTTATAAACTGGTTAAAGACTTTGATCTGAACTTTAATATTCTGAAGGCCTATGTTACGCCGCAGGAAGAGGGGTTGATGGTTCTGGAGCTTAGCGGCGAGGACCATAATTTTAATAAAGGCATGGAATATCTAAAGTCCTGCGGGGTAAAGGTGCAGCCTTTAAGCGAGGATATCGTGCGCAACGAAACCAAGTGCACTGATTGTGGGGTATGCGTGCCTATATGCCCGGTGGGCGCGCTGGAGGTCGACCCTGTTACGCGTAAGGTGAACTTCTACGATAGTAAATGTATTGCCTGCGAGCTCTGCATCAAGATCTGTCCTACCAAGGCAATGGAAGTAAATTTTTAGCTTGCCTTTTTCTTTTTAGTCCCCATGAATAAGTTAAAAAAACTACAAGCCATATTAAGCAAGGCCGGTTCTTTATTAGTAGCTTATTCCGGAGGGGTCGATAGCACCCTGCTTTTAAAGGTAGCGGTTGGAGTTTTAGGCAATAAGGTCTTAGCAGTAACTGCGGTTTCACCGACCTATCCTAAAGAAGAGCTGTATTTGGCCTGCCGCATGGCTAAAGAGCTGGGGGCGCGGCATAAAATTATCAGAACGGCGGAACTAAAAGATCCCGCTTTTTACCGTAACCCTCTTAACCGCTGTTATTTTTGTAAGAAAGAACTTTTTAAGCGTCTGAAGAAGATCGCGCGTAAAAATAAAATAAAGTTTGTGGCAGATGCTAGTAACATTTCTGATAAAAAAGATTTCCGGCCCGGTGATAAAGCCAAAAAAGAACTTTTGGTCCGTTCTCCTTTAGAGGAGGCGGGCCTTAATAAAGAAGATATTCGTGTTTTAAGTAAAAAACTCGGTCTGGCAACCTGGAATAAGCCAGCCTTAGCGTGCCTGGCTTCGCGCATTCCTTACGGAACCCGGATAACTCCGGCGTTATTAAAGCGCATCTATCAGGCGGAATTGTTTTTACGCAGCTTAAAATTTAAAGAGGTGCGGGTAAGAGATTACCAGTATCTTTGCCGTATTGAAGTAGCGGCTAATGAAATTCCCCGCCTGATAGCCAACCGTAAGTTAATAGTAAAAAAATTAAAGAAGCTAGGGTATCGCTATATTACCGTAGACTTAGAAGGCTATCGCAGCGGAAGCATGAATCCGGTAAAATTATGATTGAAGAAAAAATTGTCGAATTATTTAAGAAAAAAAGCGGCTATATCTCAGGAGAGGATTTAAGCGCTCATCTTAAGATTAGCCGTCAGGCGCTCTGGAAGCATATCCAGAACCTCCGCGAGCTGGATTACGATATTGTGGCGGTGCCGCATCTGGGGTATCGGCTCCTGGCATTACCGGATAGATTATTGCCTTTTGAAGTCACACGGGAGCTGCACACCAGGTTTATCGGTAGGAGGATTTATTATTTCCAAACTACCCCCTCTACCATGGATATTGCTGTTAAGCTGGGATTGGATAACGCTGTCGAGGGGAGCCTGGTTTTAGCGGAGGTCCAGACCAGGGGGCGAGGTAGGCTCAGTCGTCACTGGCATTCTCCTAAATATAAAGGTATATATCTTTCTTTGCTTTTAAGGCCGAAGTTTTCTTTAAGTGAAACACCCATTTTGACCCTTACAAGCGCGGTGAGCATCTCTGAGGCGGTAGAAGAATTTACAGGGTTAAGGTGTCAGATTAAATGGCCCAATGATATTTTAATAGGTAATAAAAAGCTGGGAGGGATACTTACGGAATTGAACGCCGAATCTGACGAGATTCGCTTTGTAGTAATCGGCATCGGCTTAAACGTCAATAACGAGAAAGATCAGCTGCCTCCCCAGGCCACATCCTTAAGAGAACACCTTAAAAAGGAAACCAACCGTATCGGGTTATTGCAGGAGATTTTACGGCGCCTGGAAAATAATTATTTGCTTTTGGAATCAAGAGGTGGTGCGCCTATTATCCAGAAGTGGCGCGTTTTTAATATTACTATTGGAAAAAAGGTCAGAATTACGTCTCATCACAGGCAAATTGAGGGCCAGGCAATAGATATTGATAGGAGCGGAGCGCTCCTGGTCAAGAAAGGTTCTGGCGTAATAGAGAAGATTACTGCCGGGGATGTGCAGCATTATAGGTAAAGATGAAAAGACTTGTTGCCGTAGCGATGAGTGGGGGGGTAGACTCAGCAGTAGCAGCCGCGCTTTTGGTAAAGCAGGGCTGGGAGGTATTCGGTATTACCATGGATTTTAATCTTCCTGTCTCTTTTGCTAGCGACGGCGTAAGAGACGCCCGCCGGGTAGCTAAACAGCTCGGTATTAAACATTACGTTCTGGATACACAGGGCATTCTAGAGGAGCGCGTGATTAAGAATTTCTGCCGGGAATACCTCAAGGGCAGGACCCCGAATCCCTGCGTGCGCTGCAATCAATATATTAAATTTGACGCCCTGCTTAAGAAAGCCATTCAGCTGGGGGCACAATATTTAGCTACCGGCCACTACGTCCGTATTATCAAATCCGGGGGCAGCTATCGGTTGAAAAAAGGCAGAGATTCTCTTAAAGATCAGTCTTATTTTTTGTATCGTCTTAGCCAAAAAGTACTCCGGCGGGTTGTTTTTCCTCTTGGTAATTACACTAAGAATGAAGTGCGGGGTCTAGCCCGGAAATTTCATTTAATTGTTAGCGACAGGCAAGCCAGCCAGGAGATCTGTTTTTTAAAGGGAGGGGATTACCGGGATTTTCTTAAAGCCCGCCTGAAAGCTGCATCCCGGCCCGGGCCGATCAAGGATAATAAGGACAGGGTGCTGGGCGAGCACTGTGGTATCGCCTTTCATACTATCGGCCAGCGCCAGGGCCTGGGCGTTGCCTTGGGGTATCCGGCCTACGTTATTGATATTAATCCTGCGCAAAACACCATTATTTTAGGTAAAAAGAGTGAAGCCTTAAGCAGGGAATTCTTGGTACAAAATCCTCGTTTTATCTGCAAGCTCCAAAAAAAGAAGATTGCCCTGAAAGTTAAGATAAGGTATAATCACAGGGAAGCGCCGGCCGAAATCTGGCCCGGACCCAAAAATATCCGGGTGCGTTTTAAAAAAGCGCAATTTGCAATTACCCCCGGCCAATCTGTAGTATTCTACGATAGAGATACGGTGATCGGCGGAGGAATTATCGAGGAGGTATTGGATTAAATGGCTACGCGTCAGAAATTCGATCATATAGAGGACAAGATCAGGGAGCTTAAAGAAAAACACAAGGCGGTCATCCTGGTACATAATTACCAGCTTCCCGAGGTGCAGGATATCGCGGATTACAGGGGAGATTCCCTGGAGTTAAGCCGTCAGGCAGCCAATACCGACGCCGAGGTGATTGTTTTTTGCGGAGTGCATTTTATGGCTGAGACCGCCTCCATCTTAAGTCCTCAGAAGAAGGTTATTATGCCGGATATCAATGCCGGCTGTCCGATGGCGAATATGATTACTGCTGGAGATTTAAAAAAACTAAAAGAAAAGTATCCGCGCGCCGTGGCAGTGGGTTATGTCAATACTCCGGCAGAGGTTAAGGCTGAGCTCGATGTTTGCTGTACCTCAACTAACGCCGTGGCGGTGGTTAATGCTATTATCAAGGATGCCGCCACGGGCGGTAAGGATTTCGGCGGCAGGGATGAAATTATTTTTGTGCCGGATAAATACCTTGGTGATTATGTTGCCAGGCAGACCGGCAAGAAGCTTATTAGTTGGAGTGGGTTTTGTCCTATCCACGTCAAGATTACACCCGAGGACATTAAGCGGGAGAAGAAATTTCATCCTAAGGCCAAAGTTGTAGTGCATCCGGAGTGCACCCCTGAAGTGATTGCCCTGGCGGATGCCGTGCTTTCCACCAGCCAGATTTGTAAATTTTCCCGGGAGACCAAGGCCAAAGAGGTCATTATCGGAACCGAGGTCGGATTAATTTACCGCCTCAAAGAAGATAATCCCGATAAAGAATTTTATCCCGCAACCGAAGCCGCAGTTTGTCCTAATATGAAGCGCGCCACCCAGGAAAAAGTCCTCTGGGCTCTTGAAGGACTCAAAGAAGAAGTTCGGGTTTCAGACGATATCCGTCGTCGCGCTGTAAAGGCTATCAATAAGATGTTGGAGATTGTTTAGCATGTCTCGGATCAAAGAAGACCTCTTTCTAGGCGTGGGCAATTTTTTAAAACTTTCACCCAGTACCCTGAATCTTTTTCTGGATTGCCCGCGTTGTTTCTGGCTGGAGCTAAACCGGGGAGTGAAGCGGCCGGGGATGCCGGTTGCCACTATCACCACCGGTTTAGACCATGTCATCAAGAAGTATCTGGAAGATTACCGCATGAAAAATATTCTGCCGTCTTTTTTCGAAGGCAAGGTTAAAGGTAAGCTCATGCCGAATTTTCCCAAAAGAGGGTGGCTGGAGTATAATGATCCTAAATTAAATGCCAGGTTAGGCGGCTATTTAGATGAATGCATCCAGCTTGACGAAAATTATTATGCGGTGCTCGACCATAAAACTCGCGGCAGCGCTCCGGACAGCGTGCATAAGGCTTATCAGCTGCAGATGGATGCCTACACCTTTTTATTAGAAGCTAATAATTTTTCTACCCGTCGCACGGCGTATCTGGCTTATTATATTCCTGCAAAAATAGTGGGCGGGTCAGATTTTCAGTTTGAGGTCTTAGTGAAAGAAATCAGCACTGATCCCCAGCGCGCCCGGGAAGTTTTTAGCGCGGCAGCGGGGATATTACGTCACCCCCTGCCTTCCTTAAATAAAAGCTGCAGTTTTTGCAACTGGACGGCTACAGCACAGGATTAAGCAGTGAATATCCCGATTGTTTATGAAGATGATTGGCTCTTAGCAGCGGACAAACCGTCAGGATTACTGGTAGTGCCTACGCCTAAGAAAGAATCCCGCACCCTTACTACTATCCTGAATGATGATGCTGCCTGTAACAATAAGCCTTACCGGCTTTTTCCTTGTCATCGCCTGGATCGGGAAACTTCAGGGCTGATTATTTATGCCAAGGGCAGGGCGGTAGAGAAAAAAATGATCGAACTTTTTAAAAACCGCCAGATTAAAAAAACCTATTTTGCCTTAGTGGCAGGGTGTCCTTCCAAAAATACAGGCAGGATTACTAATCCTATTGAAGGCAAGAGTGCGTTGACCAATTATTGCGTTAGAGAAAAGAAGGAAGGGTTTTCGGTATTAGAGGTTAAGCCGCTTACCGGCCGCACCAATCAGATTCGTATCCACTTAAAACAGCTGGGTTATCCGGTATTGGGAGAAAATAAGTATGCTTTTCGCCGGGATTTTAAGGTTAAAGCTAAAAGATTATGTCTGCACGCTCAAAAATTAGAATTCTTCCATCCGGTAAGCGCAAAACCGCTCTGCCTTGAAGCCGGGCTGCCGCAGGATTTAAGGGAATTTTTAAGAGCACGCCGTTAAAATGATGATCAAGTACGCTATTTTAGGTATGCTGCAGGGGATGACTGAATTTTTACCGGTAAGCAGTTCCGGGCATCTGGTAATAGCAGGGCGTCTCCTGGGATTATCCGGAGAGGAACTGATAATTTCGGTAGTTTTGCATCTGGGAACTGCCCTAGCGCTGGTAGTATTTTTCTTTAAGGATTTACTGGACCTCTATAAAAAACCAAAAGTGGTATTCTGTTTGGCCGTTACTACCGTTATTACCGGTATAATCGGATTTTTAGGCAAAGATTTTTTTGAGAGTTTATTTAGCTCGGTATCTTTGGTAGCCTGGGCTTTGATGGTAACCGGAGTAATCCTTATCGCCACAAAGAAATTCTTAGTCGGTAGGAGAGAAGATATTAACCTCAAGGATGCTGTTATCCTAGGGTTAACCCAGGCAGTTGCGATTATTCCGGGCATTTCGCGTTCCGGTACCACTATCTCTACCCTGCTTTTTAGGGGCATTAAGAAGGAGGAGAGTTTCCGTTTTGCTTTTATGGCAGCCATACCGGTGATCTTGGGTGCTGCGCTTTTAGAAGCTAAGGGCATCAGTCTTAAATCAGGGATTAACAACGAAGGGCTAATCGTGGGTTTTATTTTCAGCTTCATCGCAGGCCTGGTTTCGCTGCGTTTCCTAAAATTGATTTTAAAGAGGGCCCGGTTGCATTATTTCGGGTATTACTGTATTATAGTAGCTGCCGCAGCCTTATTATTTTTAAGATGAGCATATTGGTATTGGGTACCGTAGCGTTAGACAATATTAAGACTCCTTTCGGGATAAGGAGGCGTATCCTGGGAGGCTCAGCCGCGCACTTTGCGATGTCGGCGCGCTTATTTACTCCGGTGCACCTGGTGGCGGTTATCGGTGAAGATTTTCCAGAAAAATACGTGGATTTCTTAAGGCGCAAAGGTATTATTTTGACTTCCCTGATACGGAGGGAGGGCAAGACTTTTCAATGGAAGGGCGAGTACCGCGGCGACTTAAATAGTGCGCTCACCCTTAGTACCGAATTGGGAGTCTTAGCAAGCTTTAAGCCGGTAATTTCTCCAGGGCAGCGGGATATCAAATACGTGTTCTTAGCTAACGTAGCTCCGGATATCCAGAGGCATCTTTTAGGGCACCTTTCTTCGCCGAAGCTAATCGGCTTAGACAGTATGAATTACTGGATAAAGCACCAGCGCGGTTCTTTATTGCGTTTGCTCAAAATAGTAGATATTTACGTCGCCAATGACGAGGAGGCCAGGAGCCTCTCCGGTGAAACTAATTTACTTAGAGCCGCCAGGTATTTAGAGTCTCTGGGGCCCAGGATGGTGCTGATTAAAAAAGGCGAACACGGAGTTTTATTCTATAGCGATAAATTTAAATTTTGTCTGCCCGCTTATCCGACCGATAAAGTAGTTGATCCCACCGGAGCAGGAGATACCTTTGCCGGGGGTTTAATGGGGTACCTGGCCAGGGCCAGAAGGTCTGATGTTGCCACTATCAAAAAGGCGGTGGTTTACGCTACGGTTGCCGCTTCTTTTAATGTAGAGGGCTTTGGGGTAGAGAGGACCGCACGCTTGTCTATCAAGGACCTAGATAAGAGGTTAAATCAATTTAAGAAACTAGTCTGGTTTTAAACCGGGAGGAAGCCATGTTAGAAGAAAAAATCCTCAGCGACTATAAAGAGGCAATGAAGAGCAGGGATACGCTTAAAAGTTCCGTCTTGAGTTTCCTGCGCGCCGCTATGATAAATCTGGCGATGGATAAGAAAAAGAAGCTTTTAGATGATGAGGATGTTGTTGCGGTAATTAAAAAACAAATTAAACAGCGCCAGGATTCCATTGAGCAGTTTAAAAAAGGTAACCGTCCGGAATTGGCGGAAAAAGAAACCAGGGAGTTGGAAATCTTGCAGGGTTATCTGCCCAAGCAACTTTCGGCAGAAGAAGTGCGCAAGATAGTGGAGGAGGCGGCCGCAACTGTAGGCGCCAGCGGACCCAAAGATATGGGCAAGGTAATGAAAGAGGTAATGGTCAAGGTGGGCCAGGCAGTAGATGCTAAATTAGTAAGCGAGTTAGTGCGGGAAAAATTAACCAAAATGGCAGTTTAATATTCAAGGAGGACAAGGTGCAAATTAAAGAGATCAAGGCCAGCGAACTTAACAGCAAAAAATTTATCGCCCGTAAAGCCCGGGAAATCTCTGAAACTGTCGGTAGGGGCCTGGCTATTAATGCTTTATCCGGAGGGGTGGATTCTTCGGTGGTAACGATGTTGGGGCATCTGGCTTTAGGCGAGAGGCTGAAAACCTACTTTATTAATAACGGCATTATGCGTCAGGGCGAGCCCAAGAGGATTGCTGTTATTTTTCGTAAGCTCGGCGTGAGGATAAAGATTCTCGATGCCCAGGATAAATTTTTCAAGGCCTTAAAAGGAATTACTGACCCCGAAGAAAAGAGGGAGGCCGTTACCCAAACTTTTTATAAGGATGTCTTCGGCAAACTGGTAAGGGCCAGCGGCGCACATTATCTTTTACAAGGAACTATTCTTACTGATGTTGACGAAACCGTAGCCGGGATTAAAAGGCAACACAATGTTTTCCAACAGTTAGGAATAGATCCAGAGAAAACTTTTGGTTACAAGATTATCGAACCGCTGGTTGAGCTGCGTAAAGACGGAGTAAGAAAAGTGGCTCATGCCTTAGGGCTGCCTCAAGAGATTTACCGGCGCATGCCTTTTCCCGGGCCGGCGTTGGCTGCCCGGGTTATCGGAGAGGTCACCCCGGAGAAGATTAAAATAGTAAGGCTCGCCACGGTTATCACCGAAGAGGAATTGAAAAATAGCGGTGCTTTCCAATATATGGCGATCCTGCACCATGATCGCGTCACCGGGATGCGTCGCGGTAGAAGAGACTTTGGCCTGCAGATTGAGATTCGCTGTTGGGATAGTATTGATGCCAGGAATGCCCGGCCTACCCGCATACCCCATCAGAAATTAGAGCGGCTGGCAGAGCGCATTACCAGAGCTGTGCCGGGGGTAGTTAGTGTTACCTATAATATAGCTACTAAGCCGCCTTCCACCATGGAGGCGGTTTAAAGAAAAGTACCTGATTTTTCTTGACAGTAGCAGCTAAATATAGTATCTTAACTGCACCCCTTATTTTTTTAGAGGTTATTTGTGATAATTTTCACAATAGCAGCGTTCCGCTCACCCGTTTATTTTCTTAAATTATGTCTAAGATATATTACATTGAAACAGTAAAATTTGACCAGTTTATCAGCCAGCTCCAGAAGGATTGCCGGGTTTTCGCCCCCCTTAAAAAAGAGAACCCCCTTGCTAGAGAAGATGATTATTCCTATACTTGTGTTGCCGCAAATTATTCCGGAATCTTCAATCCCTACCGCGCTATTGAGCCCCTGAAATCTTTTTTTACCGCGCCCAGGCAGGAGATTTCCCATTATTTTAATGCAGTTTTAAAGGCCAGGGATCCCGGGCCAAGCGTAATCCTGGGGGCGAAGAATTGCGATATTACTTCGCTTAAGATCCAGGATTTTGTATTCTTAGAGGGGACAGAGGTAGATTCTTTTTATCGCCTGAATCGGCAAAATACTATTATCATTTCAAGCGACTGCACCGCTTTTAGAGAGGTTTGTTTTTGCCTGGCCTTAGACGTCCTGCCTTATCCTGAACGCGGCTTTGATCTGAATCTCTCGCCTCTGACTGACGGATATTTGGTAGAGAGCGGCTCGCAAAAAGGGGAAGAGCTGATTGAAAAGTATCGTTCTTATTTTGGCCCTGCCAAGGAGACCCAGATTGAAGGCCGCCAGATTAAAAGAGAAAATTTTATCCAGGGATTTAAAAAGCATCTTTTGACTAAAGGGATCCCGCCTAAGGACAGCCTGCAGAGGCTGGTGCGGGAGGGTTATAATCTGGAAACCTGGCAGCAATTTATGCTTACCTGTGTGGAGTGCGGGGGCTGTAACCATATTTGTAATACCTGTCATTGTTTTCTCTTGGCAGACGCCAAGGCCGGACAGCACCATAAAAGATTAAAATTATGGGATTCCTGCCAGTATGAGAATTTTTCCCGCGTCGCAGGCGGGGCCAATCCCTTAAAGACCCGCGCCAGGAGGCTGCGCAACCGTTTTATGAAAAAATTTGATTTCTTTACGGATAACATCGGTATGCCTGCCTGCTGCGGCTGCGGCAGATGCATCGAGGTTTGCCCGGGTAAAATCGACCTGCGCGAGGTATTAAAAGACCTCTCGGCAAGATTAGCGCTAAAGGCATGAAGAATATCTATCAACCCTTTGAGGCTGTTGTAGAAGAGGTTATTAACGAGACCTCCAGCATTAAAACTTTGGTTTTACGGCCTAAGGAACTTTTTAGTTTTCATACCGGACAGTTCATTGAATTGACTGTCCCCGGCGTAGGGGAGGCACCTTTTACCCCCTCATCTGATCCAGCGGTAAAAGAGAAGTTTGACGTGACGATTATGAAGGCCGGCCGGGTTACTGCCCTGGTACACAACTTGTTAAAAGGTGCTTCGGTGGGTGTGCGCGGCCCCTACGGTAAGGGCTATCCGCTGGAGAAATTTTACGGTAAGGATGTTCTAGTTGTAGGCGGAGGGGTAGGGCTGGCACCTTTAAGGTCGCTGCTCTTTAGCCTTTTTGGCGAGATTGATAAATACCATAAGGTTATCCTGCGCTACGGCTGTCGTACCCAGCGTGACATGGTTTATAAAAACGCGGTAGCGCAATGGGCGAAAAAAGATAAGGTTGATATTAAAACTACCGTTGATGTCGGTGACGAAAGTTATAAAGGGCATGTGGGGGTGGTAACCACGATTTTGAATGATTTACCTCTGGATATTAAAAGAGCGGTAGCGGTAGTCTGCGGCCCGCCGATCATGATGAAGTTTGCCACCTTTAAGCTCTTGGAGTTGGGTTTTGGGCCCGCAGATATTTATCTCTCTATGGAAAAAAATATGTCCTGCGGTCTGGGCAAGTGCGGGCATTGCCGCCTCGGCAGGTATTATGCCTGCAAGGACGGTCCGGTATTTGATTACGGTTCAATTAAAGATATTGCGGAGATCTGGGACTAAAGATGGCGAAGCGTTTATTTATTGACTTAGACCTTTGTAATAACTGTCAGGAGTGCAGGGCCTGTTGTGATTATTTTTATCATCCCCAGAATCAGGGTATTACATCTTTGAGAGAATACGCTACTTTTGCTTTATTCTGCCGGCGCTGCGAAGAAGCGCCCTGTGTAGAGAGCTGTTACCACCAGGCGCTGGAGAAACAGGCTGACGGGATATTAAAGCGTTATAATATGCGCTGCACCAGCTGTAAATCCTGCAGCGTGGCCTGTCCGTTTGGTACCATCTTGGCGGACTTCATACCGTATCTTGATTCTCGTTGTGATTATTGCCTGATGGCTAAAGATAAACTTCCTAAGTGCTTGAGCAGCTGTCCGGAGAAGGCAATAGAATTAATAGAGATAGGCGCGGATGATCTTGCTAATGATATTTACCTGATAGGAGAACACCTGGCAGTGCATACCCGAAGATGGTCGCGGGAGGTGATACAGCAGGTTAAGAAAAAATGAGCTGGATATTTTATTATCTAATATTTCCCGGATTTTTATTTAGCGTAGCAGCAGGCTTGCTTTTGGTGTGGCTGGACCGTAAGGTTAGCGCGCGGCTGCAGTGGCGGGTAGGGCCGCCCTGGTGTCAGGGTTTTATTGATATCATCAAATTATTCGGTAAGGAGACAATTCTGCCGCAAAGGGCGGGTTGGGTGTTTCTAGCCGCTCCTTACCTGGGATTTTTGAGCCTGGTATTAGCCTCTACCATGATCGGGCGCAGCCTCTTTTTCCTTCAGGAAAATTTTTTCGGCGACCTGATTGTGGTTTTATATGTCATGGTTATGCCGGCGATCGCCTTGATGATCGGCGCCTCCAGTTCGTGCAACCCCCTGGCTGCGATAGGGGCTTCCAGGGAAATGAAACTGGTCTTAGGTTATGAGTTGCCGTTTTTGCTATCCATCATTACGGTAATTATCAGGTCCGGGGGAGCGATTAAAATCAACGAAATTTTACATTATCAATTAATCCATGGTTCGCACCTGATTTCATATTCGGGAGCGCTGGCTTTTATCGCAACGCTATTTTGCGCGCAGGCTAAAATTGGCCTGGGGCCTTTTGATGTTTCTGAGGCGGAACAGGAGATCATGGCCGGGGCGTTGATAGAATATTCCGGGATACCGCTGGCAATTTTTAAAATGACCAAGGCCCTGCTTTTATACACCCTGCCTTTATTTTTAGTGGTCTTATTTTTAGGCCGGGATATCAGTCCTTTGATGCTGGCGCTAAAATTAATTTTAATCGTAATAGTTTTTATCTTGATAAAAAATACCAATCCCAGGCTGCGCATTGACCAGGCCTTGAAATTTTTCTGGGGCCCGGTTACGCTTCTAGCACTTACCAGCGTAGCCTTAGCGGCAATAGGATTATAATATGAATTTAAAACTGAAGGCACTTACTAAATCGCTCTGGATTTTTCACGTCAGTAACGGCTCCTGTAACAACTGTGATATCGAGATCTTAGATTGCTTAACTCCGCGTTTTGATATTGAGCGCTTCGGGATGCAACTCGTCGGTTCAGTCAGGCATGCCGATGTGCTTTTAATTACCGGAGCGATGAACCGTAAGTCGGTGCCGCGCATGAAAAAAGTTTACCAACAGGCAGCCAAGCCCTGCCTGGTAGTGGCCTGCGGTACCTGCGCTTGTTCACAGCACATGTTTCGTGATAGTTATAATGTTACTGAGCCGCTGGATAAGATTCTGCCGGTGGATGTTTATATCCCGGGCTGCCCTCCCAAACCTGAGGCTATTATCGCCGGGGTAGTAAAATTGATCCAAAAAGTCAGGAAGGCTAAATGAATATCAGAGACAGTATCAAGGAGGGTTTAGGGGGTAAGATCCGGGATTGGAAAGAGGTATCTCGCCATAGAATTTATCTTACTGTGGAAAAAACTGATATCTGTGAGGTAGTTAAATTTTTATTCACGGAATTAAAAATGAGATTCGTTACAGCCTCTGCCACGGATATGCCGGAGGCTTTAGAAATTCTTTATCATTTTTCTTTTGATCAGTCCGGGGAGGTCTACACCATCAGGGTGCTCCTAGAGGATAAAAAGCATCTCGAGATAGATTCCATTACCCCGCTATTTAACGGCGCAGAATGGATTGAGCGCGAGATGTGGGAATTGCTAGGTATAAATTTTAAAGGACACCCTAATTTAAAACGCCTGCTTTTAGCAGATGATTGGCCTGAGGGTAATTATCCCTTAAGGAGAGACAATGAGTCATAGAGTAATCGTGCCAATTGGACCATACCATCCCTTACAGGAAGAGCCGGAGTTTTTTCAGCTTTATGTTGAGGGTGAGAGGGTAGTAGATATTGATATCGTGATCGGCTATAACCATCGTGGGGTAGAGAAGCTTTCTGAAGCCAAGCATTTTGATCAGGTAGCGTTTCTGGTAGAGCGTATCTGTGGTATCTGTTCTTCCAGCCACCCTTACGCTTATGTTTTGGCAGTAGAGGATATCCTGGGAGGAGAGGCCAAAGTGGTTCCGGAGAGAGCGCTTTATATCCGTACCATTATTGACGAGCTACAGCGTATCCACAGCCATCTTTTATGGCTGGGCTTGGCTGGGCACTTTATCGGTTATAACACGGTGTGGATGTGGGCCTGGAAATACCGCGAGCCGGTGCTGGATTGTTTTGAGATGGTGACCGGTAACCGCAATAATTACGCTATGTTTAAGGTAGGCGGGGTACGCCGGGACCTAAAAGACGAGGATATCCCGGTGTTGAAAAAAGCCCTGGATGATTTGTCGCCGGCAGTAGATATGTTCCGCGGGGCAGTGATGGATGATCCGGTAATCCAGGCCCGGCTCAAAAATGTGGGGATCCTTACTAAAGAGCAGTCGATAGATTGGTGTGTGGTTGGCCCTACAGCCAGAGCCTCCGGAGTCAATATTGATATCCGCCGGGATGAGCCCTATGGCGTATTTAACCGTTTAAGCTGGAATGTGATTGTGGAGAAAGATGGCGATGTTTTTGCCAAGACCGTGGTGCGCATTCTGGAATTATACGAGTCTATTAATATCATTCGCCAGTGTCTGGATAAAATTCCTAAAGGCGAGATCGACGCTAATATTAAAGATGTTCCGCTCGGTGAAGGTATCGGCAGGGTGGAGGCGCCGCGCGGAGAGTGTTTTCATTATGTTAAGACCGACGGGACCAACCGTCCCATCAGGCACAAGATCCGTGCCCCCAGTTTTATGAATGTAGCTTCTAATAAAGTCGGCGCAGTAGGCGGGACTATCTCCGATGCTGCGATTACCTTAGCAGCCGTAGATCCTTGTTATTGCTGTACTGAGCGATTAGCAGTGATCCAGCGGCCGTCAGATAAAAAGATTATGAACGGTTGGGATTTGATTAAACTTTCGCAGGAGAAGACCGCGCGGATTAAACAGGATTTAAAAATTAATGAATAATATGCTTCTAGCAATATTTTTTCCGATCATCGGAGCTTTCTTTATACCCCTGGCTCCGAAAAAGGTAAAATCTTATCTGGCTGCCGCGGTACTTTTGGTAACATTTTTACTCGTGCTTCTGGTTATTCCGCCCTACCTTCGCCGCGGAGACCTGCTCTTGAGCCGGAATTTCAGCGACTGGTTCAGTTTCGCCTTTTTGGCTGACGGCCTGGCGATATTTATGGCCCTGGTTTCTTCCTTAGTGGGGTTTCTGGTAGCGGTATATTCCCTGGAATATATGAAGGATTATGCCTGCGTCGGAGATTTCTACTTCTGGATGGTTTTATTTATCGGTGCCATGATGGGTTTGGTATTTTCCGCAAACCTGGTATTAATGTTTTGTTTCTGGGAGGTTACCTCAGTGTGCTCCTGGCAGCTGATTGGCTTCTATCGTAAAGATAAGGATACCAAAGCCGCGGACAAGGCTTTTCTGGTAACTTTTTTTGGGGCTTCTTTGATGCTCGCCGGTATTATTCTGGTCCTGCTTCAATACGGCACCTTAGATATTGTTTCCTTGAAAGGTTTATCCCTTTCTAATCTAGCAGCTTTTTTATTATTGGCAGGAGTGCTGTCTAAGTCCGCACAGCTGCCATTGGAAACCTGGTTGCCTGACGCCGGAGTAGCACCCACGCCGGTGACCGCGCTTCTGCATGCCGCGGTGCTGGTAAAAATCGGCATTTATGTATTTGCCCGCCTGGCGGGCGCTACTTTTATTCTTACGCCGCAATTCTTTAACTTTGCTATCGCCTTAAGCGTGATCACCATTATTGTGGCAGCATCCTCGGCGCTGGCGGAGAATAATATCAAGCGCATCCTGGCTTATTCTACCATCAGCCAATTAGGTTATATTTTACTGGCGATTTCCCTTAATACCGAGATTTCCCTGAAGGTGGCGATGCTTTATGTCCTGGCGCATAGTTTAGCTAAGGGCGGATTATTTTTATGCGCCGGGATCGTGGAACATAAGACCGGCACCAAGGATATCATGCAGTTGGGTGGGCTCTTAAAAACTATGCCCTGGACTGCCTGCGCCTATCTTTTGTGTGCTTTTTCTGTTATCGGCATTCCGCCGTTTTTGGGTTTTTGGCCCAAGATAATGGTAGTGTTGCTGGCGGTAGAATCCGGCCACCTGATCGCCGGTTCTCTAATGGTCCTGGGAGCAATATTTACTATGTTGTATCTTTTGCGTTTATTTAGCCGAGTATTTTTAGGAGAAGTGCGTATCGAGGCTCGTGAGGAAAAAAATTCTCCCATGGTTTTAGTGGTAGTTTTATTAGGAGTGTTATCGTTGATTCTGGGCGTATTATTCAGACTGCCCTTAGGGCTAGCGGAGGCGCTTATTAAATGACGCCGGTTTTATTCTTCTTAATTAATTTACCCTTGATAGCGGGAGCAGCCTTATTATTTATCCGGCGCCACCAGGTCAGGGGGAACCTGGCGCAGCTTACCTTATTATTAGGGTTGATTGCTTCGGTAATGGCATTTTTGGCGCCGTCTTTTCATATTTCTATTAAACTCATCGGCGATTATAAAATTGCCTTAGGCCTGGGTCTTCCCGCCCGTTTAATCATCATCTTCGTGAATCTTTTCTGTTTCCTGGTAGGGATGTATTCTAAGGATTACGAGGCACTTAAAGATAAGCGGGCTTATTTTTCTTACCTTTTATGGCTGGTAGCATTTTCTAACTTGGTATGCCTGTCGTTAGATTTTCTGATTTTTATCTTTGGCTGGGGGGCTACGCTGGTTTTGCTTTACGCGATGTTAAACCTGGGCTCAGGTTACAGCGCTACTAAAGCACTCTATATTGTAGGATTGGGAGATTTTTCCCTGATGCTAGGCATTTCTCTCTATGTCTTTATTAGCGGGACTACTCTTATGCCAGAGCAGGCTACGATTTATTTAAATAATCCTTTGAACTGGTGCTCTTTTATCCTGATGCTTTTAGGGGCTTTTGCCAAAGCCGGATGCGCGCCCTTGCATACCTGGATACCGACGGCAGCAGAGAGTGCGCCTTTGCCGGTAATGGCGATTCTTCCGGCCTCGCTGGATAAATTACTGGGGGTTTATATCTTGGCCCGGGTCTGCTCAGGATTTTTTATTCTTAGCCCGGCGGCAATCGCGATTCTTCTGGTAATAGGCAGTTCTACTATTGTATTTGCAGTTCTTCTGGCTTTGATTCAACATGACTTGCGTAAACTCCTCTCTTACCATGCTATCAGCCAGGTGGGGTATATGGTTTTAGGTATTGGCACCGGTACTCCTCTTGGAATGATCGGAGGCCTCTTTCATATGGTGAATAACTCCATTTATAAGAGCGGGTTATTTTTAATCGGGGGGGCGGTGGGTCAAAAAAAGAATACTTTCGAACTGGAAAAACTGGGCGGCTTGGCAGCTTTTATGCCGGTGACCTTTGGTGCGTCCCTGATTTTTTGTTTAGCTATTTCAGGCGTACCGCCCTTAAACGGCTTTGCCTCTAAGTGGCTGATTTATCAGGGGGTGCTATCAGGAATCTCCGGCGCCTCAAATTTATTCCTGCGGCTGGTTTATGTTATGGCCCTGGCGGCGGCGATGTTTGGCAGTGTCTTGACCCTGGCGAGTTTTTTTAAATTTATCCACGCTATATTTTTAGGGCAGAGACAACAATCCGATAAATCTGTTATAACAGAGGTATCCGTCGACATGAAGATTCCTTTGGTGGTATTAGCGGGGCTCTGCGTAATCCTGGGAATATTCCCCATGATTTTTATTAAGATTTTTATCCAGCCCTGGCTAGGCGGTAATTTTGTTATCTTGGGCAGCTACAACAGCCTCTTGGCTTTTGTACTTTTAGCGCTAGGTTTCATCCTGGGGTTAATCCTTTGGCAAGCCGACAAATCTAAGAAGACCCGGCCGGATAGTTTTTTTATCGGAGGAGAGGAGCCGGTTTTCGGCCCCAGTTTTCCCGCTACCCAATTCTACCGTACCCTAGAAGAGATGCCTTTATTGAAGCGTATCTTTACTTTTTTAAAATTAGAGAGTTTGGATATTTACAATGTTTTAATCGGGCTGGCTAAAGTAGTATCGTTCTTATTATTTATTTTTATTGATCGGGTAATAGATATTTTGACGATGTTAACCGGTCGCAGCGTATTCGGGGTAAGCTGGTTATTGCGGAAGCTTCATACCGGCAACTTGGATTTTTACCTGGCCTGGAGTTTAGTGGGGTTAGTTGTAATGTTTATTATTTTAATGGTGCGCTAAAATGCTGGAATTACATATCATTTTGGTCCTGATGATTTTTGCCGCTATCGTAGCGATGGAAATCGATGATTTATTATCGAGCGTGATAGCCCTGGGAGCGGTGGGTATGGGCTTAACTTTGGAGTTTTTGATCCTGCGTGCTCCGGACTTAGCCATTACGCAATTGGTGGTAGAGATTCTTTCTTTGATCATTTTGATAAAGGCTACGGTAGGCCGCGATATGCCGCCGGAGAAAAAAAGGATCAAGTGGGGGTATCTAGCCTTTGCGGCTTTGTTCGTTTTAGTATTCTTGTGGTTCAGCTATCAGGGGATAAGAGAGCTGCCGGTCTTTGGAGCTCCGGTAATGAAGATGGGGGCGCAGTATATTGCCGAAGCAATGCGTCGCACCCACGCCGCTAATATTGTGGCAGCGATTATCCTGGACTTCCGCGGTTATGATACTCTGGGTGAGGCTACGATTTTATTTACTTCCGTGATCGGAGTTTTAGCTGTGCTTCGGATGAGGGGCAATAAGAAATGAAAGAACAGGGAATGTCTATTATTGTCAAACGTATTACCAAAATCACCGTAAGCTTAATTTTTCTCTACGGGGTCTATATTGTCCTGCACGGCCATCTTACCCCCGGAGGAGGTTTTGCCGGCGGGGTTATCATTGCGCTATCTTTTATCCACCTGGTACTGGCTTTTGGCAAGGAAGTGGCTTTAAAGAGGTTAAGCGAGTCCGCCGCTTCTATTATAGAATCTTTAGGCGGACTCTTATTCTTAGGTATGGCACTTTTAGGCCTTTTGGCAGGGAGCCTTTTCTTTTTAAACGCCCTGCCTAAGGGTAAGCCTTTTGATTTGTTCAGTTCGGGTATAATTCTGGTCTGTAATATTGCTATAGCCATGAAGGTAGGGGCAGGGCTGTTCAGCATTTTTATCGCGATGGCTATCCTGCGTATCCCGGTAGTCGAGGAGACAAAAAAGAAATGAGTTTATATATCCTGTGTTTTATGCTTTTTGCCATCGGAATATATTGCCTGTTGGTTAAGAAGAGCCTGGTGAAAAAGGTGATTGCCTTGGGGATCGTTGAATACGCCGTCAATTTATTTTTTATACTTTTAGGTTACCGGCCCAATGCCGAGGCTCCGATACTGGATAAGAGTACAACTATTACTAATTTTGTTGATCCACTGCCGCAGGCCCTGATTTTAACTTCGATTGTTATTGGCCTGGGGGTGACGGCTTTGATGGTGGCACTGGTAGTGCGGCTCTACGAAAAATATAAGACTTTTGATATTGACGAGATCCGGCGTTTAAGAGGGTAGGTTGATGCTTCCAATTTTCGTAATTATACCTTTGGGATGCGCATTTTTGATACCGCTGACTTCTAAGGTCCGGCCTTCGCTGGCTAAGGCCCTGGCGATAATCTGCGGTAGCGCGCTCTTATTCTTTTCTTTAAGTAGTATCTGGTGGCTTAAAACCGGCGTTAAGATTTATCATGTAGGCGGCTGGCGGCCGCCATTTGGCATTTGCATGGTTTTAGACGGCCTTACTGTACTGATGCTTTTAGTAGTCAATATTATCGGCTTCTTCAGCCTGCTATATTCTTTGGATTACGCCAAAAGATATACCTGTGAATACTTATATTACACCCTCTTTTGCCTGTTATTAGCGGGATTAAACGGAGTAGTAATCAGCGGCGACCTTTTCAACCTTTTTGTCTTTTTAGAGATTACCTCGATTGCCAGTTACGCCCTGGTAGCCTTTGGTGTAGAGGCAGAGGAATTAGAGGCTTCTTTTAAGTATCTGGTTTTAGGGAGCGTAGCATCAACCTTGGTGTTATTGGCCATCGGCATGCTTTTAGGAAGCGTCTCTACCTTAAATATGGCGGATATCAGCCGCTCTTTAAACAACTCTACTTCGCCTAACCTAATTCTCTATAGTGTGGCTTTATTTATTATGGGCTTTGGCCTTAAGACCGGCCTGGTTCCTTTCCACGCCTGGCTTGCGGATGCCCATCCTTCAGCGCCCGCTCCGATGTCAGCAATGTTATCCGGAGTGGTAATTAAGACTATCGGCGCTTACGCTTTAGTGCGGGTAATGTTTAATATTATTGGCTTTAGCCCGACAATATCCCATATTTTTATCTGGCTGGGGATTATCTCCATGGTTATAGGAGTTTTGTTGGCGATAGGGCAGTGGGATTTTAAGCGCCTCTTGGCGTATCATTCTGTCAGCCAGATCGGCTATGTGATTTTCGGCATCGGTTTAGCAACACCCTTAGGCATTATCGGTGGGTTGTTCCATCTTTTTAATCATTCTCTTTTTAAGTCACTGCTTTTTTTAAATGCCGGCAGCGTAGAATATGCCACTGGTTTACGCCAGTTAGATAAATTAGAGGGGCTTGATCGTGAAATGCCGGTGACTGCCAAGACTTCTTTGGTCGCCTCTTTATCTATCGCCGGGATTCCGCCGCTCTGCGGGTTCTGGAGTAAGCTCATTATTATTATCGCGGCTTTTAAGGCGCATCATTTTATCGGCGCTGCTGTTTGTATCTTAGTCAGTATGGTTACTCTGGCTTCCTTCTTAAAGGTGCAGAAATACGCTTTCCTGCGTAGAATCAAGGATACGGTATCAAATATCAAGGAAGTTCCGTTGTTTATGAAATTATCAATGGCAGGACTGGCACTTTTATGTATTGCGGTAGGCCTGTTTTTTATCCCGGTCTTAAACCACCTGATTAAACCTGCGGCGGAAGTTTTATTGCTGGGGCGGGGTTATGCCAATCTTATTTTAGGAGCGCCTTAATGAAGATCCGCGCAAGAACAGTTACTTTTTTAGTCTGTTTTCTGGTTTGGAGTATGCTATCTTTCAGTCTAGACTGGCAGCACCTCTTAGTAGGGGTGCTTTTGTCTTTGGCTATTGCTGCGATGACCGGCGACCTTTTTACCGATAACGCGGGAAAGTGGCTGGATGCCCGGCGCTACTTTTGGTTTGGTATTTTTACACTGCTTTTTATCTGGGAATGCATTAAGTCCAATATTGACGTAGCGATTAGGGTACTTAGCCCGCAGCTGCCCATTAATCCCGGTATCGTGCGGATTAAAATCGGACTTAAGACCGAGACTGCCCAGACTCTGCTGGCTAATTTTATTACCCTTACTCCCGGGACATTCTCGGTTGATATTGACCGCCAAAACAGCTATCTCTATATACATTGGATTGACGTTAAAACTCAAGATGCTCAAGAGGCCTATGAGATTATTGCCTCGAAATTTGAGCGTATTTTAAGAAGGGTGTTTGAATGAAGTTTATCCGCTGGCTGTTAGGGCTATTATTTATTCTGGGGCTGGTGGTGTTTATCTTTATAATTCTAGAGGTGCCTTTCGCTCAGAAGCTGATGCTTTACCTCTTGATCGGTTTTTTAATTTCCCTGGTCAGGTTGTTAAAAGGGCCTACCCCGGCGGACCGTTCAGTTGCCGCTGATGCCTTAGGAATACTCGTAATCGGTTTCTGCGGGATTCTGGCGGTCTCCACCGGAAAAGACTGGTATATTGATATTGCTATTGCCTGGGCCTTGCAGAGCTTTATCGGGGTTTTGGCGCTGGCAAAATTTTTAGAAGGCAGGGATTTTGATGATTGATATTATCGCTAACATTTTTATTATCATCGGCATTACCTTTGACCTCTTTGGCTGTATCGGCCTGGTAAGGATGCCGGATATCTACAATCGCCTCCAGGCTTCTACCAAATGCGTCACTTTAGGCACCTGTGGTATATTGCTGGGGGTCTTAGTAAAGTTTGGCTTTAGCGCTGCCGGGGTAAAGTCTTTACTCTGTATTATTTTTATTCTTTTAACCTCTCCGGTAGCCGCGCATGCCTTGGCGCGCGGTGCGCATAAGGCTGGAGTGAAGCTGTGGAATAAGTCGGTTTGCGATCAATATAAAGATAGCAGTAAATAGCTAGAGGCAAGGAATGAAATATCCAAAGTTAAGAGAACTAAAAGAGGCGCTGCGGTCGTTATTCCATAGGCCTTATACTACGCGTTTCCCCTATAAGCCGCATCTACCTTTCGAGAGGTTCCGCGGCAAACCGGAATTTCATCTAGATGATTGTGTGGGTTGCGCTGCCTGCGCCCAGGTCTGCCCGACGGGAGCAATTAGTTTCAAAGATGAATTAAAGAATAACCGCGCTACCAGAATATTAACCTTGCGCTTAGACATTTGTATTTCCTGCGGCCAGTGCCAGGCTAATTGCCTCACCTGCCGCGGCATTATGCTTTCCAGGGAATTTGATTTAGCCACTACGGAGTGCCGAGAAGAGTTAAAGCAGGAGATAGAAAAAGAGATTACCCTTTGCGAAGGCTGCGGCGGGACGGTCTTACCTAAAGACCAGATGCAATGGGTAGCGCAAAAATTGGGTCCGTTGTGTTTTTCTAATACTTCGTTGATATTGTTTTATCTGAAGAATCGGGGCTTGGACTTGAAGGAAGATACTTTGGTTAAAAAGGAACGCGAGTTCCAGCGTTCTGACCGCATTAAAATTCTTTGTCCTCGTTGCCGCCGCGAAGCAGTATTTAAGTCTTAAACTATGTTTTCTTCATTAAAAGTAAGGAATTTCCGTATTTACTGGTTCGGGATGCTGGTCTCTTTAGTCGGCACCTGGATACAGAGCGTGGCCCAGAGCTGGCTGGTTTTTGAACTCACTAATTCCGCATTTCTATTAGGGATGGTAGGTTTTTTAAACTCTATTCCGATATTTTTATTATCGCTTTTGGGCGGGGTGGCAGCGGACAGAGTTAATAAAAAAACCATCCTTTTATTTACCCAGGTCGCTTTTATGATTTTGGCTTTTATTTTAGCAATCCTGACCCACTTAAAATTCATCACTGCAGCCCAGGTTATGTTTATCGCGGTCTTAAACGGTATGGTGATGGCTTTTGACGCGCCTACCAGGCATGCCATTGTAGCGGAACTTGTAGGTAAGGATAAACTTTTAAATGCCATTGCCCTGAATTCCGCGGCTTTTAATTCCAGCCGCATGATTGGCCCGGCCCTCGCCGGAATTCTCATCGCTGCCATCGGTATGAGCGGATGTTTTTATATTAACGGTGTAAGTTTTCTGGCGGTAATCGCAGCGCTTCTTATGATTAAGGTCAATTCCGCGCATAAGAAAGAGGAGCGGGGGATGTTTGTTAGGGATTTAGTGGAAGGTTTGAATTTTATCCGTAGCAACCGCAGTATTATTACTCTGATTTCCATGGTGGCAGTAACCAGTCTTTTCGGGATATCTTACGTAATTCTGATGCCGGTCTTTGCCCGGGACATCCTTAAAGTAGGTATCAAGGGATTGGGGATATTAATGTCAGCCGCAGGTTGCGGCGCGCTCATTGCGGCATTATTTCTGGCAGCCCTGGGAGATTCTAAGCAGAAAGGTAAGCTTTTGATTATCTCTTCTCTGGTATTTTCCCTGGGGCTGATGATATTTTCTTGGTCTAAGGTTTATATATTATCCCTGGCGATGCTAGTAGTAGTGGGCTGGGGTTCGGTGACGGCGATTGGCCTCATTAATACTCTCTTACAACAGATTGTGCCTGACCAATTTCGCGGAAGGTTAATGAGCGTGTTTATGTTTACCTTTGCCGGGGTGATGCCTTTCGGCAACCTTATCGCCGGTAGCCTCACCCAGGCCTGGGGTGCGCCTTGGACGGTTTTTATGGGTTCGGTTATTTGCGCGGTATTTTTTATCGTCACAAGTTTTTTATACCCGGATATAAGAAAACTCTAGATAAATAAAAAAATAGTATTATAATCTTGAAGTGGAGACTCTATGCCTAAAGAAATACAGCTTTCTAAGCTCCTGCAGGAAAAGCTTATCAATCTTCAACTCAAAGGTAAAAATAAAAAAGAAATTATTGAAGAGTTAGTGGTTTTGATAGCCAAGTCCAACAGGCTCAAGAATAAAAAAGCTTTTTTGAAGTCTATCCTTGAGAGAGAAAAACTTGGCTCTACCGGTATCGGTAACGGTGTAGCGATACCGCACGCCAAATCCAAGGCGGTTCGCGATTTCGTTTTAGTATTCGCGCGCAAGGATAGCGGTATTGATTTTGGGGCCTTAGACGGGGAGCGGACTTATTTGTTTTTCTCGTTGGCCTCGCCGGAAGCAGAGGTGGGCGAGCACCTTAAGATTCTTTCTGAGATTGCGCGGTTGATTAAGGATAAATTTATTGTCGATAATCTGAAGGACTGTAAGACTAAAAAAGACGTAATTCGAGTGCTCTCGCTTCATGGCGGTAAGTAACGCCTTTTATATTGATTGAGCCTGTGGGGAGAATCCACGGCAGATTTCATAGATAAATTTTATTTATTCTAAAAGGAGGAGAAAGTGAAAACGTTACTGGTAGTGGTTTTAGCAATGTGCCTGGGTATTTATATGTTCGGTTGCGGTAAAAAAGAATCAACGGAAATGCAGGAACAAATGAGCATGGAATCTATTACCGCTCCTGGCGCACTTGAGGTTACTCCAACGCCAGAAGCTAAGATGCCGCAGGCGCCTGCTGCTAGCCCGGCAGTTACAGAACCGTTTGCTGTAGTAAGGCCTGAGCCGTTGCCTCCGGGAGCTCCTTATGGCAAGCCCAGCGCCACCGAAATCCAGACGGCCTTAAAATACGCCGGATACTATACTGGTGCCGTGGATGGTAAGATTGGTCCGATCACTAAAAAAGCTATTAGCGATTTCCAGAAGGCCAATAATCTTCAAGCAGATGGCAAGGTTGGCTCGCGAACCTGGAAATTACTTAAAACGCATCTTGGGGCCCAACCCCAAGCTGCTGAGAATAAAAAAAGATAACCCTCGCCCTTTTAAAAAGAGCTGGTTATGTTCTATGCTTAACTAGGCCGATAAGGGTAAATCTCCGCCACAAAGCGTGGCGGACCCGTTAGGGGTTTTGGCGGACATCGAAAGATGGGGGCGCAAAGCCACAGACCTAAGTTACCTTTTTACGCTAGCGGTTATCCGGGATACGTGAGACACTAGCTGTAGTTAAAAGGTAATAAGGTAGCTGGGTTGCCGAGAGTGGCGTGTTGAGAATCCGCCATATCTTTATCGGCTCCTTTTTATCAAGAGTCCCAACATTTTGTTGGGATTTTTTATTAGGAGGTGTTATAATAAGGCAGTAAAAAATCAACGTAAAACTTATCCGCCAGAGATGATAGAATTCCCGAAAAATTTCTTGTGGGGTGCGGCAACTGCCGCGCATCAGGTTGAAGGGAATAACCGCAATTGCGACTGGTGGGAATGGGAGAAGCGGGTAGGTCTGCCGGAGCCTTCTGGAGAGGCCTGCCGGCAGTATGAATTATACTGTCAGGATTTTGATTTAGCCCGCGCCTTAAACCATAACGCCCACCGCCTCTCCGTAGAGTGGGCTCGCATTGAGCCTGAAGAGGGTAAGTTTGACGAAAAAGAAATCAGGCATTACCTTGACGTCATCACTGCTCTTGGAGAACGTAATCTTATACCTCTTGTTACCCTGCATCATTTTACCAATCCTCTCTGGTTTGCGCGCTTGGGCGGCTGGCGGCATCCTAGGGCCGCATTTTATTTCGCTAGGTACGTCGAAAAAATAGTCGGTGTATTAGCGGATAAAGTAAATTACTGGATTACCATTAATGAACCTATGGTATATGTTTATCACTCCTATCTTCTGGGTTTATGGCCCCCGCAGCAAAAATCCCTCTTTAAGTCCCTTGGGGTTACCAATAATTTAGCGCGTTGCCACATTCGGGCTTACCACTTAATTCACGAGATTTATAAAAAAAAGAATTTGTCGCCACCTATGGTGAGCATTGCCAAGAATACCCAGGCTTTTATACCCTGTAGGCCGACTCTAAAGAATAAGTTTGCGGTTCGCTTACGGAACTGGTGGTATAATTTTAAATTTGTAAATCAGCTTTATGCTTCCGGAGCCCTGGATTTTATCGGCATTAATTATTACAGCCCTAGTATTGTTAATGCTAGAAACTGGGGGCTGATGAGCCTGATTTTAGGGGTATGCACACAAGATCATCATTCCATGCAAAAGAATTCCCTGGGTTGGTATATTTATCCCCAAGGGCTTTACGAACTATTAATGAGTTTTAAAAAATACCGCCTACCGGTTATTGTTACCGAGAACGGCATCTCTACTTCTGATGATAATCAAAGGTGGGATTATATCCGTCAGCATCTTGCGATGGCAGCCCGTGCAATATCCGAAGGAACAGATCTGCGGGGTTATCTTTACTGGTCGCTTTTAGATAACTTCGAATGGGATAAAGGTTTTGGCCCGCGTTTCGGACTGATCGAAGTAGATTATCATACCTACGAGCGCAGGGTTAAGGATAGCGCCCGAAAATATGCCGAGATCTGCAAGAGTAATATTTTAACCTAATGAGCATTCTTAATAAAGACTCCATATTACAGGATATTGTTTTATTCGCGCAACTTTCTAAAGCCCAGCGCCGCCTGATTAAGGAGAGGGCGGTAATTCGGGAATACCATAAGGGCCAGGTTATTTACGAAGAGGGCGCTTCTGCGGATGCCTTATACTGTGTAGTGCTGGGTAGAATTATGATTTATACCCGCGATATTAACGGCAATGAGAATATTTTAGAGTATTTGCATCGCGGAAAATACTTCGGCATCATTTCGCTTCTAACCGGCGAAGCGCATTCGGTCACTGCCCGTGCCATCAATGATTGCTTACTTTTAATTATCTCCAAAGATGATTTCGGGTATCTCTTAAATAAAATACCACGCCTGGCAATAGACCTGAGCCAGACCTTGTCGCGGCGCCTTAAAAGTAAGGATATACATCATAAAACCATCTTTGAAAGTACGGTAGTGGCGGTCTACAGTTCGTATTCGCGCGCCGGCAAAACCGTCTATGCCATGAATTTAGCTTTAAGCCTTAAAAGAGAAACGCATAAATCCGTGATTATCCTTGACATCTGTCCCGTTGATAAGACCCCAACCCTTCCGCGGCGTTTGGAGATCGGAGGGGGGCACCGTATCTTTGACCTTTCCCGTTACAGGGGCTATAGTGCGTCAGTTCTGGATGATTTTCTTTTAAAGAATAATTTTGGGGTGGACCTGGCGTGTTTCAGCTACCATCCCAACGACAATTCCTGCATTAAAAGCCTGTTGAGTATTTTGAGCGCCTTGGTAAACGATTATCATTACATTGTTCTAGATCTGCCGGCAGTCGCTAATGAATTCGTTACCAAGGTTTTAAATCAGGCAGATTTAATCCATGTGCTTACTAGTCCGGAGTCTTCAGATTTAAACCGTACCAGCCGGTTGATCAATAGGCTGACTTCAGAGTTTAGTTTCCGTCAGGATAAAATTAAGGTGGTCATCAATGAATATAAAACAGCCCAGATTAGCCATGAAGAACAGATAATTTTATTAGGTCATGATATTTTTGCAACCCTGCCCAGGATAGATTGTTTAAATTCAGAGAGAATGGTTTTGGATCTGCCGGAGTGCGAATACGCCAAGGCGGTGCGCAGGATCGCCCGGCAAGTCGGGGATTGCCTGGTAGGGCTGGCCCTGGGGGTGGGCATGGCTTATGGCTTTTGTCATGTAGGGGTCTTAAAAGTTATTGAGGAAGAGAAGATTCCTATTGATGTTATCGCAGGTGCCAGCTTCGGCGCTTTAATCGCCAGCCTTTGGGGCATCGGTAAATCCAGTGCCGAGATTTTAGAGATCGCAGCAGAGTTTAAAGAGCCCAAAAATATCTGGGGGATTATTGATGTGACTTTCCCGGCACTAGGTTTTATCAAGGGCAATAAACTTTACGGCTTCCTAAAAAGGCACCTGGGAGATAAAACCTTTTACGATGTGCGCCTGCCCATTAAGATTGTTGCTAGCGATTTAAGGAGGAAGGAAATCAAAATTTTTGAACGCGGCCCCTTAGCCGATGCCATTATGGCCAGTTGTTCTATGCCCGGGGTATTTCGGCCTTTTAGTTTCAAAGAGAGTATGCTCTTAGACGGAGGGGTGATTAACCCGTTACCTACCGAGCCGCTCTGTAAGATGGGGGTAAAAAAGATTATCGCGGTGAATGTTACCCCTTCCCGCGAAGATATCCTGCAGGAATACGCCAAGATGAAAGACGAGATAGTTTCTATCCGGAAGAAACACTGGTTTAATATTAAAGAATATTTCAAGAATAAGCTGCGTACCAATATCCTGGATATTATCTTTAGCAGCGTCGAGATCATGCAGTCTGAGATAATTCAAAGAGAGGCTGAGCTGGCAGATGTTGTGCTGCACCCTAAGACCCAAGGGTTACACTGGCTGGAGTTAAGCCGGGCCCGGGAATTTGCTAAAATAGGCGAAGAAGAGGCGCGCCGGAATTTGGATAAAATATGGAAAGTCGTCAATGATTAAGGAGGAAAAATGAAATTTATAAATTTAACTGTAACTCTTTTTTTAATGCTTAACCTAGCCGGGTGCGCTGCGCTGAAAGAAAGCTTCCGAGGCGTAATAGGTACCTCTACCAAGGTTCTTAAGGAGAATCGTAAGGGCGCGCTTAGCAAGTCTTTCAATTACGATTATTTTACCTGTTATACCAAGGCCTTAGACATCTTGAAGCGCGGCGGTTGTTATGTTTACGATAGGAATATCAAAGAGCACCTTATTGCAGTTTATGTTTCAGAAGAAGATACTACCCCGGTGGGGTTATTTTTCAGCGAGATGGACCAGAATAATACTATGGTAGAAGTAGTATCTTTGAGCACTTACGCTCGTGAAGTGGTCGCCGCAAAGTTATTTTCCGGTTTGACAGAATTGTTGCGTTCTCAAAAACGCATTCTTCCGCCGCCTAGCGGCAATACTACTAACACTGATATTACTTCGTCGCCGCAACAATAAATCCTTCGAGTTTATATGAGTGTTTCTTTAATTGAGAAAAAAATCTATTATCATGATACTGACTGCGGCGGGGTAGTCTATTACGCTAATTACCTGGAATATCTGGAAGAGGGGCGCTCGCAATATTGTTTAACGCGCGGGATAAAATTAAAAGAGCTAGCCGAATCCGGGATTTATTTTGTAGTGGCGCATACTGAAATAAACTATAAGGCCCCGGCGCGCTATCAGGACACCGTTAATGTTATTACTTCAGTCGAGAAGGCCGGGAATTCCACTATTTACTTTCTGCAGAAAGTTACCAGAGGCGATATCGTTTTAGCAGAAGCTAAGACTACCTGGGTGCAGGTAGGGAAGGATTTTAAATCCCAGCCTATTAATCCTGAAACGAAACAGGCTTTTTTAATTACCTAAAAAATGGATACTTTGCAACATCTTAAAGAACACCTTAAGGGTAAGGTAATTATTTTAGGGATAGGCAGCACTATGCGCCGCGATGATGCCGCCGGCTCACTCTTGGCTGCCCGGCTTAAAGGTAAAGTGCCTTTTGAGGTTTTTGATTCTGGTTCAAGCCCGGAGAATTATTTAGGTAAGATTATCCGCGAAAAGCCCGATAATATCATTATCATTGATGCGGTAGATTTCGGCGGCAAGCCCGGCGATTACCTGGTTTTTGAAAGCAGGGATGTTAAAACCGTGAATTTATTCTCTACCCATAATGCCTCCATTTCGCTGGTTACTGATTATCTGCAAAACAATTTGACGGCGGGTATATTAATTTTAGCTATTCAGCCCGCGTCTGTGGCATTCGGCGAAGATTTAAGCCAGCCAGTTTCAAAGACTCTTACCGTATTAGAGGAGTGGTTTTATGCCGTCGTTAAAACCGAGGGATAGCTGGGGTTCACGTTTAGGCATTATTATGGCAGTGGCGGGCTCAGCCGTAGGCTTGGGGAATTTCCTGCGTTTTCCGGCCAAGGCGGCATCTTACGGCGGCGGCGCTTTTATGATTCCTTATTTTGTATCCCTTTTTTTATTAGGGATACCGCTGATGTGGATTGAGTGGACTCTGGGCCGTTACGGCGGAGGCTACGAACACGGCACGGCACCTGGCATATTCCACAGTATTTTAGAGAAAAACCGTTTTATTAAATACTTCGGTATCATTGGAATCTTTGGACCCCTGGTAATCTTTATCTATTATACCTATATTGAGTCCTGGACTTTAGCCTATAGCTTGTTTGCTCTTGTCGGTAAATACGCCAAATTAACGGATCAAACTCAAATGCAGGGTTTTTTGCGCGGGTTCCAGGGTCTGGAGCGTAATAGTTATTTTAACGGCCTGGGGTGGGCCTATTTATTTTTCCTGATTACCTTTATCTTGAATATTTGGGTTATTTATTACGGCATAAAAAGAGGTATTGAGAGGCTTTGCAAATGGGCAATGCCGCTTTTATTTATTTTCGGAGCTATTTTAATGCTGAGGGTTATATTTTTAGGCACTCCTGATCCTGCCAGGCCTGCCTGGAATATTGCCAATGGTTTCGGATTCCTGTGGAATCCGGATTTTTCGGCCTTAAAATCTGCCAAGGTGTGGTTGGAGGCGGCAGGGCAGATATTTTTTACTTTAAGTGTGGGTATCGGAGTGATTCTTACCTATGCCAGCTATCTTTCTAAAGGTGATGATGTAGTTTTATCAGGCTTAACTGCTGCCAGCACCAATGAGATTGCCGAGGTTATCCTGGGCGGCAGCATTGTTATACCAGCGGCGTTTGTATTTTTTGGCCCTGTCGATATCAAGTCTATCGCAAGCTCCGGTGTATTTAATCTAGGCTTTGTGACCATGCCTTTAATCCTGAATAAGCTGCCCTTAGCTAATATTTTAGGTTTTCTTTGGTTTTTTCTTTTGTTTCTAGCGGGAATTACTTCGTCTGTATCCTTAGCCCAGCCGGCAGTAGCTTTTCTAGAAGACGAATTTGATATTAATAGAAAAAAAGCAGTGATGATTTTGGGAGTAGTTACTTTTATTCTGTGCCAGCCGGTAATATTTTTTTTAGGCCGCGGCGTTTTAGACGAACTGGATTTTTGGGGCGGTACCTTTTTCTTGGTGGTATTTGCTACTATTGAAACTATTCTTTTTGCCTGGGTTTTTGGAATGGAGCGGGCCTGGGATGAAATTCATAAGGGCGCGGATATGCAAGTGCCACGGGCCTATAAATTTATTATTAAGTATGTTACGCCGCTGTTTCTATTTTTTATTCTCGGGACTTGGTTATGGCAGGAGTGGATTCCGATTATTTTCATGAAGAATATTTCCGGCCCGGGCCGGATTTACATTATGGCTACGCGCATCGGGCTCTTGATTATGTTCTTGGTGCTGGCAGCGCTGGTGAAGATTGCCTGGAGCCGCAGAAAAATCAGACAGAGGGGTTAAGATGGCCAGCGGTGGTATAATATTTTTAACTTTTTCCTGGGGCGTGATATTATTTTTGGCAGTATTTTGTTTCATCCGGGTTTTTTCTAAAAAGGAGATGAAGTAAAAATGTTTCCGTGATCCGCGGCGTAATTAAAAAAAAGGATAGCATCAAGGCTATATTATGAGAGGCGCCCAACGGCACGTTCCTTAATTTATTTGCTATTTCTTTCGTTTGTGATAGAATTGTGTAGTTCTTTCGACATGTTGGGAAGGGGTCGACAGGAGATATTCGGGAAAGGGTGACAGGAGATATTTGGGAAAGGGGTCGACAGGAGCCCGAGCTTGGCGAGGGCGACGCCAGCAGGGGAAAACCTGGGGTTTTCCCAGATGGGGAGTGAGTTTTTATCTAATAGATGTAGTAAACTAACGACTTAGCCGAGGTAGCTCAGTGGTAGAGCGCGGCCCTGAAAAGGCCGGCGTGGGGGGTCCGATTCCCTCCCTCGGCACTTTAAATTATCAGAGGAGCTCTTTCAGTATTATTTATTTGTAAAATGAGGTTGGGTTTAGATATAAGTACAGTGATAACCCGCAGTATTTCTACCACCTGCCTAGTTTAGTAGATCCTATTATAATTAACAAAATTATTTTAAACAGCGCAGCTATTATATGAAAGTATTGCTTATTATTCCTAAGATCCGCATTCCAGAAGTTATACCCTTTCCTTCCAACGGACTTTTATATATTGCAGCAGTTTTAGAGAAAGAGGGTTGTCAGGTTAAAGTCGTAGATTGTTACGCTGACAGGGATTATAAAAGAAAAATAACAGAATCTCTTTCTGAATATCCATTGGTTGGAATTACGGCAAATATAGCAACAATACACCATGCCGTAGATATCGTCAGATTTATCCGGGAAAAATCTCCCAAGACTAGAATTGTCATGGGCGGTCCGCACCCCACTAGTATCTACGAACATTTAATTCCAAAGTATGCCGATATCGTTGTCCTGGGAGAAGGGGAATACACTATCAGGGAAATAGTTAAAAATATCGATTTATCGAAGATAGAAGGAATAGCTTATTATGATAATGGCTTAAAAGTCAATAAGCGCAGGGCCTTAATCGAAAATTTAGACGAGCTGCCTCACCCCGCACTCCAGCATATAAACTTAAAATTTTACCGTACTGGTAAATTTTTTAAGACTACAAGGGCGGTTATCAGTACTAGCCGGGGTTGCCCCTACCGTTGTTTTCACTGTACTAAAACAGTGCATGGCTACAAGATAAGGCTACGTTCAGTAGGAAATGTCATCGAGGAATTAGATTGTTTAGTTAATAAATTCGGTGTAAAAGTGGTAGAGATAATGGATGATAATTTTACCTTTTACCCCGAAAGGATCAAAGAGCTATGCCGGCAGATAATCAAGAACGGTATTCATAAAAAAATATCTTTTTATTTACTTAATGGCATCAGGGGTGATATTTATGATGAGGAGATGTTTAGTCTTATGCGTCGGGCTAATTTTCTTGGCGTGGTAGTAGGGATAGAAACCGGTTCACCGGAGCTTCAGGAAAAAATTGGCCATAAGCTGGATTTAGAGTTGGCTAAGAAGACTATCGCAAAACTGAGAGAATCAGGCATTAGAGTTTCCCTTTTTTGTATTATCGGTTTCCCCTTTGATACTAAGGAGACAATGTTGCAGACAATTGATTTTGCTAAAAAATCAACTCCAGGTGCAACTTATTTCTTTATGGCCACACCTTTCCCGGGGACAGAAATGTATGATTTAATCAAAAAGAAAGGGAGATTTTTACAGAATCCTATCTGGGGAACCGAGGGTTATTTTAGCAATAAGCCGCGATTTGAGATGGAAGGGCTTAAATGGCAAGATGTAAAGAAGATGTACTATAGGGCATACTTTAGTTATTATTTTAATTTCAAGAAAATAAAAGAGCTCCTGAGGTCATATGCCCAAAGCCACGCCCTAAGAAAAAATTGAAATATTACCGCATATTTTCTAAAGGATAAAAATGCATAAATCGGCTCTTATGGGCATTCACAAAGATTATAGAAAGAGGCTTGCCCCCGAACAGCTCTGGAGGCACCTTAGGTGTAATGCGCTGTCTGCGCTGGGAATTTTACAGCTCAAGGTGATATTTATCTGCCCTTCCCATCAATGCAATGCTGATTGTTCGCATTGTTATGAAAAGTTCCAAAGTAATAATTTCGCGCATTCCCTTAGCACTAAACAGGTAAAAAATGTTATCGACCAGTTTTATAATCTTGGCGGGCATACTATATTTTTTTGTAGCGGAGAGTTCCTTTTAAGGGAGGATTCCCTGGATTTAATCAGATATGCCCGGTCTAAAAGTTTATGTACAGTCGTAACAACGAACGGCATCCTTCTGGATGAGAAAACAACAGATGCGCTTAAAGATGCCGGCATTACCGCCTTAATAGTCTCAATAGATAGCACTGATCCCTCAAAGCACGATAAGTTAAGGGGAGTAGAAGGTTGTTTTGAAAAGGCTATAAAAGGCATGTATATCGCTAAAAGTAAAGGCATCGTCGTTGGTATATGGACATATGTTTCTAAAAGCAATTTTAATGAATTATCCGGCATAGCAGGTTTAGCTAAGAAAATTGGCGTCAAAAATATCTTCACCTATTTTCCTTTATTGTTGGGTAATTTTTTTGATAAACCTGAAGAGAATCTTACTTTTGAAGAAAGAGAAATGTTCAGGAAGGAATTTAATAACTCTGTAAATGTTGTCTTGGAGTTTCCTACGGAGAAAAGCCTTTGTATGGGAGGAGGGCGTTTTCATATTTGCGTTATGCCTTCCGGAGACGTAACTTTTTGTCCTCCCGTGCCGTATTCCTACGGGCACATTGATTCCAGGTCCCTCAGGGATTGCCTCAAGGATATTAAGAAAGATTTTAAGCGTTTCTGTCTTACCTCATGCAGGGGACAATGTATTGTAAACTTTCCTGAATATAGAAAAAATTGTAACGCAAAGTTCATGTATTAATAATTTTTTATTTTTCGCTAAAGGCCAGGGCTTCTAAGGTATTGAGGGTCAACAGGAGTATTCCTAGTTCGGTGATGATGGTCGAGAAGGCCGCACCGAGGTAGGAAAAATAATTTATCAGGATAAATATTAAAGGTAACCCCGCCGCAGCGACAATTATGTGGATCTTGGAGTAAAGGTCCATCCTGCCTGACACCAGCAAGAATTGCACCCTAAAGGCGTTGGCATTAATAAAAAATATCGAAACCAAAAGTAATTTTAAGGATAGGACTACCTGTGGGTATTTGGCGCCGCAAACAATCTGTACAATCCAGGGCGCTAGGATAAAGATAATCGGCAGCGCTACTATGGCGATATAGATAGTAGAGTCCTGGATTTTATGCATGAGCTTGAGGGCTCTTTTTTTATTTTTGTGGAATATTTTACTCAAGCGCGGATAGATCGCCTGAGAAAATGACATCAAAGGAAAAGTCTGGACAACATTGGCGATTTTTTCGGCGATAGAATAATATCCGGTCAGGGCGTTATTAGTAAGCAAGCCTACCGCAAAAACCCGGGTATTGGTGTAGGCGTTGATTGCTACAACGGAAATGAAGATTTGCCAACCGGCCCTTAATTCTCTGGTAATATCGCTTGAGCTTTGGAAAGAAAATTTCACTCTGAACTTGGCAAATACCAGATAAAAAGCCAGTATACCGGCTACTAGCAATACCAGCGACTGTATCAGGGGTACATAGAGGTAATCCTGCGGCCTTTTGACCAACAAAAAAACGCCGACGGTATAAATAGCTCCGGCGATGATATTTAAGATTGAGATGTAGCGCATTTTTTCTATTCCCTGGTAGTACCAGACCGGGAAGATAGTATTGGCGATTACTACCCCGAAGCTTAAAATAAAAACCTGCCAATCGTTTTTAAAGCGTGGGATAAAATTTAAGATCAAGGCGAGAATAATGAAGCTGGCGATTAAGAGTATTAATTTTATAGTGGTAACTGAAGAAAAAATTAAATCCATCTTTTTTTTATTTTTGTGTTGCAGCGAGATTTCGCGGGTAGCAGAATAGCTGAAGCCGTAGTCGGTGAGGATCAAAAAATATTGCGTAAAGGCCTGGGCAAAGGCCACTAGTCCAAACTTTTCCGGGCCGATCACCCTGATAAGATAGGGCATTACCAGAAGCGGGAGGACGTAGTTAATCCCCTGGAGGGTAGAGAGCGAGAGCACATTACCCAGGACTACTTTGCGCTCTGCGGGGGTTGCCAGGAGGTAGGCTTTTTTGATTACGGAGAACATTGCTATTTTTAATTTAGACTTTTAGAGAAAAACCCGCACCCAGATTTAGGATGCGGGGTTGTTTTTTACAATCAGTCTGCAATTTTAGGTTTTTTCTTAAGGCTGAATTAATATGACGTTGGTAGCTTGTTCACCCTTGGGTCCCTGGGTAATCTCAAACTCTACGTCCTGGCCTTCCTGAAGGGTTTTATAACCGTCGCCTTTAACGGCGCTGTAATGGACGAATACGTCCTTGCCGCCTTCGGCTGTGATAAAACCGTAACCCTTTTGATTGCTGAACCATTTTACTTTACCTTTTGCCATCTGTTCCTTTTTACTCCTTTCCCACCTGTGTGGTTATAAAAAAACCGCAGAGCGGATTTTGCTTCTTGCGCTCTACGGTAAGTTAAAATGTCTAGTGGTTAGTGCTCTCATTAAATTTCCAAAATCAAATTTAGTATAGCGGTTTTTGAGTTTTTGTCAACTTATTTTTAAAAAATTTAGTCTTGTTGCAAAATTTCCCATCGGTGTTATAATACAAGGATAATGAAAACTAGATTTTTGCCAGTTATCTTATTTGCAGTGCTGATAGGGTGGTTCCTGCCTCATCCCGGCTATTGCCGGCAAGAGCCCCGGGTAGAACGCAGGCTGATTTTTTTTTATTCTCCTACCTGCAAGAAATGCCAGGAGTTAAAAGCGGACTTGTTGCCGCGGCTAGAAAAAGATTTTAAGGGCAGGATTAAGATAGACCGGCGCGATATCACCCGGATGCAAGATTATGCTTTATTGCTGCGCCTGGAAGAAAAATACCACCCTAAATTAGATAATAGCGTGCCGCTATTTTTCTTTGAAGGACGGTTCCTTGATAGTAAAGATTTATACGGTCAGCTGGATAGATTATTAAAGCTGCCACAGCCCGTCCGGTCTGAGGAGGAAGTGCCGCTTGAAGGGATAGTGTACCGATTCCGGGCTTTTAAGCCCTTGACCGTTTTTAGTGCCGGGCTGATTGACGGAATCAACCCCTGTGCTTTCACAGTCATCATTTTCTTTATCTCGTTTTTGGCAATACAAGGGTATAGAAGAAGAGAGCTTTTAGTAATAGGGTTGGCGTTTATCCTGTCGGTATTTATTACTTATATTCTGATCGGTATCGGCTTATTCGGATTCCTTTATCGCCTCCAAGCCTTCTGGATAGTTTCCAAGATTATTAATATTGCGGTAGGGTTTTTAAGTATTATTCTGGGTGGCCTGGCAGCATATGACTTTTTTAAATTCCGCCATAGCGGCCGGACAGAAGGATTAATCCTGCAGCTACCGCCTTATTTAAAAAACCGCATTCATGCCATTATCGGGTCGCATTACCGCAATACCCCCGAAAAATCGGCTCTTAAGAGGAGTGTCTTTAGTCTGATTTTAAGCGCTTTGATTACCGGGTTTTTAGTTTCTATTATTGAGGCGGCCTGTACCGGCCAGGTATATTTGCCGACCATAGTTTTTGTACTGAAGAACACCCACCTGAAACTCGAGGCCTTAGGCTACCTTTTATTTTATAATTTGCTTTTCATCCTGCCGCTTTTAGTAATATTTATACTTGCCCTGGTGGGTGTCACTTCCGGGCAGCTCTCGCAAATATTCAAGAAGCGCCTGGGGTTAATCAAAATATTGATGGCAGTTTTATTTTTTATTTTGGGTTTAAGCCTGCTTTATTCTTATGTTCCCGCATCATTTAAGAAATTTTCTTTTACTATTAAGAAAGTAGCGGGCAGGCAAGTGACTCCCTATAGTTGGGATTTTGATCAGGTAAAAGAGGGCGAAATGGTCAAGCACGCTTTTACTCTTAAAAATAAATCTAAAAATATTATGGAGATAACCGGGGTGCGTACCTCTTGCGGCTGCACCGCCTCCCAGGTAAAAAAGACCCGCCTAGGCCCCGGAGAAAGCACTACCCTGGAAGTTGAGTTTGACAGTAAAGGTTATTCCGGCCCAATCCAGCAGTATGTTTACGTCAATACCGGTAGCCTTGATGAACCGGTGATAAGATTTATCATTACGGGCAACATCGTAAAGTAGTAATAAGGAGAAAGAAGAATGTGGCAGTTAAAGTTTAAAATGTGGTTTTTAGTGATTTTGCTTTTTGCGTTTATCTACGCGCTCCTGACTATTATCGGGACTAAGTTCCTGCATATCAGCAGTTTTTATTTTTATATCGCGCTGTCCTTGGGGATGATGTTTGTCCAATATTTCATCGGGCCTAAAATCGTAGAATGGACCATGCGGGTGCGCTATCTCAAGAAAGAAGAGTACCCCGAACTTCACAAGATGGTAGAGGATCTGGCAGGGCGTGCTAAGATTCCTGTTCCCCGCATTGGCCTGGCCCAGATCGCGCTTCCCAATGCCTTTGCCTTTGGCAGAAGCTTAAGGGACGGCCGGGTCTGCGTCACCAGTGGTATAATGAAGCTTCTCAATCAGGAAGAATTAAAGGCGGTGCTGGGGCATGAGCTTACCCATCTGAAAAACCGCGACGTTTTAACTATTACTTTACTTTCGGTGATTCCGATGATTATGTACCGTATTGCCTGGCAGTTTATGTTTTATCAGAGGAGGCGTGATGACCGTAGTGGTAATACAGTATTAATTGGCCTAGCGGCGTTCTTGTTTTATTTTATTACTAATCTCTTGGTGCTTTATGCTTCGCGCATCCGGGAATATTTTGCTGACCGCGGATCCCTGCTTTTGGGGAATAAGCCCTCGGCCCTGGCTTCCAGTCTCTATAAGCTGGTTTACGGCGCAGCGCGGATGGATCGCGAAGAGCTAAAAGAGGTAGAGGGTTTAAAGGCCTTTTTTGTGAATGACCCTTCCTGCGCCATGCGCGAAATCCGGGAATTAAGCCAGCTGGACCTTGATAAAAGCGGCACTCTTGATGCCGGTGAACTGGCTACCTTGAGGTCAAAAACAATCCGCTTGGGTTTCGGTGATAAGTTGCTGGAGCTTTTAAGCACCCATCCTAATATGCTCAAGCGTATCCGAAAGCTTTCAGAATACCGGGATTAAAAAGAGCTAAAAAACCCTTAACCTAAAAAGCACTTAATTGTATCTGGAGCAAAGACATAGAGTGAAAAGTCTTTGCTCTTTTTTTGCCTTTGGGATCAAGGTTTTCTCAATTGACAGCAGGCCAAATTTACTATATAATCATAAGGCCATGGAATTAAATGAACTTATCGCGCAAAGAAAGGCCAAGCGTCAGTCTTTGGAGGCTAAGGGGCTAGGGGTAAATAATGTCCCGGCAGCCGGTGTTATTACTATAGGCGAAGCAGTTAATAATTTCCAGGAGGCTCGCAGGGTAGACCTTTGCGGCAGGGTGATGGCGCGACGCTCCCATGGTAAAGTTATTTTTATGGACTTGCGCGATAATACTGCCAGGATTCAGTTATATCTCAAAAGCGATTTTTTAGGCGAGGATAAGTTCGCCGGCTTAGATGATATTGATGTGGCGGATATTATCGGTGTTAAGGGAGAACTTTTTAAGACCCATACCGGCGAGCCCACGGTCAAGGTAGAAGATTTTGTTGTTTTGGCCAAGGCACTTCGGCCCCTACCAGAGAAGTGGCACGGCTTAAAAGACGTGGAGGCACGTTACCGCCAGCGCTATCTTGACCTTCTAGCTAACGAAGAGGTCAAGAAAGTATTTTTACAGCGCAGCCAGATTATTAAATTCATCCGGGATTTTCTGGATCATAAGGGTTTTCAGGAAGTAGAAACCCCGATGATGCACGATATACCCGGAGGAGCGGCAGGCCGGCCTTTTAAGTCGCACCATAACGAATATGACCTGGATTTATATCTTCGGATTGCCCCGGAATTATACCTGAAGCGCCTTTTGGTAGCAGGATTAGATAGAATTTATGAGATTAACCGCAGCTTTCGTAATGAAGGAGTTTCTACCCGTCATAATCCCGAGTTTACTATGCTTGAGGTTTATCAGGCCTACACCAATTATGAAGGGATGATGCGGCTTTGTGAGGATTTGATCGTATCGCTCTGTCAGCAAGTATTGGGTAGCATCAAGTTGGTTTATCAGGGCAAGAATGTTGATTTGACCGGGCCCTGGCAGCGGATTTCATTTGCCGGCGTGATAAAGGAAAAATTCGGGATCGAGCCCCAAGATGAGGCACAGGAGATGTTGAGGAAATTAAAGAGTAAGGGCTTTGCTAAAGATGCCTCGCGCTTGAGCCGTTCGCAGGTAGCTAAGGTGATCGAGGATATCTTAGAACAGGATATTAATCCTAATCCGGCCTTTGTCACGGATTATTTTACCAGCCTCTGCCCTTTAGCGAAGAGCCGTCCGGACAATCCCTTGATTTCCGAGAGGTTTGAGCTCTATATCGCCGGGATGGAAATAGGCAACGCCTATTCTGAGCTGAATGATCCGCAGGAGCAACAAAGGCGTTTCCAGCAGGAGATCGAGGAACTTGAGCGCGACGAGAAAAAGAGCGTAGATGAGGATTATGTTTTGGCGCTTGAACACGGGATGCCTCCCGCGGGCGGTTTAGGCATCGGCATCGATAGATTAGTAATGCTTTTAACGAATCAGCCCTCAATCAGGGACGTAATTTTATTTCCGCTGCTTCGGCCGGAAAAATAAAGATGAAAGCTGAATTACTGATTGCCTGGCGGTACCTGGCGACTAAAAGAAAAGAAAAATTTATTTCGCTCATTAGTGTTATTTCTATCCTCGGGATAGCGATAGGCGTGGCAGCCCTGATTGTGGTTTTGGCGGTGATGAGCGGGTTTGACCGCGACCTGCGTGATAAGATCGTGGGGAATTATTCGCATATCACCATTTCCGCTTATCAGGGGATTAGCCCTGCGCAATACCAGGAAATATCCGCCAAGCTTGGCAACCGGCCGCACATTGAAGGTTGGAGTCCTTATGTACAGGGCCAGATACTTTTAAAAGAAGGCAACCGCTTATTTGCGGTGAACGTGCGGGGAATTGAGCCTGCTGCTGAAAAAAAAGTTACCCGCTTGAGCCGCTACCTGATCCAGGGCGACCTGGATAATCTTAAGGAAAGTGCAGTTATTCTTGGTAAGGAGCTGGCGCTTTACTTAGGGGTAGGCTTAAATTCCAGCGTTAGTATTTATACCGCCTTGGGCAAACAATATGTTCTTTCAGTCGCAGGCATTTTTAATTCCGGGATGTATGATTACGACATGAATTTGAGCTTCGTAAATCTAAAGACTGCCCAGGAGATCCTGGGCTTAGGAGACAGGATTACTTCCGTAGCCCTGAAACTTGATAATCTTTATCTGGCAGATAAAATTAAACATGAGCTGGGAGTATTATTAGGTCCGGACTATGTCTTAAGCACCTGGACCGAGGCCAACCGTAATTTTTTCGCGGCCTTGAAATTAGAAAAATTAACCATGTTTATTATTCTGGCTTTGATTGTGCTGGTAGCCTCTTTTAATATTATCAGCACCCTGATAGTAATGGTAGTGGAAAAGACCAAGGATATCGGGATATTAAAAGCGATCGGTATGCCCGGGTCCGGGATTAGAAGAATTTTTATTTATCAGGGCCTCTTGATCGGCACCTTCGGGACTTTTTTAGGCGCACTGAGCGGAATAGCGCTCTGCGCACTATTGAAAAAATATCAGTTTATTAAACTTCCGCAGGATATCTATTATATTGAGCGGCTTCCGGTAGCATTAAAGCTGTGGCCGGATATCACCCTGGTTATTTTAGTGGCGCTACTAATTACTTTAACTTCTACCGTCTATCCGGCCCAAAAAGCCGCAGGATTAAGTCCGGTTGAAGCCTTAAGGTACGAATAGGACTAAGGTTGTGCTAGAAGCTAAAAATTTGCATAAGGTCTACAATCACGGCAAGAAAGATATTGCCGTTTTAAAGGGCGTAGATTTGAAGATCGAGGCTGGAAGGTTTGTGGTGATCGTCGGGCCTTCCGGGGCAGGTAAATCTACCCTGCTTAATATTTTAGGCGGCATAGACAGTCCGACCCAAGGCAAGGTTTTTTTTGAAGGCGAAGATCTTTATATTCAGGGAGATCTGGCGCTTTCCCGGATCCGCAATGAAAGGATCGGCTTTGTTTTTCAGTTTTACCACCTTATGTCGGAATTCACGGTTTTGGAAAATGTGATGATGCCGGCGCTGGTAAATTTAAAATATAGAAGCGCGATGTTGGAAGACAATACGGGCCAGGTGCAATTAAAGGGAAAGGCCGTAGAGCTCTTAAATAAGGTAGGCTTAGAAAAAAGGTCCGGGCATTTTCCGTCCGAGCTTTCCGGAGGGGAGCAGCAGCGGGTGGCGATCGTACGCGCCCTCATAAACAAACCGCGCATGCTTTTATGCGACGAGCCCACTGGTAACCTGGACTCCGCAAACGGAGAAGGCATTATTTCTTTGATTAAAGAGATTAACCATCAGAATAAGATGACGGTGGTAATGGTAACGCATAATTTAGAGTTGGCGCGTGTTGCCGATAGTATTTATTATTTGAAAGACGGCTTATTAAGGAATCATTGAGGGAGGAAAAAATGAAGGTTTACATTAACGGAAAATTATATGAAAAAGACCAAGCCAAGATTTCGGTGTTTGACCACGGTTTTTTATACGGTGACGGAGTCTTTGAGGGGATCCGCGTTTATAGCCGCCTGATTTTTAAGGCCTGGGAGCATATCGACCGCCTTTATGAGTCGGCACACAGCATCATGATGAAAATCCCCCTGACTAAAGAGCAGCTTGCCCAGGCCATAGTTAGGACCTTGAAAGATAATAAGCTGGATAATGGTTACTTGAGGGTAATCGTCAGCCGCGGAGAAGGAGATCTCGGTCTTGACCCTCGTAAATGCAAGAACGCCTCCGTGGTTATTATTGCTGATAAGATTGCGCTTTATCCTGAGAAGCTTTATAAAGAAGGGATGAATATTATTACGGTTTCTACCACCCGTAACGCCCATGAGGCGCTTAATCCGCAGATTAAGTCTCTGAATTACCTGAATAATATCATGGCTAAGATTGAGGCCACTAATTCTGGTTATGAGGAGGCCCTGATGCTTAATGATCAGGGGTATGTAGCGGAATGCACCGGCGATAATATTTTTATTATCAGCAAGGGAGAGCTATATACTCCTCCGGAGTGCATGGGGGCACTCAGAGGCGTTACCCGTGATACGGTGCTGGAATCTGCTAAGAAGCTTGGGGTGAAGGTGCACGAACATGTCTTTACCCGTCATGAGCTTTATATTGCCGATGAATGTTTCCTGACCGGTACTGCCGCGGAGATTATCCCGGTAGTCAAGGTTGACGGCCGCATTATCGGAGAGGGCAAGCCCGGTAAGGCTACCCTAACACTGATGAAAAATTTCAGGGAGGCTACCAAAAAGGAAGGGTTGAAGTATTAAATGCTTTGTGACGTTTGCGGTAAAAATCAGGCTACGGTGCACTTGACCGAGATCGTCGATGAGCAGATGACGGAATTGCATCTCTGCGAGGGCTGCGCCCATAAGAAGAGTGCTGCCATGGAGCAACAGTTTGGCTTAAGCGATTTACTGGCTGGAATGGCGGAATTTGAAAAGCCCAGCCTCGAAAAAGAGGTAGCCGCGGTGAAATGTCCTAACTGCGGCCTGACCTATGCTGACTTCCGTAAGATCGGCCGGCTCGGCTGCGGAGAATGCTACCGCGCTTTCGGCAGATATCTCATCCCGCTTTTAAAAAGAATTCACGGCGCGACACAACATGTCGGAAAAGCCCCTTTTAAATCCGGTAAGGTTGTCAGAAAAAAAGAAAAAGTGGCGGACCTCTCGGCGCTTAAGGAAAAACTGCAGAGAGCTGTTAGCGCTGAAGCTTTTGAAGAGGCGGCCCGTATCCGTGATCAGATCCGGGAATTAGAAAGAAAACAGGTCCAAAGCGCCAATAACGAAACCAAAAATGCAACTTAACGACCTTTTAAAAAATACCAGCGAGTGGCTTAAGGGCTCAGGTCCCAGCTCTGATATTGTGATCTCCAGCCGTATCCGCTTAGCACGCAATCTGGATAAAATGCCTTTTCCGCACTGGGCCAATAAAAAGCAGAGCCAGGAAGTCCTGCAGGTCGTTAAAGAGGCTGCCTCCCAGGCGGATTACCTTAAAAAAACTAATGTATTTGAACTGGCGGACCTGGATGCGGTGGATAAGCAGTTTCTCATTGAGAGGCACCTAATGTCTCACGAGCATGCCCAGAAAACCGACAGCAAAGCGGTGATTTTTGACAATGAGGAGATCGTATCCCTCATGGTCAACGAAGAGGACCATCTCAGGGTCCAGGTGATGCAGTCCGGCTTCAATCTTTTTGAGGCTTGGAGTATTATTAATCGCATTGACGACGCTATTTCTAAAGAAATAGATTTTGCCTTTTCACCGGAATTAGGATATTTGACCGCCTGCCCTACTAACACCGGCACTGGGATGCGCGGGTCAGTAATGCTGCATCTGCCGGCCCTGGTGATGTCAAACCAGATTAGCCGGGTCTTGGCGGCCATCTCAAAGCTGAGTTTTACTAGCCGCGGGCTCTACGGCGAGGGCACTCAGGCCAGCGGAAATTTTTTCCAGATTTCCAATCAGGTTTCCCTGGGGATCAGTGAAGGGGATATTTTAGAAAATTTAAACAGTCTGATTCGTCAGCTTATTGAACAGGAAGGTCAGGCCCGGGAGTCTTTATTATCGCGCAGCCGCGCATTTTTAGAGGACCGTATCAGCCGTAGCTTTGGGATATTAAAGAACGCGCGCATCATCTCTAGTCAAGAGACAATCGAATTATTATCTATGGTGAGGTTGGGTTTAGATTTAGGGATGATCAAAGATATTGACCGCCGCAGCTTAAATGAGCTTTTTATTGTTACTCAACCGGCGCACCTGCAGAAAGTCAAAAATAATAAATTGTCCGCTCAGGAAAGGGATATACAGCGGGCGCAGATTATACGCACCAAATTAAAAATTTAATAATCAGGAGGTCTAATGTTTAACCGATTCACCGAGAGAGCCAGAAAAGTCATCATTTTAGCAAAAGAAGAAGCTCGGCGCTTTAACCATGATTATATCGGCACCGAACATATTCTTTTAGGTTTGATCCGCGAGGGCGAGGGGGTGGCAGCTACGGTTTTGCAGAAGATGAATGTTTCGTTGGAGAAGATCCGTCTGGAGATCGAAAAATTAGTGCAGCCCGGGCCCACTACCCAGATTATCGGCGATATTCCTTTTACCCCGCGCGCCAAAAAGGCCCTGGAATTAGCAGCAGAAGAAGCCCGTTCCTTAGGCCACAATTATATCGGGACCGAACATCTTCTTTTGGGCCTTATTCGCGAAGGCGAGGGAGTGGCCTCGCAGGTGCTCTTAAATCTCGGGCTGGACTTAAATACCGTCAGAAACGAAGTAATGGAATTATTGGGTTCGGCAGTCCCGGAATTCGGCGCCGCACCCGCTAAAACCAAAACTCCGGCCCTGGATGCCTTTGGCCGGGACCTGGCTACTTTAGCTAAAGAGAATAAGCTTGATCCGGTTATCGGACGGCACAACGAAATTGAACGCGTGATTCAGATTTTAAGCCGCCGCACTAAAAACAATCCGGTACTTTTAGGTGAGGCCGGAGTAGGCAAAACCGCCATTGTTGAAGGCCTGGCTCAGTCCATTGTTGCCGGTAATGTCCCGGAGATTTTGCGCAATAAGCGTATTGTAGTTTTAGACCTGGCGCTGATGGTAGCCGGCACCAAATACCGCGGACAGTTTGAAGAAAGAATTAAAGCCGTGATGGAGGAGATCAAACGCTCCCAGGATGTAATTATTTTTATTGATGAGCTGCATACCTTAGTCGGCGCCGGCGCCGCAGAAGGCGCCATCGACGCTTCTAATATTTTAAAACCCGCGCTTTCCCGTGGCGAAATTCAGTGTATTGGGGCTACGACCCTTGATGAATACCGTAAATATATTGAAAAAGATGCGGCCCTAGAGAGAAGGTTCCAGATTATTATGGTTGAGCCGCCTTCGGTAGATCAGACCATTGAGATCTTAAAGGGCCTGCGCGATAAATACGAGGCCCACCACCGCGTCAAATTCAGCGATGATGCCTTGGAGGCAGCGGCAAAATTATCCGACCGCTATATCTCGGGAAGATTCCTGCCGGATAAGGCCATTGATTTGATTGACGAGACCGGCTCGAGGGCGCGCCTTAATGTTTTGATTGTGCCGCCGGATATCAAGAAACTGGAAGAGAAAGTCGAGGGTTTAAGAAAAGAGAAAGAAGAGTATATCAAGTCTCAGGATTTTGAAAAAGCGGCATCCCTGCGCGACCAGGAGCGCCAGGCCCGCCAGGAATTAGAGCAGCTTAACCGCGAGTGGACCCAGGCCAAGGATAAGATGCGCCCGGAAGTTACCGAAGAAGATATTGCCAAGATTGTAGCGCAGTGGACCGGCGTACCGATCTTTAGGTTAGAAGAAAAAGAAGGCGAAAAGCTCCTTAAGATCGAGGAAGAATTACACAAGCGGGTAGTGGGCCAGAATGAAGCTATTGATGTTATCGCCCATGCGGTGCGCCGTTCGCGCGCCGGCATTAAAGACCCACGCCGGCCGATCGGTTCTTTTATATTTTTGGGCCCTACCGGCGTAGGCAAGACCCTCCTGGCGCGGGCCTTAGCTGAGTTTATGTTCGGGGATGAGGATGCCTTGGTACAGTTGGATATGTCCGAATATATGGAGAAATTTAATGTCTCGCGCCTGGTAGGCGCTCCTCCGGGGTATGTCGGATATGAAGAAGGTGGGCAGCTTACCGAAAAGGTGAGGCGCCGCCCCTATTCGGTAATTCTCTTGGATGAAATTGAGAAGGCGCATCCGGATGTTTTTAATTTGTTATTACAGGTTTTCGAAGATGGCCGGCTCACCGACAGCTTTGGCAGAAAAGTTGATTTCCGCAACACCATCGTGATTATGACTTCTAATGTTGGAGCGGAATTAATCCGCAAGACCGGCTCTTTAGGGTTTAAAGCCCATAAGGAAGAAGTTACTTATCAGGATATGAAGGAGAAACTTTTAGAGGAGGTCAAGCGCACCTTTAAACCGGAGTTCTTAAATCGTATCGATGATATTATTGTGTTTAGGCCTTTGATAAAAGAGGACCTGGAGCGCATTATTGATATTGAGATCGGTTATGTTACGGATAGATTAAAAGAACAGAATATTGCTTTTGAGGTAAGCGAGGAAGCTAAAGAGTTGCTTATAGACAAGGGCTTTGATCCGGTTTTCGGGGCCCGGCCCTTAAAGAGGGTAATCCAGCGCTATCTTGAAGATCCTTTAGCCTCGGATATCATCTCCAAGAAATTTAAATCCGGCAGCGCGGTACGCGTGCTGCGTAAAAATGAGGAGCTCGTTTTTGAATGATATTAGATAAATTCTTTATTAATTTCGGTAAAAAAGTAATTGCATTTTTCTATTTTTTCGGTGGTTTAAGCAGCCTGGCAGCCCAGACCATTTACTGGGTTTTTATTCCTCCCTATAAAAAAGAGCGTATTTTTGAACAGGCGAAAAAAACCGGTTATGACAGCCTGCCGATTATTTCCCTGATCAGTTTATTTATTGGTATGATCCTGGCTCTGCAGACTGCGGTCTTAATGCAACGCTTAGGTTCTGAAATGTATATCGCCAGCATTGTAGCACTTTCTCTGGTAAGAGAATTAGGTCCGGTCATTACTGCTCTGGTAGTAGCTGGACGGGTGGGCGCTGCCATTACCGCGGAATTAGGCTCGATGCAGGTCACCGAACAGATTGATGCTCTTGAGGTCTTTGCTACTAACCCCATCAAATATCTGGTGGTGCCGCGCTTTTTGGCTTTAAGCTTCATGCTTCCGATACTTACCATTTATGCCGATATCGTAGGTATTTTCGGCGGCTATGCCATCTGCGTTTACCGCATGGGAATGTCATCGACGATGTATATCAAGATTACTACCGAAGCCCTTTTATACAAGGACCTCTATACCGGCTTAGCAAAAACAATATTTTTCGGAATGATTATCGCATTTGTGAGCTGCTACGAAGGTTTTAATGTGGAGGGCGGAGCCGAAGGCGTGGGTAAGGCTACCCGACAGGCGGTAGTGGTTTCATTTATTTTAATTATTGCGGCAGACTGTTTATTCAGCGCGTTATTTTACTTTATTTTTCCTTAAATGATAGAAGTAGTTAACCTCTGCAAAAGTTTTAATGAGCGTAAGGTCCTGGATAACGCCAGCCTTACTATCCCTGACGGCAAGACCTATGTTATTATCGGACGTTCCGGATGCGGCAAGAGCGTATTGCTCAAGCACATTGAGGGGATATTAAAACCGGAAAGCGGCACGGTGATTGTCAACGGACGCGACCTTTCTAAAATCAGCGAAAAAGAATTAAATGCCCTGCGTCTTAAGATGGGAATGGTTTTTCAGGGCGGCGCGCTTTTTGATTCTTTAAGCGTCGGAGAAAATGTGGGGTTTGGCCTGATTGAACACGAGCACTTAACCGAAGTAGAGATATGGGAAAGGGTGGAAGAGGCTTTGAGCCTGGTCGGGCTTTCGGGGATAGAAAATATTATGCCTGCGGAGTTAAGCGGGGGGATGAAGAAGCGCGTGTCGCTGGCCCGGACGCTCTGCATTAAACCCGAGATCATCCTTTATGATGAGCCGACTACCGGAGTCGATCCGATTACCGCCGATAGCATCAACGAACTTATTAAAGAGCTGCATGATAAATTAAAAGTAATATCTATAGTCGTTACTCATGATATGAAGAGCGCCTATAAGATTGCGGATAGGATCGCGATGCTCTACCGTGGCAAAATTATTGCCGAAGGCACCCCGGAAGAGATTCAGAATAGCGTTCATCCGGTAGTGCACCAGTTTGTTAACGGTCTAGCTCAGGGGCCGATTACCGAAACCCTGGAGTTACCTAGCGTCAGGGATAAAACTCAGCATAAACTGAAAAGATATGGGCACCATTAATACGGAGGCATAAGATGATATTCGGTAAAACCAAAACGGAATTAAAGGTCGGGATTTTTGTTTTTGCGGGGCTGGTGGTCCTGATGATATTTATTCTGTCGATCGGAGGGTTTAAAACTTGGTCGTCGGGGTATAAGGTAAAGTTCATTTTTAGTTTTATTAACGGAGTCAAGGTCGGCGCTCCGGTAAGGTTTGCCGGAGTGGATGTCGGCCAGGTAAAAAGGATAAATTTTATTCTTAACCCGGATGGCCACACTAAAGTCGAGGTAGTGGGCTGGGTTAAGGATAGCGTTAATATCCCGCTTGATTCCAACGTCTGGGTGAATACCCTGGGGCTTCTGGGCGAAAAGTATATTGAGATCCTGCCCGGCAAGGATGTGAAGAATTTGCTACTTGCGGAGCAGGCCATTTTAGGGCACGACCCGGTGCCGATGCACTATCTGGAAGAGGTCACCAGGCGTATCATGGATCAGGTTGATGATGGCATTGCTAAAATTAGAAATAAAGAAGGCACCCTGGGCAAACTTATTTACCAGGACACCATTTATAACGAGTTAGAGGCTTTAGTGATTGACGTGCGCCAGCACCCCTGGAAGTTATTCTGGAAGACCAAGGACAAGCCGGTTAAAAAATAATCATGAAAACTAAAACGGTATTCGCCTGCCAGGGCTGCGGTTATCAATCCCCGAAATGGCTGGGGAGGTGCCCTGACTGCAGTCAGTGGAATTCTTTTGTAGAGGAAGACTTTGCTGTTCCGGTTAAAAAAGGTAAAGAGAGGTCCGCTCTTTATAAAGACGAGCCGGTACTGCTTAAAGATATAGAGTTTAAAGAAGAAAATCGTATTAAGACTGAGATCTCGGAGCTGGACCGGGTTTTAGGGGGCGGGATTGTTCCAGGTTCGGTGGTCTTGATAGGAGGAGACCCCGGGATCGGAAAATCCACTATCTCGCTGCAGGTTTCTAACCAGCTTACCCGCCAGGGCCTGACGGTTTTATATGTCAGCGGGGAAGAATCAGTTTCGCAGACTAAATTAAGAGCTAAGCGTCTGGGTGCCGGCCAGGAAGGCAACCTTTATATCGTCAACCAGACGGATTTATCCTTGATCGTAGAATACGTCAACCGGCTAAAGCCGGCGGTAGTAGTAATTGATTCTATCCAGGTAATCTTTGAACCCAGCATCAGTTCATCTCCGGGAAGCGTCAGCCAGGTGCGGGAGTGTGCCGGGATACTGACCCAGCTGGCTAAAACTACTGCCACCTCAATTTTTATCATCGGGCATGTTACCAAGGAAGGCACGATTGCCGGGCCGCGGGTATTAGAGCATATTGTGGATACCGTGCTCTATTTTGAAGGGGACAGGTTTTCGGTCTATCGCATACTTAGGGCAGTGAAAAATCGTTTTGGCTCAACCAACGAGATCGGAGTTTTTGAAATGGACTCCGCTGGCCTTAAGGAAGTAAGCAATCCTTCGGAGATATTTTTATCCGAGCGCTCCAAGGATATTTCCGGCTCAGTGGTGGTGCCTATCGTAGAGGGCAGCCGTCCGCTACTGGTAGAAATCCAGGCCTTAGTAAGCAAAACCAGTTTTGGTTATGCCCGCCGGCGGGCGCAGGGTTTTGATTTTAACCGCCTGTCTTTGTTGGTGGCGGTATTGGAGAAAAGGATTGGCTTGTCCCTTGAGCTGGAAGATATTTTTATTAATGTTGTAGGCGGCATCAAGGCTGAGGATCCGGCAGCGGACCTGGCCGTAGCAACGGCAGTAGCTTCGGCGTTTCAAGATAAGGTCGTCATTCATGATATGATTTTATTAGGCGAAATCGGCTTAGGGGGAGAGATCCGCAGCATCTCGCAGATTAACTTGCGTTTGAATGAGGCGGAAAAATTGGGTTTTAAGTATTGCATCCTGCCGCAGAATAACCACCGCAACTTAAACGGTAAAAAAGGCAGGATGGAGTTAGTCCCGGTTTCCAATCTTTCCCAGGCCCTAGAGTTCGCCTCAAGGAGGTAGCCAGATGAATCTTTTATTATTACGTTCTCTTTTTCTTATTACCACCACAGTTATAGGGTTCGAATCGGGTTTAGGGGCAGGGGTATGGGGGGCCTTAGCCGGGTTTGTCGCCGGGCTGGTAATTATAGCGCTGGAACTTGCAGTGCACAAGGTTTCACTTCGCGGGCTCTCTAGCGGCGTATTTGGTTTAATTTTAGGGTTAATTATGGCCAAGTTGGTAGCGGATGCCTTAACGCTTTTTTCCATACCCCAATCTCAGGTTAATAACATCAGGACGATCCTCACCTTGGTATTCTGTTATTTAGGGATGGTGATTGCTTTGCGCGGCAAGGATGAATTTAATATTATTATCCCCTATGTGAGGCTGCGCCGTCAGGACCAGACTGAAGAGGTTTCCGTGCTTGATACCAGCGTGATTATCGACGGCAGGGTTCTGGATATTTGTAAGACTAAATTTCTAGAGGGCAAGATTATTATTCCGCGTTTCGTATTAAAGGAATTACAGCAGATCGCTGATTCTACCGATCCGATTAAACGCCAAAGGGGCAGAAGGGGCCTGGAGATCCTGCAGACCCTGCAGGCGCAGCCGGGTATTAGTATCGTCATTAACGAAGAGGAATTTTCCGATACCCCCGAGGTAGACGCTAAGCTGGTGAAGCTGGCGAAACTTTTAGAATCTAAAGTTCTTACGGTAGATTTTAACCTTAACCGGGTGGCAACTTTGCAGGGGGTGAAGGTCTTAAATATCAATGAATTAGCTAATGCCTTAAAGCCGGTGGTATTCCCCGGAGAGGAGCTTGAGGTTAAGCTTATTAAAGAGGGCAAGGAGCACAATCAGGCGATAGGCTACCTAGAAGACGGCACCATGATTGTAGTGGAGGAGGCGCGGCGTTTTATCAATCAGGAGGTCCGGGCGGTGGTGACCTCTGTCCTGCAGACTCCGGCCGGAAGAATGATCTTTACTAAGTTGACTAGGTAAAATGCGCGTTTCGGCGATCGTGCTTGCCGCAGGAAAAGGCAAAAGGTTTAAATCCCGGATATCCAAACCGCTGGCCAAGATTCAGGCCAGGCCCATGCTTGTTTATTCCCTTAAGGTTTTAAGCGCCCATCCTGAGATAAAAGAGATTATTGTCGCAGCTAATAAAAATAATTTAAAAGCCGTTGTTGCCCTTATTAAAGAATACCGTATCCTAAAAGTAGCGGCAGTAGTTTTGGGCGGATTGAGGCGGCAGGATTCAGTAGCCTGCGGCTTAAGGTGCCTTCATAAAGATACGAAACTGGTGTTAATCCACGATGCCGCCCGGCCGTTTATTGACAAAAGATTAGTCAGCCACTTGATTAAAGAAGCAGGGCATTGGGGCGCAGCCATTGCCGGGGTGGCGTTGAAATCCACACTGAAGAAAGCCGGCAGGGATTTTTTGGTAGAAAAAACTGTTTCCCGCCAGGGCCTTTGGGAGATTCAGACTCCCCAGGTTTTCCGACGGGACCTGATTTTAAAAGCTTATAGCAGGTTCGGGCAAGAGGATGTTACTGACGATGCCATGCTCATTGAGAAGCTCGGAGGCAGGGTTAGGCTGGTAGAAGGCTCCTGCCGTAATATTAAGATTACCGCTCCCGAGGATTTAGAGATCGCCGCTGCGATTGCCGGCAAGGGCAAAGGTAAAAAAATGCAACATCGCATTGGATTAGGCTATGATATTCACCGCTTGGTAGGAGGCCGTAAGCTATTGCTTGGTGGGGTGCTCCTACCTTATAAAGAAGGTTTATTAGGGCATTCTGATGCTGATGTTTTATTACATGCAGTCACTGACGCGCTTCTAGGCGCTGCGGGAGGGCCTGATATCGGAGAGCTCTTTCCCGATACTGATTCCAAATACCGCGGTATCTCCAGCACTAAACTGCTAGAAAAAGCGGTTGTTTTAATCAAGAAGAAAGGCTATGGCATTAATAATATTGATACTGTAGTAGTGGCAGAGGCCCCGAGACTCTCGCCCTTTAAAAAAGCAATCAGGCAATCCCTGGCAAAAATTTTAGAGATCCCCCAAGCCCGCGTCAACCTTAAGTCCAAGACTAATGAAGGGCTGGGGAGTATCGGCAAAAGAAAAGCGATAGCTGCTTATGCGCTGGTAATGTTAACGAAGGGAGATTAAAGATGGCTTTATTATTGAAGATACTTGTTGTTGTCGCAGCACTTCTGGCGCTGAAGTTTATCATGATTATGGTATTTTTCCGTGATGAGGTGGTATCCGCGCGTAAAAGGGACCCTGCAGCCAAGGGGCCGCTGGAAGTAGTGTTTCTTTATCACGGCTTAGCTGCGATTATCGATTATCGTATCGCGCACTTCTTTTATAAGATGCGCCTTTACTTTATTGCCCGCCTGATCAGCCAGGCCTCGCGCTGGCTGACCGGTATTGAGATTCATCCCGGGGCTAAACTTGGCAAAGGGGTTTTTATCGACCATGGTATGGGGGTGGTAATCGGAGAGACCGCGATTGTCGGAGATAATGTACTTTTATATCAAGGCGTTACTCTCGGAGGCACTGGGATAGAAAAAGGCAAGCGCCATCCCACTATCAAAGATAATGTGGTGATCGGGGCCGGAGCCAAGGTGCTGGGTAATATCATTATCGGGGACAGCTCTTATATCGGCGCTAATGCCGTAGTGGTCAAGGATGTCCCGCCGAATTCTACGGTAGTAGGTGTCCCGGGCAGGATTACCAAACAGGACGGCAAGAAAATTGATATCAGTCTTGACCATATTCACATCTTAGACCCGATTATGGAGTACATTGAAGAGTTAGAAAAACGTATTAACCAGCTAGAGAAGAAATAGCCCCCAATGCCTGTTTACATCCATAATTCCCTTACCCGTAAAAAAGAGGAGCTTGTTCCGCTAGAACCCCCGGCAGTTAATATCTACACCTGCGGGGTGACGGTTTATGACGACAGCCACATCGGTCACGCCCGCAGCCTCTATACTTTTGACGTCATCCGGCGCTACCTTAAATATCGCGGATTCCGGGTAAAATTTGTGCGCAACATTACTGATATTGACGATAAAATCATCAACCGCGCCAGGGAGCTCAAAGAAGACTGGCGCCAGCTGGTAGATAAATACATTTTCCGCTACTATGAGGATTTAAGTAGCCTCGGCATTGAAAAAGCGGATTTTGAGCCGCGGGCGACCGAGAATATCCCGGATATGATTGAATATATCCGCAGCCTGATGGAAAAAGGTTATGCCTATGAGTCCGGCGGTGATGTTTATTTTGAAGTGCGTAAATTCTCTTCTTACGGAAAATTATCCGGCCAGAGTATTGATCAGATGCATTCCGGCATCAGGATTGAGCCCAGCGAACTTAAGAAAGACGTTTTAGATTTTGCGCTCTGGAAGAAATCTAAGGAGGGTGAGCCGGCCTGGGATAGCCCTTGGGGAAAAGGCCGGCCCGGTTGGCATATTGAGTGTTCGGTAATGTCTCAAAAGTTTTTAAAGAGTCAAACCCTGGATATCCACGCCGGAGGCAGGGACCTGGTTTTCCCGCATCATGAAAACGAGATCGCCCAGGCAGAGGCGCTTACCGGTAAACCATTTGCCAGATACTGGATTCATCATGGCCTCTTGACCATTAACGGTCAAAAAATGTCCAAGTCACTGGGGAATTTTATTACTATCAATGATATTTTGAATAAATACCCCGCGGATATCTTAAAAATCTTTTACCTCCAGGCGCATTATTCCAGTCCGATAGATTTTTCCTGGGAAAAGATGGAGGAGGCCAAAAAAGCCTATGAGCACTTAGACATCCTTTTTAGAAAATTAGAGGTTGTTCCTGCGGCAGGCAGTATTACCGTTGGGCAGTGGCAGGAATATAAGGATAAATTTATCGAGCATATGGACGATGATTTTAATACTCCGCGCGCCCTGGCAGTGCTCTTTGATATGACTAATGCCTGTAATAAAGTTTTAGCGCGCGATGTTGCTAGCCTAGAGTTACGTCAAGCCTTAAGTATCTTAAAAGAGATGACCGGTATCTTTGGGTTAAAATTTACTCGCCTTGATAGCGCGGTTATCTCAAAGCAGGAAGTAGAGAAATTGATTACCCTGAGGCTTAACTGTAAAAAAGAGAAGAAATTCGCCCGGGCTGATGAGATCCGGCGCGACTTAGAATCCAAGGGGATTATTTTAGAAGATACCAAAGACGGCGAAACCACTTGGCGTAGGAGAATATGAAAGCTAAGTTTATCACATTTGAGGGATCGGAGGGCTGCGGCAAGAGCACCCAGTCGCGCCTGCTCTATAACTACTTAAGGTCCCGCGGCCTAAAGGTAATTTATCTGCGCGAGCCCGGCGGCACCAAGGTGAGCGAGAAGATCAGAAAAATTCTTCTGGATGCTAAAAACGATAAGATGGGTGCGGCCTGCGAAATGCTACTTTATATGGCCAGCCGCGCCCAGGTGGTGCAAGAAATTATTAAGCCTGCGCTGGAGAAAGGCCAGAATGTAATCTGCGACAGATTTCTGGATTCTACGGTGGCTTATCAGGGTTTTGGTTTAGGCATGGATATAACCCTGATCAAATATTTAGGTAATTTTGCGACCACCGGGATTAAACCTGACCTCACCGTATTCCTGGACTTACCGATTAAAAAAGGGCTTAAGCACCGCCAAGCTGCCAAGGACCGCATTGAAAGAAGGTCTTTTTTATATCATCGGCGGGTAAAAAACGGTTATCTGAATATCGCGCGGCAGGAGCCGAGGCGTTTTAAAATTATCAGGGTTAATGCCGATAAATCCGTAACCCAGCAAAATATCAGGAAATTAGTTGGAAATTATGTCTTTTAGCGCTATCAAAGGACAAGATCGGCCGATTGAGATGCTGCGTAAGGCTATCAGAGAAGAAACAGTAGCCAAGGCTTATCTTTTTAGCGGCCCGGACGGTATCGGGAAAAAACAGGTGGCGCTGACACTGGCGGCAGCATTAAATTGCCAGGAAGGTGGAGATGATGCCTGCGGAAAATGCAACTCTTGTCTTAAAATTAAAAATAACCAGCACCCTGACCTGCACCTGATTAAGGACGAAAACAATTCTATTAAGATAGACCAGATTCGGGAGCTAGAGCGCCGGATTAGCCTCAAGCCCTACGAGGCGAGAATTAAAGTTTATATTATCGATAATGCCCATAATCTTACCGCGGAATCTTCCAATGCCTTGCTTAAAACTTTAGAGGAGCCGCCGCGGGATAGCGTGATAATCCTGGTAAGTTCTAAGCCCACGCTCTTATTTAAAACTATCATCTCGCGCTGCCAGAGTATCCGTTTTTATCCTTTAATCAGGAAGGATCTAGAAAATTTACTTAAGAGTGATTACGGCCTGGATAGCCTGGAGGCTCATTTCTTGGCCTATTTTTGCGAAGGCAGGGCCGGAGGCGCCATGCGTTTAAAAGAAGCAGGTTTCTATCATGAGAAAAATAAAGTTATTGATGAGTTTGCGTTAGGGCATGGCGCGGGTATTTCAGGAACCTTGAGTTTAGAAAACCGCGATTTATTCCGCCAGGATATTAATATCTTGGTGAGTTGGTTTAGAGATATCTATCTTTTAAAATTCGGCATGTCCGAGAATAGAGTGATTAATTTTGACCGCCGCCGCGAGCTCGCCAAGATTACGGATAAATACAGCTTAATAGAGTTAAAAGGTACCTTTGATTTTTTATCAGATGTACTTTTGCGCCTGGATCAGAATGTTAATGTTAAGCTTTTGATTTCTAACCTGAGGGCAGAATTATGGAAAAAGTAGTATCAGTGCGATTAAGGGAGTTGGGCCAGATTTATTCCTGTAATGCTCCGGAGGGATTAGAGCTTCGGGAAGGAGATTATGTGATTGTAGAGCATGACCGCGGATTAGACTACGGCCAGATCACTACCCCTGGTAACGGGACAGGGCCGCAAGCCGCCGGATCCAAGGAGTCCATCAAAAAGATCGTGCGTAAGGCCCATGAAAAGGACTTAAAACAGATTGAAGACGATAAAACCAGGGCCAAAGAGGCCTTTAACAGCTGTATGAAAAAAATAGAAGAGCATAAGCTTGATATGAAGCTGGTTAAGGCCGAATATTCCTTTGACCGTAGCAAGATCATGTTTTATTTTACCGCTCCCGGCAGGGTAGATTTTCGCAAGCTTGTCAAAGACCTGGCAAAAGTCTTTAAGGCCAGGATAGAGCTAAGGCAAATCGGGGTCAGAGACGAAGCCAAACTCCTGGGCGGTTTCGGTTCTTGCGGAAGGGAACTTTGTTGCGTGCGCTTTCTGAATGATTTTGAGCCGGTTACCATCAAAATGGCTAAAGAGGAAGGCTTGCCTTTAAACCCGCCGAAAATCTCGGGGCTTTGCGGCAGGCTGATGTGCTGCCTGAATTTTGAATACGAAACTTACAAAGCCTTATCCAAGGGTCTTCCCCGGGAAGGGGAACGCCTGCATCTTCCGCAGGGCAAAGGCAAGGTTATCAGTGTCAATGTCTTTCGGCGCACCGCTATGATAGAGTTGGAAGACGGCACGCAGATAGAGACAAATTATAAGTAGAAAAATCATGTTATCATACGGGAAATATTATATCACCACTCCGCTTTATTACGTGAATGCCTCTCCGCACATCGGGCACTCCTATACTACCATTGCCGCGGATGTGCTGGCGCGCTATATGCGTCAATATCTCGGTAAAGAAAAGGTCTGGTTTCTTACCGGCACCGATGAACATGGACAGAAGATCCAGCGCGCGGCAGAAGAGCAGGGTTTAAGTCCGCAGGATTTTTCCGATAAAACTGCCAAGATCTTTAAGGATCTTTGGCAGGAACTGGGTATTTCCTACGACGATTTTATCCGTACTACTGAGTCCCGCCATACTAAAACTGTCCAGCGAGTATTGGAAATACTTTATAAAAAGGGTGATATCTATAGTGCCCAATATGAGGGTTGGTATTGTACTCCCTGTGAAACCTTCTGGATAGAGTCGCAACTCGTTCATCAGCATTGCCCGGATTGCGATAGAAAAGTAGAGCGGATTTCCGAGACCAACTATTTCTTTAAGCTCTCTGAGTATCAAGGCTGGTTGATACAGTACCTAGAAGAGCATCCTAAGTTTATCCTGCCGGCCAACCGCCATGAAGAGGTATCTCGTTTTCTCGAACTTAATCCCTTAATAGATTTATGTATCTCTCGCCCCAAGGAGCGCCTGAATTGGGGGATACCGTTGCCTTTTAGCCCAGATCATGTTACCTATGTCTGGTTTGACGCATTGATTAATTACATCAGCGCGGTCGGAGAATTCGACGCACAGGGTAAATATCATTCCCGCTGGTGGCCGGCGCAGATGCATTTAATCGGTAAGGATATCTTAAGGCAGCATGCGGTCTACTGGCCGATTATGCTGCAGGCCTTGGGGATTGACCCGCCTGAGCATGTCCTGGCTCATGGCTGGTGGATGGCAGGCGAAGACAAGATGTCCAAGTCGCGCGGCAACGTGATTTCTCCTCTTGAGATGTCGCGTAAATTCGGGGTTGATGCCTACCGTTATTTTCTCTTGCGCGAGGTGCCTTTTGGCCTGGATGGTAATTTTTCCGAAGAGGCTATTATCAAGAGATATAACAGCGACTTGGCTAATGATCTGGGTAATCTGGTTTATCGTACCCTTACCATGATTGAGAAGTATTGCCAGGGTAATATCCCCGAAGAGGTAGAAAACAAAAACACCCAGGCTAAAGAAGTCGCAATCAAGATTAAGCAGCTCAGCCAGAATGTCGCAGGCTATATGATGGATGTTAACTTCGCTGCCGCGCTGGAAGAAATCTGGATACTGATAAATAAGGCAAACAAATATGTTGAAGAAACTAAACCTTGGAATCTGGCTAAGGAGAATAAAACTGCAGAGTTAAGGGCATTCCTGGGCCTGCTCGTTGGTGTAATCAGGAAAGTGGCAGATGAGATTGCCGCCTTTATGCCGGATGCCGCCGAGTCTATTAAAGTTCAATTAGGTACAACACGCGTTAATAAAGGTAGTCCTCTTTTTCCCCGTATTGATAAGCCAGTATAATGTTGATAGATACGCATTGTCATTTAGATTTTCCGGAATTTGACCCGGACCGGGATGAGGTAGTGCGCCTGGCTCTAGGGGCAGGCATCAGCCATATTGTAAATATCGGCTCCAGCCTAGAAGGTTCCCGCCGCAGTGTTGAATTAGCTAGGAAGTACGACTGTGTTTACGCCACGGTAGGCATCCATCCTCATGAAGCAGACCGTTTTGAAAAAAAACACCAGGCCCTGATAAGAGAACTGGCGCAAAAAGATAAGGTAGTGGCAATAGGGGAAATCGGCCTGGATTACTATAAAAACTATTCCCGCGCCGAAAATCAAAGGCCGCTTTTTAAATGTTTGGTTGAACTTGCTAAAGACTTAAACCTGCCGCTGGTGATACATACCCGAGAGGCCCAAAAAGATACTTTAGAAATTCTCAAAAATTATCTTCCGCTTAAAGTAGTAGTGCATTGTTTTTCCGGTGATAAGGATTTCTTAAAAGAATGCCTGGATTTGGGTTTTTTTGTTTCCTTCACCTGTAACATCAGCTATAAAAAAGCGGAGAGCTTAAGAGACTTAGTCAGTCTGGCGCCGCTGGAAAAGTTATTTCTGGAGACCGACGCGCCGTTTTTACCGCCGGAGGGCCTGCGCGGCAGGAGAAACGAACCCCGCTATGTTAAAGAGCTTGCCGCTATAATCGCCCAGTTGAAGCAGGTCAGCTTTGAGGAGATTGCCAGGATTACTACGCTGGGCGCTAAGGTATTTTTTAACATAAAATGACGAGTAATGTCGCTATTGTAAAATGTCCGGACTATGACCCGGGCCGGGTTCTGGAGGCGGTGCGAAAATCGTTAGATCTTTTGGGCGGGATCATAAAGTTTATTTCGCCGCGCAGTAAAGTTCTGGTCAAGCCTAATCTTTTAATGGCCATAGAGCCGCAGGCCGGAGTAGATACTCATCCTGAAGTGGTGCGCGCGGTAATTAAATTACTCAAAGGTATTAATTGTAACGTACTGGTGGGAGATAGCCCGAGTACCTGGAACAATCGGATCGAAGAGGTTTATCAGATTAGCGGGATCAAGAAAATTTGCGAGGAAGAAGAGGTTGAGCTGGTCAAATTCGAGCGCCGGCGTTGGAGAGGGAAATTTCCGCTTTCAACCTATCTTGATGAATGTGATTACCTGGTTTCAATCCCTAAGTTTAAAACTCATGAGCTCACCATCTTGACTGCTGCGATCAAGAATAATTTTGGGTTGGTAAGCGGGACCTATAAAACCGAATTACACCGCTGTAATATCGATATTTATGAATTTTCTAAAGCTGTAGTAGATATTTATCAGGAGGCCCGGCCGGCCTTATCAATAGTTGACGGGATTACCGCAATGGAGGGGGATGGCCCTGGAACGGGAGGTAAACTTAGGCAGCAGGGTTTGATTATAGCAGGAGCGGATGCAGTGGCAGTGGATAGTGTTTTAACCATGATTATGGGGCTTAAGCCCTTAGACATCTTAACCACCAGAATAGCGCACGAAAGAAAGCTCGGAGTCGCAGGTATCAATTCCATTAAAATCCTGGGAGAGAATATTAAAGATTTAAACGGCGGTCATTTTGAATTACCTAAGAATTCGCTGTTACTTAAAATACCCCAGCCGCTGTTACGTTTAGCAGGTAAGTTCATACAACTTTATCCCCGCATTGTGCAGAAAAATTGCGTGCTTTGCGGTACCTGTATTGGTATATGCCCCCAGAAGGCAATCCGGCGTGACAAGGAAAAAATAATTATTCATTATGCTAAATGTATTTCCTGTTTTTGCTGTCAGGAGAGTTGTCCTGCGGCTGCGATTAAAGTTAAAAAGAACCTTCTGGTGAATATTTTGAGATTATAAAAATGAGCGGCAAAAGCGAATTTTCTGATTTAAGGGCAAGGCTGGATGAGGCTATTACCTATGGGACTCGCGAGGATGCCTTGCGCCTGGCGCGCCAGGGGCGGGAGAACTCCATAGCCCGTAATTTAGCGGGCGAAGTAGAATATTTTAAGGGTCAGGAGGAATACCTCGCCGGTAATTTTAACGCCGCAATCGGACATTTTGATGCAGCCGTAAAACATAATTCCGCTGACGGCGCAGCTTATAATGACCGCGCCCTCTGCATGGTAGAACTGGGCATTATCGATGAGGCCTTTTATTATTTTGACAAAGGTATTGAAGTGGAGCCGGATTACGCCACTGTCTACCACAATAAAGGATGGCTTTTAAATAACATTGGCAAACATAGCGAAGCCATCGGGTATTTCCAGAAAGCCCTTGAGCTAGACCCTCATCGGCCGGTAACTTATGATAATCTTGCGGATGCTTTTTTAAATCTTTTGGATTACCAGGGCGCACTCAGCGCTTATCGCAAGGTATTGGAGCTTCTTAAGCCGGGTTCCTGTCATGAGATCCGCCAGGAGATATCTCGGCAAATTAAAAGTATCGAGGATAAATTAAAGGAAGATAAATTATGAAACTTCAAACTATTTCCTGGAGCAGGAATAAAGTAAAAATTATCGACCAGACCAAGTTGCCTTTAAAATTAGAATACCTGAATCTCGGGGATTTAAAATCTCTCTGGGGAGCGATTAAAATTTTAAAGGTAAGGGGAGCTCCGGCTCTGGGCGTAGCTGCGGCCCTGGGGGTATATCTGGGGGTAAAAAATTCTAAGGCCGATAGTTTCAGGGATTTCTTTGGGCAGCTTAATAAAGCGGTTAGTTACCTGGCCTCTGCGCGCCCGACTGCCCGGAATTTATTTTATGGCTTAGAGCGCATGAAAAGCAGGGCCTTCGCCAATAAAAATAAACCGCTCGCCCAGATTAAAAAATTATTATTAAAAGAAGCGCTCGCTATGATGGAAGAAGATAAAGTCTCCTGCCGCAGAATAGGCCGTTGTGGCGCCGGGCTCTTTAGAAATCAGGACGCGGTATTAACTATCTGCAATGCCGGGGCTTTAGCTACTGTTGATTATGGGACAGCCCTCGGTGTAATTTATGCTGCTAAATCCCAAGGAAAGCGCCTGAAGGTTTTTGTCTCTGAAACCCGTCCGCTCTTGCAGGGAAGCCGCCTGAGCGCCTGGGAATTAAGGCAGAGAGGTATTGATGTGACCCTTATTTGTGATAATATGGCAGCGGCCCTGATGCAGCAGGGTAAAATCTCTAAGGTTATTACCGGCGCCGACAGGATCGCCTCCAACGGCGACAGCGCTAATAAAATCGGCACTTATAATCTGGCGGTTCTGGCGCGTTACCATAAAATTCCTTTTTATATTGCCGCTCCGACCTCGACCTTTGATTTAAAAATGAAAAATGGCAGCGGGATTATTATTGAAGAGCGTCCACAGGATGAAATAACCGAGAAGTTTTTTAAACAGCGCATGGCGGCCCGGGGAGTCAAAGTTTTTAATCCGGCTTTTGACGTTACCCCGCACAGGCTTATCAGCGCTATCATTACTGATAGGGGAATTATTCGGCAGCCATACCAGGCCAATATTAGGAAATTAATCAAGCCAGAACTATGTTAATCCAAAAACTAGGTGAATTCGGCTTAATCGAAAGAATTAAGAAAAACATTAAGACTGATAGCTCGGTAGTCCAGGGCTCAGGAGATGATTGCGCGGTAATAAAATTCAGCCGGGGCAAATACCTGCTTTTGACTTGCGACATGCTGATAGAGGGGGTAGATTTTGTTTCCCGTGAAAAACCCTATCTTATCGGCAGAAAAGCCCTGGCAGTATCTATCAGCGATGTTGCTGCCTGTGGCGGTATACCGCGCTACGCATTGGTTTCCTTAGGGTTGCCGCCTGGGGCGCGGGTGGAATTTGTGGATAAATTGCACCAAGGGATGCGTGATTTAGCCCGGCGTTACCGGATAAACCTGGTGGGCGGAGATTTTAGCCGCGCCGCTAAATTAACCCTGGATGTCAGCATGGCTGGCGTAGTAGAAAAGAAAAATTTGGTGTTACGCAGCGGCGCCAAATCCGGCGACATTATTTTTGTCAGTGGGTCCTTCGGCGGATCCATCCGCGGCAAGCACCTTAAGTTTACCCCGCGCCTGAATGAAGCGCGCTGGCTGGTTGAGCATTTTAAAATTAATAGCATGATTGATGTTTCCGACGGCTTAGCCCAAGATCTTAGGCATATACTTGTAGCCAGTAAAGCAGGTGCGCTGGTCTATGAAGAATTGATTCCGCTATCTCCCCGGGCGCGCAATTTAAATGATGCCCTTTACGGCGGCGAAGACTTTGAGTTGCTTTTTAGCATGCCGGCAAAGGAGGCCAGGAAATTGATATGCGCCAACAATAAACTTTATCATCCTATTGGCGAGATCCTGCCTTTATCAGAGGGCCTGCGATTAGTAACTAAAAACGGCAACGAAAAAAATATCAAGCCCGGCGGTTTCAGGCACTTCTAAACATGATAATATCCGGCTCCGTAACTGAGACTCTCAATATCGGCAAAAGCATTGCCCGGCATGTGCTCCCGGGAGATATCATCTGTCTTTTTGGGGAGTTGGGCTCCGGTAAGACTGTGCTTACTAAAGGAATAGCCCGGGGCTTGGGGATCAAGAAAGACGAAATTATCAGCCCAACCTTTGTTTTAATCCGGCAATACCCCGAAGGCCGGCTGCCGCTGTACCATTTTGACCTTTACCGGCTTAAAGACGATAATGATATCTTAGGTTTAGGTTACCAAGAGTATCTCTATGGTGTGGGCCTGGCGGTGATTGAATGGGCGGACCGCCTGAAATACCTCTTGCCTAAAGAATATCTGAAGGTACAATTATTAGTTAAAGATGAACGTGCCAGAGTAATGAAATTTGAGGCTTTTGGCAGCCGTTATCACGAATTACTTAAGGAGATCAATGCGAATATTAGGCCTTGATACCTCAACCAAATTTTTTACTATCGGAATCTACGATAATACTAAGAGCTACGGTTATAGTTTAGAGGTGGGCCGTAAGCTTTCAGCTTTGATTACCGGCACCATCGCGCGGGTTCTCGACGCTGCCGGGTTGAATATCAGGGATATCGATTATTTTGCCTGCGGGCTGGGGCCGGGATCTTTTACCGGGATGCGGGTGGGAGTGGCTACTATTAAGGCCTTAAGCTGGTCCTTAAAGAAACCGATTATCGGTATATCAACCTTAGATATTTTAAGCCGTAATGTAGATGCGCCGCAATGTTCGGTTATCCCTGCTATTGACGCTAAGCGCGGGTTACTCTATTGCGCAATTTATCGTAAGCAGAATGATAATTTTAAAAAACTAAGCCCGGATATGCTGCTTACTCCCGAGGCGCTCTTTAAAAAGGCCCCGCAGGGCAGTATTGTCCTGGGGGATGCCGTTGGTTTATACCGCGACAAGTTTTTGAGTAAAATAAAAAACGCGATTATTGCGGATTATGATTTTTGGTATCCCAAACCGCACAATATTATCAGGCTGGCTTTGGATAAATTAAAACTTGGTAAAAATGGCCTAAGTAACGCCTTTAATATCGAGCCCACTTATCTTTATCCTAAAGAGTGCCAGATAAAAAATAGATAATTCCTATGTCTCGTCTTGACCCAAAAGCCATCGGGTTCCGCCCTACCTGGGCAGAGATTAACTTAAAAAACCTTGCCTATAATTTTAGCCAGATAAAAAACATTTTGCGGCCCGGAATTAAAATGATGGTTTGCGTCAAGGCCGATGCCTACGGCCACGGCCTGGTTCCGGTATCTAAAAAATTGGTCGCCTCCGGAGTAGATTATTTAAGCGTCGCTTCCATAGACGAGGGGATAAAATTAAGGCAGGCCGGCATTAAGAATCCCGTTCTAATACTGGGGATGATACTTAAAGAAGACGCCATGCCGTTATTAAAATACAACCTTTCCCAGACCGTTTGTACCGAAGAGTTGGCCCGGGCCTTAAATGCCGTTGCCGGGCGTAACCGTAAAAAAATCAATATCCACCTTAAGATTGATACCGGCATGGGACGGCTCGGGGTTTTAGTCGGGGACGCTTTTGCTTTTATTAAAAAAATCAACCGCCTGAAATTCCTCAATATCGAAGGAATATTCACCCATATTTCTTGCGCCGATACTAATAAGGATTTTACGGATTACCAGATTGAAATTTTTAACGAGTTCGCCCTAAGCCTCAAAGATGCCGGGGTAGACATACCTTTAGTACACGCAGCTAATAGCCTCAGTACTATTAATTATTCCAACAGCCACTTTAATATGGTCAGGCCGGGCTTAATTCTCTATGGCCTCTATCCTAAGGAAGGCCTTAAGATAGACTTAAAGCCGGTTTTAGGCTTGAAGACCCGGGTAGTTTATTTTAAAAATGTCCCGCGAGGCTACGGCATCAGTTATGGCCACACCTACATCACCAAAAGAAAAACTACTATGGTAAATTTTCCTATCGGTTATGGCGACGGCTATCCGCGTAACCTTTCTAATATTGCCCCGGTTTTAATCAAGGGTAAACGTTTTACCTTAAGCGGCAGGGTTTGCATGGATCAGATCATGGTGGATGTGGGTAACCTTAAGGTAGCGGTTGGCGATGAAGCGGTATTAATAGGCAGACAGGGTAAACATACTATCCGCGCCGAAGAACTGGCCCGGCTCTGTGGTACTATTCCCTACGAAATTGTCTGCGGCCTAGGAAGCCGCGTGCCCCGAATTTATCTAGATTAAGCTCTTGATAAAATATTAAGGAAGTTTGGCGATCAAGTAGATGCCAAAAATAAAAGCCAGGATATGGCTTAAAGAGGCAGCTAGAAACGGAAACAATATTCCGGCCTTGCCCAGCGCAATGCTGACGGCATTGAGGACGTAGTATAAAAATCCCATCATAATCGATAGTCCTATCGAAGATAACCCGGTAGCGCGTTTTTTCATGCGCAGCGCAAAAGGGATCCCCAAAAGAATGATCATGATAGTGGTAAGCGGGGCGGTGTAGCGTTGGTAGAGGTCAACCTTAAGGTTTTTAATAATACCGGAAGCGCCGCTCTTAGAGAGTCTCCAAAGGTAATTTTGCAGCTGTTCGATGGTCATCTGTTCTGGCCTGCGCCTCTGGCTTAGGAAATCGTGGGGGGTTTCCGGAATAGCCATAATTTCTTCCTGCATATACTGGGGTTCTTCCCGGATCTGGCCGTTTTCATCAAAGCCGTAACTTACTGTCTGGTAGAACCTCCAGAGGTCATCTTTATAAACCGCTTTGTTGGCTACAATCTTCTGGGTTAAATTTTGGCGCTCGTCGTGTTCTAAAATAGTAATACCTTCCATGGTATTGGTAGCAGGAGAAAATTTGTTGATAAAAAAGAGCCGGTTTTTTAGGCCGTACATCGAGAGATTATTGATTATTTCTTTCTCTTGTGCTTTCTGAGGCCCGCCTTCGATCTGCTGCTGGATTTTCAGGTTAAAGGATACTGCTTGCGGTACCAGGAAGTCGCTGACAATAAATATTAATACCGTAAGCATTGCCCCGAAGATAATCACGGTTTTGCTGATTTGCATGATACTTAGTCCTGAAGCGCGCATGGCGATAATTTCGTTGTTACGGTTTAATCTGCCAAAAGTATAGAGGATAGCCAGCAAGCAGGCAATAGGGGTAACTTGCACAAATATCGTCGGCAGGTAAGAAAAATAATACTGTGCTAGCAGTAATATGCCGGTGCGGTTTTTCAGGATATCATCAAGGTGGCTGAAGACGTCAATGACGATATAGAGGGAAAGAAAGGTGAAGAGGCAGGTGATAAAAATTCCCAGAACCGATTTTAGAATATAGCGGTCTAAGATGCGCATATACGATAAGTGAGGATTCCACCTATGGTGCCGAAGATAATATTGGGCAGCCACATTCCGATGGCGGGGTTAATGATGCCTCGCAGGCTTAAGGCCTCGGCGCCGATTAAAATAAGGTAGTATGAGCCCACTACCAGAAAAGCAATGCCGAAGTTAATGGATTTTTCACGCCGGCGGGTGATAATCGCCAGCGGTGCCCCGAAAAGAATGAATACCAGGCAGGAGAATGCCAGGGAAATTTTTTCGTTAATCTCGGTAATAAGAGGCATGGGGTCTATACCGCTCTTTTTGACTTTTTGCACCTCGTTTTTTAATTCCTGAATAGTCATATCCTTGGGTTTTTTACCGATTTTATCTTTATCCTGAGCTTGGGCGAGGTTGAGGTTCATGAAATAAGTTTTGAAATTAAGTTTATAAAAGTTCTCGGGTTTTTCCGGATCCGGCTCGTCGGTGCTGCCGTCCATCAGTTTAAGTTTGATGGTATTCTTCTCAGGCAGGGCAATAAATTCACCGGATTTGGCTACGATGGTGCGGGTAGGTTTACCTTCGCGCGGCTCATAGATGCGGATATTGATGAGCTTATTGTCTTCGATGCGGTAGATAAAAAGCACATAGTTTTGAAAAGAATTGATAAATACCCCGGGCTCCAGGGCTGCAGTAGGATTTTTTATCCCTACTTCAATTAAAGTTTTACGCGAGGCAAAGTGGACATAGGGAATAACCCGGTCATTGAAGATTACCAGGATCATGCTTAATATTGTTCCTATGATCAATAAAGGCAGTATCAGGGTAAAAAGATTTACCCCGTTGGCGCGGATAGCGACGATTTCATTATCGCTGGAGAGCCTTCCTAAGGCCAGAAGCACTGCGGCTAAAGATGCGATCGGCAGGGTATAAGTTAAAAGAAACGGGATCATAAAGAGGAAGAGCTTAGAGACATGGTAGATGTCTACGCCTTTATTAATGATCAGGTCGGCGATCTTAATAAGGTTACCTAGGAGCATCACGAAGGTGAGTACTACCAGGGCCATAAACATCGGGCTGATAAATTCTTTAAGGAAATAGTTTCTTAGTATTCGCATAATCAGTTAGCCAGGGTCAGGACAAAGACGATATTTGCCCCGGAATTTTTCAGGCTGCGCGCAGCCTCCGAAGAGGTCGCTGCGGTAGTAAGGACATCGTCGACCAAAAGTATATTTCTGTTTTTTACCGCCCCATCTTTGACTACCGTAAAGCTATCCTTAACGTTAGAGAGGCGCTCTCGATCCGCTAGTTCTGTCTGGGTCCGGGTAGGCCGGTTGCGCACCAGTGCATCGGCCAAGAGAGGCTTGTAAAATTCCTTAGCGACATATTCGCTTAAAATCTGGGCTTGGTTGAATTCGCGTTCCCGCAGCCTGCTTTTATGTAGTGGGACGGGGATAATAGAATCCATAAAATCTATCGGCAGGTTATATTCGCGCACAAAATCAATCATCAGTTTGCTTAAGGTAGCTCCGAGGTACTCTTTATCATGGTATTTAAATTCATGGATCAACTCTTTGATTGCCCCTTCATAGATACAGGGACTAAAGGCCCGGTCAAAACAGGGCTGATACCTAATGCATCCGGGGCAGACATTTTTAGCGAAATTCCGGCTTTCAAGCCGCCTTCCGCAGCGATGACAGAAGGGCGGGGTATTCTTTTTAATTTTATTCCAACAGCCTGTACAGATACATCCGTCAACAACGGGTTTTTCTTTGATGCTGTTTTTGCAGACTAGGCATCTTTTGGGGCAGATAAGTTCTGCCAAACCTGTAAGAAGGCCGCCGAGCATAAACCTATGATAACAATGAAATAGCCTTTTGTCAAATAAATGCACCATTAGGCCAAATCTCTTGATTTTTCTTTAATTTGGGCGTATAAAATACTTACCAACTCGGTTCGGTATTTAAATAATAAAATGTCTCAATTGGCAAGAAAGAAAATAAATAAAATATCTTTAATAGTATCCAGGCCAAGAATTTACGGCCCGGGTAATTTTCAGTTTTTTGCCAGATACGGCCCGATAGCAATTGCCACGGCTTTGTATAACGCCGGCTTTCACGTGAAGTTATATGATAAGTCTATAACTCCGAAGCTCGACCTTGAAGCTATTGCGGATAGCTCTGACTTGATAGGGATTTCTTCTAAAACAGGCGCCCTAAGCGATGTAAAAGAAATACTCAGCCAAATCAGGGCATATGCGGATTTAAAGGGCAAAAATATCCCGATAGTTTTAGGCGGCGAACACGCTAGCATGGCTCCCGAGCACAGCTTAAATCACCTTGATATAGATTATTTGATCAGGGGCGAGGGCGAAAACTCAATTATAAAACTTATAGATGCGTTGAACAATAATATCTTAAGGCCGGATTATATCAAGGGAATAGGTTATAAGGTAAACGGCGTAATTTATTTAAATCCTGACAGGGATATAATAGATAATTTTGAAGAGATTATTCCCGATTTAAATTTGGTAGATGGTTTGATCCCTTTATTGAAAAGTTTTAGGATAAAATACTGTCGCGGTTGGTGGTCTTTAAGGCATAACGTTGCTTTGGTCATATCTTATCAAGGTTCTAGAGGTTGTCTTTACACTTGCAGTTTTTGTTCTACAACGACAGATTTACACAGTAGAAAATACCGGATTCGCAGCATAGAAAGCGGCATAGAATATTTAAAAAGGCACATAAAAGAAACAGGTATCAAAAGCGTGATTTTTGAGGATAATCTGGGGGTCATAGATACGCCTCATTTCCATGACTTTTTCGACAGATTAAAGAAAGAGCATCTTGGCATAAACGGTTCAATTCCAGTCAGGCCGGAAATTTATAAGAGCCCCAAGTTGCTGAAGAAAATGAGAGACGCTGGCATCAGAAAACTTAATCTGGGTTTTGAATCGCTTAACAGCAAAACATTGAAAGAATACAATAAGGATATTAACTTAAATTGGATAGAAGAGGCGGTCGAAGTAATTCATAAGCACGGTTTTTCTATCACCGCCTTTTTTATCGTCGGGGCAGATTCAGATACTGTTTTAGATGTCTATGCCGTAAGAGACTTCGTAAAAAAATTAGGCATAGATAAATGGAGGATAACACCGCTTGGCCAGGTCCCGCAAAAGAGCGGTCAACTGTTAGGAGCGCACAGGATTTTTCCATGGGGACAGCTTGATCAATTTGGCAGGGAATTATCCGATTACTTAAACGGTGACTATGTTTGTTATTATCCTAAAAATATTAAACCAAGCGTTCTCCAGCAGACGATACTCAAGGTCAACCAGGAATTATGTTCGGGCAGGGGCATTGCATATCAGTTTTTCTCTACCTTCACCAGGCGGGGATTAATGCCGACCCTTGAGCGGATTATGATGAAATTATGTTATAATGTCATAAATAAGACTATAGTAGAATCGGGTTATATCGGACTTTTAAAGGAAATTGAGAAAGGTATGTATAAGGATACAGGCAATGGATCTGTACAATTACTCGAAGAAAAAGTTAAGGAAAGATACGATAATTTTATTTCTCAGGAAAAAGCGAAACATCTCTCTATGAAGAAATGTGCCTAAATACTCAGGTTGACAGGGGTTCGTTAGAATAGTAAAATAAACTTAAGATGCAGACGCTACCCATCAAAGAGGCCAAGGTTAAACTCCGGGAACTACTGAAAAAAGAAGCCTTTAAAAAAGGCAACTTTACGCTATCTTCCGGCAAGGCCAGTAATTATTATTTGGACGGCAGGGTTATCACGCTTACTCCTGAAGGCGCGTATCTAGTGGCAAGTATCATCTTGGATATGGTGGCGCAGGATAATGTTAGTGCTGTCGGAGGCCCGACCTTAGGCGCTGATCCCATTGCGGGCGCAGTGGCTGCCTTGAGTTATTTAAAGAGCAAGCCCGTTAAAACTTTTATCGTAAGAAAATCCGCTAAGGAACACGGGACGCAGCGCCAGATTGAAGGCCCGGTGTTGGCGCCAGAGAGCAGGGTAGTTTTAGTGGATGATGTCGCTACCACCGGTAAGGCCCTGATTGAAGCTAAAGAGGCACTGGATAAGGCCGGGATTAAGGCAGATAAGGCAATTGTGATTGTAGATCGGCAAGAGGGCGCTGCTGGAAACCTCGCCCGCGTCGGCCTTAAACTGGAAGCCATCTTCAATATCCAAGAATTCTTATAAAATTTTGTAGTGGACGCTAAAAAAATAGTAGTGGTAGGCGCCGGACCCGCGGGTATGATGGCAGCAATACGCGCCGGAGCCTTAAATGCCAAAGTAAAACTTTTAGAAAAAAACAGTTTTCCTGCCCAAAAACTTCTTTTAAGCGGCAAAGGCCGCTGCAACCTTACCAATGCCTCTAGTTTAGACGCTTTTTATCCACGTTTTTCTAAAAACGGGGAATTCTTAAGAGACGCCTTTAAAAAATTTTCTAACCTGGACCTGATGCAATTTTTTGAAAAGAACGGCCTGCGGTTGAATGTCGAGCGGCAGCTTCGAGTGTTCCCAGAGACAAACAGGTCGGCGAGTGTTTTGGGAGTGCTCAAAAAAGAGTTAGAGAAGTCCAGGGTAGAAATTATTTATAATGCCGTAGCTAGAGATGTGGTCTTACGGGGCAATAATATTAAAGGTGTGCTGCTTTTTAATAATAAGATCGTTTCGGCAGATAAAGTAATATTTGCTACCGGAGGGGTGACTTACTCTTTTACTGGCTCTAGCGGAGATGGGATCAGGCTCGCCGAGAAATTCGGCCACCGTATCGAGCCGCTTCGGCCGGGGCTAATTCCGCTGGAGACGAGGCAGAATTATCCGCGGCTCTTAGAAGGGCTAACCCTGAAGAATATACGGCTTAAATTCAGCGGCGCCAAAAAAGAGATTGTTTCTGAAATCGGAGAGTTGCTTTTTACCAGGAGCGGGGTATCAGGTCCGCTGGTTCTATCTTTAAGCGGGACAATAGTGGATTGGCTAAAGCAAGATAAGGGTGTCTGCCTCAAGATAGATTTAAAACCGGCCCTGACCAAAGAACAGCTTAACGCCAGGCTGTTGCGTGAATTCCAGCTCAATGCCAAAAAGAATATTAAAAATACACTGAAGAGCTTGTTGCCTTTACGGATGATAGATTTATTTATTGCCTTAAGCGCCATCGCTCCGGAGAAAAAAGCCAATCAGGTGACTCTGGATGAAAGACAAAAATTGATAACTTTACTTAAGGGGTTGCACTTGGATATTGTCGGCTCTCGTCCTATGGAAGAGGGGATGGTTACTCGAGGCGGAGTGTCATTAAAGGATATCAACCCTCGCACCATGGAGTCGCGGCTGGTTAAAGGGTTATATTTTTGCGGGGAAATGATAGATGTGGATGCCGATACCGGCGGCTTTAACCTACAGGCGGCATTTTCCACCGGCTATTTAGCCGGCGAGAGCGCGGCCTTGAGTAATTAAATGCAAAAAAGAAAATTTTATTTAGCTTCGGATTCTAAGGCCAGGAAAAAACTTCTTCGGCTTTTTGGTTTTAAATTCCGGGTTATCCCCAGCAATATTAAGGAGAAAAGGAAAGCTTCTAATTTAAGTTATTCTCGATTAGTTCAGAGCAATGCTTTGCGCAAGGCCAGGGCGGTGGCCAGGAAAGTGCAGGGTGGCATCATTATTGCCGCCGATACTATCTCAGTGCAGGGTAATAAAATTTTTGGTAAACCCCGCAATATCGCGGATGCCCAGCGCATGCTGAAATCTTTATCCTGTAAACCCCAGTGGGTTTATAGCGGTGTTGCCGTAATCGATCAGGGTAAAAATAAGATGAAAACCGCCTGCGAAAAAACCCGGGTCTACATGGATAGACTTACGGACTGCGAAATAAATAAATATTTTCGGCAAGTTTCACCACTAGATAAGGCCGGGAGTTTTGATATTCAGGGCAAAGGAGCGTTTTTTATCCGGCGGGTTGAGGGTTGTTTTTATAATGTAGTCGGCCTACCATTAAGGAGCCTTTACCGTATTTTAAAAAGCCTCGGGGTTTACATTCTTCTAATTTCGATGTTTCTTAGCGGCTGTTCCACCGAGTATAATATCGTCACCAAGCAGCAGGAGACTTATTTTTACAGCACCGATAAAGAGGTGCAGATGGGTCAGTCTATCGCGCGGCAGGTAGATGAGCAGTATAAATTGACCGGGGATCCCCTGATGCAGCAGCGCATAGAGGTTATTGGGAAAAAAATCGCAGCGGTCTGCGATCGCAAGGACATTGATTATCATTTTAAGGTTCTTAATGAGGATGAAGTTAACGCGGTTTCACTTCCCGGAGGATACGTCTATATCTATAAAGGCCTGATTGAAAAGGTAACTAGTGATGATGAGCTTGCCGGTGTTATCGCGCATGAGGTTGGGCATATCACGGCCCGCCACAGCATCAAGAAACTGCAGGCCATTATGGGCTATTCGGTATTAAGGGTATTGGTTGCTGTTTCCGGGCAGGGTGGCGACGCGGGAAATGCCGCAGATATAGCTTTTAATGAAATTATCTTAGGCTATGGCCGTGAAGACGAGCTCTTAGCGGACCAGTTAGCTACGCGTTACGCCAAGCTTGCCGGTTATAACCCGCAAGGCATGGTTACTTTCCTGGAAAAACTCCAGGAGGATAACCGGCGCAAACCCCTGAGGCCGAAATCCTATTTTAAAACCCACCCCTATGTGCCCGACAGGATCCGGGTAGTAAAACAGGAGATGGGGGAGAAGATTGAATTTTCAGACTACATTAACATCGAAGAAGTCCCGCATAAATAATGAAGAAAAAATCCATACTGATTATCATCATCCTTATTTTATGCCTCACGCTGCTGGAAGTCTGTCTTTACTTTGGGATGAATTATTTTGTTATTCCGCGTTTCATTAATCCGGGCCTGGAAACCATTGCGCATCCCTCGCCGGAGCGCCCTTTTATTTTTGCCGTCGGAAAAGTAAGCTTTTATCCTATCCGGGGATTTGTATTAAGGGATGTCGTATTTTCACAAACATCCGATTTAGCCGGTAGCTATATCTTACGCACCAGGCTAGCCACCATCAGGCTGGCCTTCCTGCCGCTTTTATCAAAACGCCTGGAGATTAGAAGCCTCTGGGTTGTTAATCCGGAAATAAATATCAGCCGCAATGAAGAAGGCAATTGGAATATCGGATTTTTATTCCTTACTCCCAAGCCGGAAGGTAAGGGCAGCTTGATTCTTAAGGAGCTCAGAGTTAAAAACGGAAGACTAAATTACGCTGACCGGTTTAAAAAAGATAATACCTTAAGCCGCTGCTTCGTCAATATTGACCTTAAGCTTAAGAATATCAAGCCGGGATTTTACAGGTTTATTTTGGATGCCAACGCCGAGAATAAAACAAAAGAATCTTTAGCCCTTGTATTAGATTATGACAGTGTTGCCAAGCGCGCCTCAGGCACGGTCAAGCTTAATACCGCCTACCTTGGCGAATACTGGGATTACTATTTAGATGAAATGCTTAAACCCTGGAGTTTCAAAGCGGATAATGCTTCTGTTGAAATGCAGCTTTCTTATTCAGTCGATAATCTGGAATTAGAGGGGCAGTATACTGTTTCGCAGGGCCTATTAAGCTACGGAGATTTTAATATTCGGGGAAATGCCACGGTAAAACAGACCTTAAAGTATATTAAGGGTCAGCCGGTTAAGGAAGATAACAGCACCGAAATTTGCCTGCGGGATGGATCACTCTGGGCGGCCAATAAAGTTTTAATGTCTGAGCTGGGGAGCCAGGCCTCGATTACCTCTGGAGAAATCCGCTTAAGCCGCTTATCCGGGATAATGAGCGGATTACCCCTGTCGCTTAGCGGTAAATTTACCCGCTTGCCCCAGCAGGAACTTCATTTAACCGGTAAGTTATCCGGCATCAATACCGAATTTGATTTAAAGTTATTACCCGGGAATCAGGGGGTGCTGGATTGGCGTAATGCCAGAGGAACTTCCTACCTGAACCTTAAGGCCGATATCCCGGATCTCAAAAACCTTATTTTTAATTTATCCCTGGACGCAGATGTCAAGCTGGAGGATTTGTTAAGGCCGCGGAAGGATAATCCTGCCGGAGAAATAAAAATTTCCGGCAAGGTAACAGGAGAGGCGGAGAAATTTAATTCTTACCAGGGAGAGATAGCTGCTAATGCTATAGGGTTAACCTGGTTGGGGCTTAAGCCGTTATCTTTCGACGTCAGTATGCCGATTAAAGATGGGCTTTTAAACGGTGATATCCCGCAATTAGATTTTTATAAAGGATTTTTATCCGGGACTATCCGCATGGATATCGAAAGATGGGGGGCAGAATTGCTCCTGGATAAGGTTTATCTTGAAGAGTTATCCGGGGCAGTGCCGGACTTAAAAGACAATAAAGGGATTTTTTCGGGTAACCTGGCTTTTCTGGCAGATTGGGCTGATTTTAATGCTTTAAAAGGCGGAGGTTATTTTAAATTGACTTCCAGCGACTTAAGAGGATTTCCGCTTTTCTCCACTGCCGAAAGCGGGATTAAAAGTATTATCGCCGGCTTCATCATGCCGGTATTTTATAACGTAGAAGGAAATTTTTCCCTGGATAAAGAAAAAATCAGCGTTAATAATGCTGTCTGCCACGGCCCGACCCTGGATCTGGGCATCAGCGGGAAATATTATTTCTCCGGGGCAACAGATTTTACCTTCGGCGCCACTATTGCCGGAGGGGGCATTGTCAATACCGTGCGGCGCATTATTTTTCCTTTTACCATAGCGGTAGACCTTCTGGCCAATTCTATCCAGGTCAGGGTCAGCGGTAAGTGGCCGGAACTTAAACAGAGAACCGCTATTCAGCCGATGGCCTGGTTTAATGATTTCTTAAAGATCGTCAATCAGGTCAGCCCTGCCAGGTATACTCTTGATAAACTTTGGCTATAATTAGAACGTATTTGTAAAAAAATCCGAAAGGCCCGGAATGTCTCAGTCGAAAAAAATACTGCTTTTAGTTCCTCCTTTCTATCGTTTATATGATAGCGCTTATCCGTCTAAGTTTTATCCTCACGCGCTCGGTTATCTTGGCGCTACGGTGCATAAGGAAACCGATTGGGAGGTAATGACGTATAATCCCAATTTTTGTCCTGTGGGTAAAGCCGGTAAAGCGATGAATTATGAATTATTTGCCACGGAAGGTTTTAATAAGTATTTACACAACCTCAATGATTTTTCTTATACAGTATGGAAGGAGGTAGAGAGGACTATTTTGGAATTTGCTCCTTCTGTAGTGGGAATTTCCGTAAACGCGACGACATCCGGCAGCGCAGCGGGCGTGGCAAAATTAGCCAAGAGTATTAACCCCGCCATTACGGTAGTTGTCGGTGGCCCTCACCCGAGCCTGGTCGGAGCGCAGGTTTTTTCATGCAAGGAAATCGATATTTGCGTAAAGGGCGAAGGAGAACGTACCATTGTAGAGCTTTTGAATGCGTTGGAAAAAGGCCGGGCGCTGGAAACCATACCTGGGCTTGTTTTACGTAAGGGCGATAAAATTATTGAAACAGCGCCTCGCGAACTGATTACGGATCTTGATTCTCTTTGTTTCCCCCACGAAAGCGCACCCCGGATCCTTAAGGATTATGAGCGGTATCCTTTCTCGGCACTCTCCGGTATCTTTACCGGCAGGGGATGCCCTTTTGACTGTTTTTTTTGCGGTTCTTCTTATCTGTGGGGCCATCAAGTACGGTCTCGTTCGGTAGATAATGTTTTGCGTCAGATGCAAAGTCTGCGGAGAGAAGGGGCGTCCTGGGTTCATTTTGAGGATGATACCTTCGGCGCTGATCGGGATTTTATAACAGATTTATGCCGTGCGATGATCGCTGACGGCGATAATATCAGGTGGGGCTGTCAAAGCCACGTACGGCTGATTGACGCAGAGATACTTAAACTTATGAAGCGGGCAGGATGTGAATTGATTTTTCTGGGGGTTGAATCAGGCAATAACAATATTTTAAAAGCCCAGGGGAAACAAGTTACTATCGAAGAGTCTTTTGCGGCCTGCCGGCTTATCAGAAAAACAGGCATGGCAGTTGCCACTTTTTTTATGATAGGGTTTCCTCAGGAAACCGAAAGTACGCTTGCCGATACTGTACGTGCCATCAGGAAGATCAAGTCCGACCATATTGTTTTCAGTGTTTTTACTCCCTATCCGGGTACTGCGGCATTTGCGCTATGCGTATCGCTTGGCCTTATCGTGGATAATTACGACCCCAGCCTCTATAATCACCAAAGTCCTCTTAATTATTTCTGTCCGCAAATACCAAAGCCTGAATTCCACGCGCAGGTACTAAAAATTGCCCGTATCGTAGATTCAAAGAATGCCTGTGCGGCAATAAGGTGGAAAATTTTACATCCTTTCTTATCAAGTATTTTGTATACGGATAGTATCTAAATTAGGGCAGCAGGCTTTATTTATTGGAGGGAGTCCCTCCTGATAATCTGGTGCGGAGGGAGTCCCTCCTGATTATCTGGTGCGGAGGGAGGGAGTTGAACCCTCAAGGGTTACCCCACACGCTTCTGAGACGTGCGCGTATGCCATTCCGCCACCCCCGCAAAATTAACTTAAGTATATCCCAGGCCTGGAATTATGTCAATACGTTCGTATCTTGGTCATACTCAGTGTTGATAGCAATAACGAACAAGCCTAATCGTTAAATTCTGGAATTTGTCGTCGAATTTATCAAATAAGAATTGCGGCTGCCGGGGTTTATTGTTATAATATATTTTCTGTTTAGGGGGGCAAAAATGTTCTTAGAATCGATGCAGGTCACCGGCCGGGCAATGCTGGAGATATTTCTTTTGGCAGCAGTGGGCTATGTGCTGGTTAAGAAGAATATCCTTAAAGACGCCGGGATAGACGCCTTAAGCCGCCTGGTGGTAGAGGTGACCCTGCCGTTATTAATTTTCTCCCAGCTCATCCGGGAATTCAGCTTCAGCGTATATTCTAACTGGTGGATTTTTCCCCTTATTAGTATCACCATCACCATTTTAGGGCTGGCAGCGGGCTTGGCATTAACCGGATTTATCACCAGGGGCCCGCAGCATAAATGGCAGTTTTTAAGCCTGGTTACTTTCCAGAATTCCGGGTATCTGCCGCTGGCTTTAATTGTTACTTTGTTGCCTCCGGCGCAGTCCGGCCAGATGCTGATTTACCTGATTCTTTTCCTGCTGGGCTTTAACCTGATTATGTGGTCAGCGGGAGTTTATATGCTGACATTATCGACGGGAAAAAAGTTTGAGATGGCCAGTCTTTTCAGCCCGCCGGTTGTTGCAACATTGTTAAGCCTCTTAGTGATATTCCTGGGGTTAAATACGGTGATACCGGCATTTATCATTAGGCCCCTAAAGATGACAGGGGATTGCACGCTTCCTTTGGCGATGTTTGTGGTGGGTGCTAACTTAGCACAGATACACCTGGGACGGATAGATAAAAAGACTGTCTCTCTTTTGATTTTGATGAAAATGCTGCTTCTGCCGGCCCTGGGCCTCTGGTTAGTAATAGCCTTTAAAATGCCGGCGCTGGTTGGTTTGTTAATTGTGATGCAGCTGGCCATGCCTCCGGCTACTTCGCTCTCCGTAATTATGCGGCACTATAAAAAAGAGGACCTTTTAATCAGCCAGGGGATTTTCTTCGGCCATCTCGCAGGGCTTATTACGCTGCCGTTATTTTTAAGTTTCTATTTTGCCCTGGCCATGCTAAAATGAGTAAAATCGTCGCTACCAACCGTAAGGCTTACCGCGATTACATTATCATCGAGAGCCTGGAATGCGGTATTGAGCTCTCGGGCGGCGAGGTAAAATCCATCCGCGACGGCCGGATAAATTTAAACGATAGTTTCGCGCGCATCGAGCCGGAGGGCGTAGTATTATACAATGCCCACATCAGCTCCTATGAACAGGCCAGCTATTTAAACGCGGAGCCGGCCAGGCCGCGACGTTTACTTTTACACAAGAAACAAATTGTTAAATTAGACAGCCAGATGGCGCTTAAGGGTTTTGCCCTGGTGCCTTTAAAAGTTTATTTTAATGAGCGCGGTTTTGCCAAGATAGAGCTGGCGCTCTGTAAAGGCAAAAAGCTCTACGACCGCAGGGAAGATATCAAGAAGCGCGAGTCAGACCTGGCGGTCCGCCGCGCCATGAAGAATAGAAGGAAGTAGTAGGCAAACTTTATTAGCAGCTATCTGCCGAAGGCAGATATTGATTTTTAATAATAATGTCCTGCTGCTAGAAAAAGGGGTGTGGGGAAATTTTTCCCCACGCTTTCGGGGTGACAGGGAGCGATAGCGACCGCCAGAGGGGCGAAAGCCCCTATGGGGAGTGAGCGTCAAAGAAATCAAGGTAAGTATTAGATAAGGTAATTGTTCTTTGGCAACACCCACTATTGAATAAGCAATAGCGAGTGACGACGGGGGTGAATGGTCTCGACTTAGATAGGTCGGGTAAAGGCAGCATGCCGCGGACGCAGGGTTGGCCGCGTTAAAAATCCTTGCACAACTAAACGCAAACAGACCAATGTTTAACCTAGAGGTAGGGCCAATGGCTCGTCCAATGGCAATGCCAATGGGGTGCGTACCAGCCTTCGCTAACTAAATTAGCGAAGCCTCTATTCGTCAGGCCTACAGGGCGAAATAGAGCTTTCTAATAGGCTGGCCTTCTGCTTAAGCCTTGAGGCAGCAGGTGAGAGTTCGAAAGGACGCTGGTCGTAAATCCTGTCCCATAGGAGTTACGGCAGTAAGCTAAAATACGGGACTAAGCATGAAGCGGCTTTTATCTGGATGTTTAAGGACGCGGGTTCGATTCCCGCCACCTCCACCATTTTTTTCTGACAAAGAAAAAAATGGTGGATACTTGAACGAGCGTAATGCCGCGGCAAGCGGCATAGCGAGTGAAAGTATCTACATTTGTCTTTAGTTTCTCAAATATGAAAATATCCAAAAATATCATTATATTCCTACTGCTGGCGGTCTTGGCCGCTGGCTGCGCCAGCGTCCCTACCCGGCCCAGCCTGCCTCTTTACAGCATTAACGGCATAAGCTACGTGCCTCTGACAGCGCTTTGCGAGTCGCGCGGGATAAGGTTGGAATACGATTCCTACAGCAGGACGGTAAACCTCAGCAAAAACTCTCATCGTATCAGTTTTATGGTGGGCGACAGGATGGCACTGGTAGACGGCGTCCCGGAGCATTTTAAAAATCCCATAGATCTTTATAAGGGCGCCATCGTGGTGCCCTATAAATTCAAAGAGCAGGTTATCGATGTTCTTTTTAAGGAAAGGGAGCCTTCTCGTAGAACCGGCGCAGTGCCTTTGACCCGTTTTAAGACCATTGTGGTTGACCCCGGCCACGGCGGCACTGACCCGGGGGCAATAGGCAGAAGCGGCATCAGAGAGAAACTTTTAACTTTGGATTTCGCTAAGCGCCTGGCTAAACTCCTTAAGGATGATGGTTTTAAGGTAGTGATGACGCGCTCCTCGGATACTTTTATCGCTTTGCCGCGCAGGGTTGACATTGCCAATAATTCCAAGTCTGACCTTTTTGTCAGCATCCATGTTAACGCCAACCGGGTCAGGAGCCTAAACGGCTTTGAGGTTTATTATATTACTCCCAACGTCGGCGACTCTAAGCGCGCCGTAAGTGCTGCGGAAGAACACTCTTTAGGTTTAGACAGAAGCTGCTTTGCTAGTAATTCCGCTACCTTAAAGGCTATCCTCTGGGATATGATTTATACCTACCAGCGCGCCGAATCCATTGAGCTGGCGCATACCATCTGCCGCTCGATGGAGCGTGACCTGGAGGCTAAGATCCTCGGCGTTAAGGGTGCTAATTTTTATGTCTTGCGGGGAGTGCAGACGCCGGCAATTCTAATAGAAGTCGGTTACTTATCTAATACTAATGAGGAGCGGATGTTGAAAAATACTTCTTACCGCCAGCAGGTGGTAGAGGCGATTGAGCAGGGTATCCGTAATTATGTTATTAATTATCCGGTAATGGAGGCATCCAAGTGAGTAAAACAATCGGTGTTTTTGATTCGGGGGTCGGCGGCCTGACCGTAGTCAAGGAGCTGATTCATCAGCTCCCCGCAGAGGATATTGTTTATTTCGGTGATACCGCCCGCGTGCCCTACGGCATTAAGTCTAAAGAGACAGTGATCCGTTTCTCAATCGAAAATATGCTCTTTCTCTTAAAGCATAATGTCAAACTTATCTGTGTGGCCTGTAATACCGTCTCAAGCTTAGCGCTGCCGGTAATTAAAAATTATTTTAAAGTTCCCATCGTCGGCGTGATTACCCCGGGGGCAATGAAGGCGGTTTATGCCACCCATAACAAGCAGGTCGGAGTAATCGGAACACAGAGCACCATCAGGAGCCGGGCCTATGAAAAAGAGATTAAGCATTTAGACCCTGATATCAAAATTACCGCTGCCGCCTGTCCGTTATTTGTGCCTTTTGCCGAAGAGGGCTTCCTGGATGGCAAGGCCATTACAGAAGTGGCCTCGCATTACCTTAAACCTTTAAAGGCCGCCGGAGTGGATACCGTCATTTTAGGCTGCACCCACTATCCGTTATTAAAACCCGTAATCAAAAAAATTATGGGCCGGCGCGTCACCCTGATAGACTCTGCCAAGGAAGTGGCATTGGAAGTAAAAGAAATTCTTTCCAGCGAAGGCCAGCTCAATAAAATCACCCGCCGCGGCCGGCAGAAGTTCTACGTCAGCGATAACCCCGAATGGTTTAGCAGGTTGGCGCGGAATTTTCTGGGCCGGGACATAACCGACGCTGTCAAGGTTGAGCATGTATAAAATAAAAGTAGAGTCGTATTTCAGCTCAGCGCATAACCTGCGCCACTACAAAGGCAAGTGTGAATCTTTGCACGGCCATAACTGGAAAGTAGAAGTCGAGGTTTTTAAAAATAAACTCGATCGAGCCGGGATGGTGATGGATTTTAGCAATCTTAAAGATGGGCTAACAAAAGTCCTGGAAGGCCTAGACCACGGCTATTTAAACAAAGTCGCTTATTTTAAAAAGAATAATCCTACTTCAGAAAACATCGCCAGATATATCTATGATATCCTCAAAGAACGCATTAAAGATCTCGGCGCTGTAACGGTTTGGGAATCAAATAATTCTTGTGCTACCTATTATGGCGAATAAAAACATCCTGCCCGCGCGGCAGGCGATTGTTCTTTTATCAGGAGGATTAGATTCGGCAGTAACGCTCTATCTGGCTAAGAGCCGGGGTTTCAAGTGTCGCTGCCTTATTTTTGATTATGGCCAGCGCCACCGTCGCGAGATAGCCTTTGCCAAAAAGATTGCGCTTAGCGCAAATTGTCCCTATCAAGTTCTAAAAATTAATTTACCCTGGAAGGGTTCCGCTCTTTTAGATCAGAAAATTCCGGTTCCCCGCAATAAAAAAGGCCGGGACCTAATTCCCAGCACCTATGTGCCGGCGCGTAACATTATTTTCTTAAGTTTTGCCTTGTCTTTTGCCGAGGCTAAAGGTGTCAAGGCGGTATTTATCGGTGCGCACGCCCAGGATTACAGCGGTTATCCGGATTGCCGGCCGGAATTTTTTGGGGTTTTGCGCAAGCTGGTAAATTGCGCCACTAAGGCCGGGGTAGAAAAAAAGAGTGTTAAAGTTTATACCCCGCTTCTTAACAAGAGAAAATCCCAGATTATCAGATTGGGCCATAAACTGAAAGTTCCTTTTGAAATAACCTGGTCCTGCTATAGCGGAGGCAAATACCCCTGCGGAAGTTGCGACAGTTGTTATTTCAGGGCCCGGGGTTTTCGACAAGCAGGCTTAAAGGACCCACTTTTAAAATAAAGATGAAGGGCAGGATTAACGAGATTTTTGAGAGTATTCAGGGCGAAGGGCTCTACCTTGGCGAGAAGCAGCTTTTTGTGCGCTTTGCCGGGTGTAACCTAAGTTGTAGTTTCTGTGACACCAACCATCAAAAATTCCGGGAATACGAATCCTTCGAATTATTCGAAGAAATCCAGAGGCGTAAAAACGGGCATCATTCTGTTTCTTTTACCGGCGGAGAGCCGCTCCTGCAGAAGGATTTCCTGAAAGAGGTGCTGATACTTAACCGCAGCAACCGCTACCGGAATTATCTGGAGACTAACGGCACCCTGGCTGATGCCCTGGAGGAAATAATAGACCTGGTAGATATCATAGCGATGGACCTGAAGCTTCCCAGCTCCACAGGGTTAAACGGCTGTTGGCAGGAGCACCGCCGTTTTTTAGAAATTGCTTATCACAAAGAAGTTTTTATTAAGTCCGTAATATGTAATTCTACTACTGAAGAGGATTTCCGTCTGGCGCTGGGTCTTATTAATGACCACGGCAAATCGGTGCTCTTGATTCTGCAGCCGAATAGCCGGGAGGATCAAAATATCCTCAAGGAAAAGCTGGACAAGTTCAAGGGTATTGCCAAAGAAGAGAATGTCGCAGTCTGCGTTATCCCGCAGATGCATAAAATCGTGGGAGTAAAATAAAATGAAAAAATCCGCTTACGAAGGACTGCAGGAAAATATCCGCAAACTTAAAACCCCGGGGATTGAAGTTTGGAAGAACCAGTATCCGGACCGGGATTACGCCATCCGTCTGGATCTGCCGGAATTCACCTGCATCTGTCCCAAGACCGGCTTACCGGATTTCGCTAATATTGTCATTGAGTATTCGCCAGATAAATACTGCATTGAGTTAAAATCTTTTAAGATTTACACCATTTTCTACCGCAATATCGGAATATTCCACGAGCATCTGATTAACCGCATGCTGGAGGATTTTGTACGGGCAGCGCGGCCAAGATGGGCCAAGATCACAGGAGAATTTAATCCCCGCGGCGGGATCAAGACCACAGTTTGCGCCGAATACAAAGGTTAAGATGCGCACTATTACAGCAGCAAAAATCAGGGATACTGTCGCCAGGCTTTGCGTCGAGGCTAACCTGGTCTTAAGAAAAGACGTGCTTGTCGCCCTTAAGGCAGCTTATCGCGCAGAAAAAAATAAAAAGGCCAGGGCAATATTAGCCGCGATCGTCAAAAATGCCCGGGTCGCCAAACAAGAAAGGCTCGCCATTTGTCAGGATACCGGCTTGCCCTGTGTCTTCATGGAGCTGGGCCAGGGTGTTCGGATTAGCGGCGATTTAAAATCCGCAATACAAAAAGGGATTGAGGCCGGATACCGCAAAGCGAGCTTGCGTAATTCTATCGTCAGGGATCCCTTAAAAAGAGGTAGTTCTTATTATACCCCGGGCTTAATCCATCTAGATATCATTAGGGGCAATCGTTTAAAAATCACGGTTTTGCCCAAGGGTTTTGGCTGCGAAAATAAAACTCAGCTTAAAATGTTTAAGCCTACAGCGGGGCAGGAAGAGATTAAAAAATTTATCGTGGATGCCGTTAAAGCTGCCGGGCCGGATGCCTGCCCGCCTTATGTGGTGGGTATCGGTATTGGCGGAACAGCGGACTACGCCGCTCTCTTGGCTAAGAAGGCCTTGCTGAAGCCGCTGGGGACAGACAGAGGCGCTCTTAGCAGGGATTTAGTAAAAAGGATTAACCGGCTCAATATAGGGCCGATGGGCCTGGGCGGAAGAGCTACTGTCCTGGCAATAAATATCCTGACTCATCCTACGCACATCGCAGGATTTCCGGTGGCAGTAAGTATTAGTTGTCACGCTACCCGCAGTGCCCAAGCCGTGCTCTAAAATTATCATGAAGAAGATAAGTTTGCCTTTAGCGTTGGAAAATCTTAAAGCCGGTGAGGAAGTTTTATTTAGTGGCGTTATTTATACTGCCAGGGATCAGGCGCATCAAAAATTAGTGCAGGCGCTCAAGGAAGGCAAAAAGCCGCCTTTTAATTTAAAGGGTCAGGTGATTTATTATTGCGGGCCTACTTCTACCCCTAAAGGCAAAATCATCGGTTCCTGCGGTCCCACTACTTCCAGCCGCATGGATAGTTTTACGCCGGCGCTTTTGGCGGCGGGATTAAAAGCCATGATCGGCAAGGGTAGCCGTAGCCGCGAAGTAACAGCGGCAATCAAGAAATACCGCGCAGTTTATTTTATTACTTATGCCGGATGTGGCGCGTTCTTAACAAAGTACGTCAGGAGTAAAAAATTAATGGCCTATCCTGAACTCGGCCCCGAAGCAATCTATAAGTTAGAAGTAGAGGATTTTCCCCTGATTGTAGCGGCAGACACCAAGGGCCGCAGCATCTATTAAGGCTAAGTCAGTTATTAAAAAACGGAGGAATCATTCATGGAGAGAAGAGACTCAAGAAGACCCGATCAATTAAGAAAGATTGTCATTACTCCCAATTTTTTAAAACACGCCGAGGGCTCCTGCCTGATTGAATTAGGCGATACTAAGGTTATTTGCAGCGCCTCGGTAGAAGAGAGTGTTCCGTCATTTTTAAAAGGGAGCGGCAACGGCTGGGTGACGGCAGAATACGGCATGCTTCCGCGTTCCTGTCTGACGCGTATCCCCCGCGGTAAGGATTCCGGCCGCACCTATGAAATCCAGAGGCTGGTAGGCCGGTCTTTGCGCGCTGTCACCGCGATGAATGAGCTGGGTGAACGCAGTATTTGGATGGATTGCGATGTGATTCAGGGCGACGGCGGTACCCGTACTGCTTCTATTACCGGCAGCTTCATCGCTTTAGTTTATGCCCTGAATAAGCTCAAGAAAAACGGCCTGATTCTCCGGATACCGATCAGGGATTTTGTGGCAGCTACCAGCGTCGGGATCCTGCGCGGCGAAGAGATCTTGGATTTAAACTATGAAGAGGATTCCCAGGCAGATGTGGATATGAATATCGTGATGACCGGAAGCGGGGAATTTATCGAGGTCCAGGGAACATCCGAGAGAAAGCCCTTTAATAAAAAACAGATGGATGAGCTTTTAGTCCTGGCTACCAAAGGCATTAAGGAGTTAAATGACATCCAGCGGGAGTCCTTGAAGAATATTTTATAAAAATGAAACAGGAACTGGTAGTAGCCACGAAAAATAAAAAGAAGCTTCGGGAAATTAAGGAGCTTCTGGCGGGCCTGAATTTAAAAATAACCTCTCTGGCCGATTATAAAAGCTCACCGCGTATTATCGAAAACGGCAAGACATTCAGGGAGAACGCCGTTAAAAAGGCAATGAAGATTGCCCGTTTTAGCGAAAAGCTTACTCTTGGAGAAGATTCCGGATTGTGCGTGAAAAATTTAGGCGGCCGGCCCGGAGTATATTCCTCGCGTTTTTCAGGCAAAGGCAAAAATGACCTGCAAAATAATCTGAAGCTGCTTAAAATGCTGGGCGATCTGCCGCCTGCGAAAAGAAAGGCCTATTACGCCTGCGCCGTAGCCCTGGCAGATAAGCGCGGGATTTTAGGGGTGGTAGAGGGTTGCTGTTTAGGCCGGATAGGTTTTCAAATGAAAGGCAAGTCCGGTTTCGGTTATGACCCTTTGTTTGTGATACCGCGCTACGAGAAGACCTTTGCCGAACTGGGGCTTAAAGTCAAACATACCATGAGCCACCGCTTCCGCGCCCTGAAGCAGTCCCGCAGGATTATCCAGAAATATATTGAGCATTGCGGCGCGAGTTGATATAATCTACAGAGACATCGACATTTAGGTACCGGGAGACAAGTAATAGATACCGGTACGTTTTCCCTACAACTAAATAGATAGGAAAACGGGGCGTGGCTCATCCTTGAAAAAGCGTCAAGGATTTCGCCCCGAGACCCAAGCACTTATACGGGGCGTGGCTCAGTTTGGCTAGAGCGCTTGCTTTGGGAGCAAGAGGTCGACAGTTCAAATCTGTCCGCCCCGACCATTTATCAAGTATGTGGCGGAGGGTTTTGATGCAGTCCTTAAGCGTTCCCGTAAGGGAAATACGAGGACAAATCTGTCCGCCCCGACCAATAGATAGCATTGCGCCTGTAGCTCAAATGGATAGAGCACCTGCCTTCTAAGCAGGTGGTTGGCCGTTCAATTCGGCCCAGGCGCGCAAGATTACACGGGCCGAATCCTGAAAAGGACTAGGCCCAGGCGCACATATTAAACATGAAAATTAAGCTTTGGATTAAAATCCTGATTATAGTTTTTGTTATTCTGGCGCTTTTCTTTAGCGCTGCCTACATCTTTTTAGCGCTTAAAGGCAAGGCTATAGTTATCAAGCAGCTTGAGCAGAAGCTTAAGAGGCCGGTAAGCATCGCAAGTCTTAGTATTGCTCCGCCGCTTAACGTTGAAATGAATAATTTAGAGATTAAAGGACTGCTTAAAGCGGACTCCGTTTATATCGCACCGAGCGTTTTAGATCTTTTATTCGGCAGGCTTACTTTTAATGAAATCCGGATTCTTAAGCCCAAGGTAACTTATGAAAAAATACCGTCTGGTCAAATAGCCAAAAGCGAATCTCCGGAAGCTTCTCCTGTCATACAGCCAGAGAGGTCTCCGCTTGCTGAAGCATTATCCGCTATTACCGAAGGAGATAAAAATAAGGCGGCCAATGAAATAATCTCTGATGTTGCCGGTATTGTGATGGGCAGCACCTCTGGCAGAAATACCAGCGCGGAAACGCCGGCTTCTCCAGCAGCCCCAGAACAATCCGGGCCTCAAGGAGAACCGCTATCGTTAATATTCAAGCACATCGCCGTTAAGGGTGGAGAGGTAGATTTTTTTGACCGCGACGCCGGGACTAACGGAATAAAAATTATTGTTAAGGATATTAACTTTCACATTAACAATTTATATCTCATGCCGCGTTCAGTAGCGACGCACTTTGAGTTACGCGGCAGGATCCCTTGGCAGGAAGGCCAGGAGGAAGGTAAGCTTGAGGCCGCAGGTTGGATTAATTTTTACAAGAAAGATATGCAGGTCACCGTTAAACTCCAGGATATTGACGGGGTATATCTTTATCCCTATTATGCCCAGTGGGTAGATTTGGAAAAGATGCGTATCCAAAAGGCCAAACTGAACTTTTCCAGTAATATTGAAGGTGTCAATAATGATATTACCGCCAAATGCCATTTAGAATTGACGGATATAGTGCGCACTCCGCGCGATAACGGCGAACCGCAGGAAAAGGCGGAAAAGATTACTAATGTTGTTTTGGATATATTCCGCGCCCTGAACCAGGGCAAGATTGATTTAGATTTTACCATTCATACCAAGATGGACCGCCCGGAATTCGGCTTTAATGCCATCAAGGCCGCTTTTGAAGATAAAATTGCCAAGGGCCGCGAGGGCGCCTTTGGCCCGGATGACGTCCTGAAAGCTCCCGGTAAGGTTTTGGAAGGCACGGTCAAGACCGCGCTGGATTTATCCCGGGCCATGATTGACGGCGTTTTTGCTATCGGCAGTGTGATTAAGGATACCACCGGAGACAGTTTCAGAAGAGAACCGGAAGAAGAGGGTTCTAGTAACTAGATATCGATGAATAGGCATTTCGGATTTTATCCGAAATGCCACCATTCCTGGTAATAAAGAGATTAGAATGGTGGGTATAGCTCAATTGGTTAGAGCGTTAGACTGTGGCTCTAAAGGTTGCGGGTTCGATCCCCGTTACCCACCCCATTTCTTTTCCTCTCGACGAGAGAGGATTGATGATTATAGCGTTGATTCTTAAACAGGATCAGCACTATTTTTATGTCCTAGGGGGTTAAAGACTTGGGGCATTATTGCTTGAGTAGATTCCGACGGAAAAACGATTTGCATTAGCAGTGTGTAAAATCTCTCCGAAACATCCGCAACAATCTCCAAAACAGCGCGATTTATCTCTGATTCGGCTATGTTTCCGTAACGGCTATATTTAGTCGATATGGGCAGCCTTTTGAGCGCAAAAGCAAGCCGTCACGGAAAGTTATCTCTCGTGACGGCTGTTGCTTAGGCTTGCTTATCGGATGATTTTAGGAGTGCGTTCCAGGTTTCTTGCTGTTTGTCCCAATCTGTTTCAGAGAGGATGTCGCGGAGCCTGTATTCGGGTATTCGATACAGACATTTGTCTTGAGAGAAGAGTATCTCTTCCTGAATCTTAGGAGAGACATTGATCATGCTTGCGATTTGGCAGAGTCTGGGATGTGCTATTCCGATCCATTCCGATATTTGATGCAGACTGCAATCTTTTTCTTTCATAATATCGGCTATTTGGTGAGCGAATATGAGATTCTGTCGGATAGGAGGCTCTTTAGTAACCTCGATATCCTTTTTGTGAGGCGGTATATGCTTTAATTCTTCGAGCTTTAGACTAAATTTGCAGCTTTTATCGTTACGAAGAATGATCTCAAGAAGCCCTTCGTGGGCGTCATAGTTTATTTGCCTTACGACAGACTTAAGTAGTTTGATTTGATCTTGAAGCGAGAAGGCGATCCACGATTCTTCTTGTAGTTTGGCATTAGGAATTACTTTCCTTAGGCACTCCATGATCTTATTTTCGATTGTCTGCGCATTGACAAGACGCGTCGGGCAGTTTTTGTAGCCGCGTTTCTGTGCGTTCATGCAGAGGTAATAGTGGTATTTATATTTACCCTTCATGCTGTAGGCATAGTACATCGAGCAATTGCAGGCCTTACAGCGCAAGAGGCTGCTTAATAAGCCGATATTCTTGGTAGTGTCTGCAATCTTCCGTTCTCGTCGGTTATCTGCCAGTATTGCTTGAGCTTTTTGGAAGACTTCATCAGATATAATTCGTTCCTGTTCGCCTGGATAAAGCTCCCCGTGATAACTCACCTTGCCGATATAGAATGGATTCTTTAGTGTTAGTTGTATGTTCGTGCTTTTTAAGCTAATGCCGCCGTATTTATTGCCTTGGAGCGTAGTATGAAGTTTAGTTTTATGTCCTTTTTCATTTAAGGTCATCGCTACTGAAAGAAGTGAGCGTTTTTCGAGATAGAGTTCGAATATCTCTTTAACCAACCGTGCTTCTTGCGGATTAATTATGAGCTTATGGTTTATTTTGTCCAGATCGTAGCCCAAAGGCGGCTTACCGCCGATCCATTTGCCTTTCTTTTTGGCAGCACCCATTTTATCGCGTGTACGCTCAGAGATGATCTCGCGCTCGAACTGCGCGAAAGACAACAAAATATTGAGCGTTAAGCGCCCCATAGAAGTATTAGTGTTAAAATGTTGCGTTACGGATACAAACGTTACACTGTTCTGGTCAAAAAATTCAAGCAGTTGGCTGAAGTCAAGCAACGAGCGCGATAATCTATCGACCTTGTAGACTACTACACAATTGATTTTGCCATCTTTGATATCAGCAATGAGCTTTAGCAGGGCAGGTCGGTCGGTATTAGCGCCTGTGTAGCCTCCGTCATCGTAGCGTTCAGGAAAAGTTACCCAACCTTCTGATTTTTGGCTTAGGATGTAACTTTCTGCAGATTCGCGCTGGTTATCCAAGGAGGAGAATTCTTGCTCTAATCCCTCAGAGGTCGAGACTCGCGTATAGATGGCGCACAAAACTCGTTTTATTTCTTTATCGGTCGTCATAGGCTAAAGAATAAGTATCCGTTCCAGTGTGCTCCGGTGATTTCTTTTGCGATTGCCGAGAGCGAGGCATAAATTTTTCCCTGATATTCAAAGCCGTTCTCTAAGGTTTTAACCTGATACCGCGAGCCCTTATATTCTTTATTGATCACTGTTCCTGGTATAGGCAGTCGTCTGTCTTTAGAATTAGGCGCATTTAATCGCGATGGCGCAGGCCTAAAGGCAGCATTATTAATAGGATCGTATTTCTCAACAAGCGCTTTTAGGCTAACTTTTGCCTTTTGTGACAAGCCGCCATGTTCGAGTTCCTGCAGCTTGTAAGCGATCCTGCGGAACAAGTATGTCTTATGGCTTGCAGTTTCAGACTTGCCAAACAGCTCCTTATAGCGCTTATTTAGCTCCTTAAACGAGGCATTCTGCAACTTGCTGATTTGGGCAGATATAGCTTCTTTCATAACGCTGTCTCCTTATGACAATATAGGCATAGGTTTCGAGAGATAGCAAGTTATATAAGACCTAATATTTCCATAACTTTTTATCTAGCAAAGCCTTTAATTCGTGCTATAATGTAACAAATTGTAATCGGAGTAATATTTATGCAAGAGAATCTAGAGTTTTATACCGTAGATGAAGTCGCAAAAGTTCTAAGATTGCACCCTTATACAATTAGAAGGCTATGCCGGGAGAAACGCGTCCCGGCTTTTAAATTTGGTGGGCAGTGGAGATTTCGCAGAGATGAGATTGATGCTTGGTCTAAAGGGGAGTCAAGAAAAGGAATACGATAATTATGTCTTCAGGAATAAATAACTGGCCAGAAGATGACAGGCCAAGAGAGAAGCTTTTAAAGAAAGGCGCAGGAGCTTTGAGTAATTCTGAGCTTTTGGCTATTCTTCTTCGCACCGGAACAAGCGGCACCAGCGCCATTGATCTTGCTCGCAAGGTTTTGAAGAAGTTTGGCACGTTTAGGAACATGGCGCATACCGATGCGCGCGATTGGAAAGAGTTTAAAGGTTTAGGCGGGGCCAAGATCGCTCACATTCAGGCCGCGCTTGAAATCGGGCGGCGCTATCGAGAAGATGATGTGTCTACCGGGAAACAGAAGATCGCCTCTGCTAAGGATGTTGTAGCTATCGTGATGCCCCAGCTTCGTGACCTTAAGACAGAGGTTTTTAAGGTTGTCTATCTTGATAGCAATAACCGCATTATCGAAATCTCGGATACTGCCGTTGGCACTGTAGATCAGGCATTCCCGATTGTTCGTGAAATAATCCACGCCGCTTTGCAGAAGTTCGCGAAGTCAGTCGTTTGTGCTCACAATCACCCCAGTTCTGAATCTTCCCCCAGCACACAAGACAAGAAATTTACCCAAGACTTATGTAATGCGGGGAAGTTGATGGACATAAAAGTTTTGGATCATATCATTATAGCTGGCGATAGACATTTTAGTTTTGCTGATGAAGGATTGGTATGAATAACGGAAAGATAACATTATCACAGATCGAGCAGTATTTATCGAAGGCCGCGTGGATTCTTAAGGGCCCGGTAGATGCGGCTGATTTTAAGGTCTACATATTCCCGCTTTTATTCTTTAAACGCATTTCGGATGTCTACGATGAGGAATATAAACAGGCACTGGAAGAGTCAGGTGGTGATGTGGAATACGCAAGCCTGCCGGAGTTTCACCGATTTATTATTCCAGAGAATTGTCATTGGAATGATGTACGAGCGATTACGAAGAATGTCGGCCAAGCCTTGCAATATGCCTTCCGTGAGATTGAAAAAGCCAACCAGAAGTTTCTTTATGGTATTTTCGGCGATGCGCAATGGACAAATAAAGAACGTCTTTCTGATGAGCTCTTAATCAATTTGGTTGAACACTTCTCACAATATAATCTTTCAAATACAAATGTTGAGCCGGATATTCTTGGTCAAGCTTATGAATATTTAATCAAGCACTTTGCCGACTTAACGAATAAGAAGGCTGGGGAATTTTATACGCCTCGGTCGGTTGTCAATTTAATGGGGAGAATTATTGATGCTAAGCCTGGCGAGTCAATCTATGATCCGGCTTGCGGTACGGGCGGCATGTTATTGGAATGCATAAATCATCTCAAGGAGAAAAAGCAAGACTATCGGACGCTCAAAATATTTGGACAGGAAAAGAATCTTACAACATCGACCATTGCTCGGATGAATATGTTTCTTCATGGTGTTGAGGATTTTAATATCGTGCGTGATGACACATTGCGGAACCCCGCATTTTTTGAAGGTGACAATCTTGCTACATTCGATTGTGTGATTGCTAATCCACCGTTTTCTCTTGAGAAGTGGGGAGCTAGGCAGTGGGAAAAAGATCCCTATGGGCGTAATATCGCCGGGGTGCCTCCTGATAGCAATGGCGATTTAGCGTGGGTTCAGCACATGGTTAAATCTATGGAATACCCAAATGGGCGTGTAGCTGTTGTGCTCCCTCATGGCGCGCTATTTCGTAAAGGCAAAGAAGGTGAGATTCGTAAACAACTTTTAAAGATGGACATCGTTGAGGCGGTTATTGGATTAGGATCCAACATTTTTTACGGTGCTTCTATAGCGGCATGCATTTTAGTATTCCGGGCGCTGAAAAAAAATAATAAAAAGAATAAGGTGCTTTTTATCAATGCATCAGATCAGGTGCGTGAGGGGCGCGCACAAAACTTTTTAGAAAAGGAACACATAGACCGTATTTATGGGTGGTATTGGAACTATGGGGATGTTCAAAATTATGTCAAACTTGTCTCCCTCGATAATATAGAGGCAAATGATTATAATCTACATATTCCGCACTATGTCGAAAAAATCATAGAAGACAATCTTCCAAGTGTTAAAGAGTCAATTAGGGGTCTTAAGACCTCTTTTAATGAGATAGTCAAAGCGGAAGACAAAATGAGAGAACATCTGAAAGAATTTGGACTATTGAAATGATGACACAACAGGATTTAGAGAAATATTTGTGGGGCGCGGCAACTCTTTTGCGTGGTCTCATTGATGCTGGGGATTATAAGCAGTATATCTTTCCACTTCTATTCTTTAAGCGCATTTGTGATGTCTATGATGAAGAATATCAAAACGCACTTAAGGAATCGGACGGAGATTTAAAATTCGCGGCATTTGCAGAAAATCACCGCTTTCAAATTCCAAAAGGCGCACATTGGAATCATGTGCGAGAGAATACCAAAAATGTTGGCGGGACTATTGAAAAAGCCATGCGACAGATTGAGAAAGCCAATCCTGATACGCTATTTGGCATATTTGGAGATGCGCAATGGACGAATAAAGACCGCTTGAGCGATGAAACTCTTATTAATTTGATGGAGCATTTTTCATCGGAGACTTTATCGATCAATAATGTCCCTAATGACGAGCTTGGTCAGGGATATGAGTTTCTTATTAAGAGATTTGCGGATGATAGCGGGCATACAGCCGCAGAATTTTATACCAACCGTACAGTTGTACAATTAATGACATTAATTATGGATCCTAAGCCGGGTGAGTCGATTTATGATCCGACTTGCGGCTCTGGTGGCATGCTTTTGTCGTGTGTTAATAAACTTAAAATAGATGGCAAGGAATATCGTTCTCTTAAACTTTACGGTCAAGAACTGAATTTAATGACGTCAGCTATAGCGCGAATGAATATGTTCCTGCATGGTATCGAGGATTTTAAGATTGTGCGCGGCGACACCTTAAAGCATCCCGCCTTCTTAGAGAAAGATAAGCTGAAACAATTTAATATCATTCTTGCCAATCCGCCTTATTCGATTAAGCAGTGGAATAGGGAAGAATTTGAAAAAGATCCTTTCGGCAGAAATATCTACGGCACCCCGCCGCAGGGAACAGCGGATTACGCTTTTCAACAACACATCATAAGAAGTCTTGATGATAGGAATGGACGTTGCGCTATTCTTTGGCCGCATGGGGTTTTGTTTCGGGATGCCGAGTCGGAGATGCGTAAGAAAATGATCGAGGCGGATGTGGTTGAGGCTGTGATTGGACTTGGGCCGAATCTATTTTATAACTCGCCTATGGAGGCTTGCATTTTAGTTTGTAATAAAGGCAAAAAGAAAGGCCGTAAGGGGAATATACTTTTTATTAACGCCGTGAATGATGTGAAGCGTGAGAGTGCTTTTAGTTATTTAACAGACGGGCAAATCAAAAAGATATATACAACGTTTGTTGATTTTAAGGATGTTGATGGTTTTTCAAAAGTTATGCCGGTAAAAGCTGTTCTCGCGAATGGCGGGAACATGGCTATTTCTCTATATGCACACGAGCAGGATAACGGAAAGCCAAATGTGAAAGAAGTGGCTTTAGGCACGTTGATAAAAGACTGGAAGAAAAACTCTGATGCTTTGAAAAAAGATTTGGCCGAAATGATAGATGATCTTTCTTTGGAGATGAAATGACGATTGATGCTTCAAATTGGAATAAGGTGACCCTTGGTGATATCGCACAAAGTTTGACGATTGCCACAAAGGACCCCTTGTCAGAAGGGTTTGAAAGGTATGTTGGCCTGGAGCATATTGAGCCCGGCAATATTCATATTAAATCTTGGGGGAATGTCGCTGATGGTACGACTTTTACACGAGTGTTTCGTAAAGGGCAGGTTCTTTTTGGCAAAAGGCGTGCTTATCAGAAAAAAGCAGCCATGGCGGAGTTTGATGGGGTGTGCTCCGGGGATATTCTTGTCTGCGAAGCGATTGAGGGTGCTGTAATACCGGAGTTATTGCCATTTATTGTCCAGAGCGACCGCTTTTTTGAATACGCGATTAAGACGTCTGCAGGCTCATTATCTCCGAGGACAAAATTTAAGGATTTAGCGAAGTTTACATTTAAACTGCCAGAAAAACCGGTTGACCAAAAGCGCATCTCGGCTTTGTTGTGGAGCATTGATGAGACGATAGAGCGTTATATTGAAATCATAAGTCGATTGTCTGTTATATATTTGGTTGAATTAAAAAATCTAGTTGCGATTAAGGGTGATCAGAAAAAGATTGGCGAAGTGGCATGTTTGCATTATGGAGATGGACTTAGGGAGGCAGATAGACGTGATGGGCCATATTTAGTTGTCGGATCTTCCGGAGTGGTTGGAAAACATACAGAATGTCGGGTTAAGGGGCCGGGTATCGTTATTGGGCGAAAAGGGAGCGCAGGTGAAATCATATGGATTGAAGATGATTTTTGGCCCATTGATACAACTTATTGGGTAGAGATCAAAAATAAAGATGTGAGCTTAGAATATTTATATTACGCATTAAAATCATTAAATTTATCTGCTTTGACGATTACTACGGCGGTACCGGGTCTAAATCGAGATGATGTTTTGTTGAAAAGTTTCAGTGTGCCGGGATTATCCGTTCAATTAAAAGTTGTTGAAAGGTTTAAGCGGATTCAAGCAATGAAAGAAGGATTTAAGAACCAGGTAGTCAAGATAAGAAATATCCAAAAACAAATCATTAACCAAATATTCGGATAAGAATGTCAAAAGGGCAGTTTAAAATACAGAAACTTATGGATGTCGGGACGTCAAATCCTATCGTGGCGGGGTTGACTATTGGATTGCACGATATCGTGGAAATGGCCGAGATTGACAAAGAAACCAAAGATACAATCAATACTGCTAATTTGAATATTGCGCAAAGCTTAACTAAGGCCGAGAAAATAGGGCTTCAGATTTGTAAAAACATTGAAACGGTTATGGCTGATTTGAGTAAGACCGGAGTGCAAACGCAATCTTCTGAACGTTGCGTGAATGTTCCTTCAACCGAAGGGCTGGATGATGTTCGGGAGGTTTTGAAATACGGTAAGCAGGTGCTTCAAGAATTGGTAAAGATCATAAATTTATTTTGCGATACAGGGCTTACGATTCCAAGATATGACAAAATATGTGCCAAATTGGGAGCGGTTTACGGAGAATCTGATCCGGTGTTTATGCAAGTTAAACAAGATCATGACGGGTGGTTGAAGAAATTTCTAGATTTGCGGAATGCGGATGAACATCCGGATCAATATATCCCAAAAGGTAAAAAGCTTTATTATGATTTCGATATTAATTGGTCAGAACTTCATCAAAAATGGGTTGTTGGTGTTCCTCATTTTTATGAGGGCACATCTGTTTACGAGCTGATTAAAGCCTCAATTCATAATATTTTTACTTTTGCTGAAGAGATAAACATACTATTTTTACAAAAGCGCATGCCTCAAATGGTTCAGATTTGTAAAGTGCCGGAAGATCAGCAGGCGGGTTGGGGTGGACGCAGATTTGTGATACAACTTAAGCCACCTTTTTATCCCAAAGGTGCAAAACCCGAGGAAAACATATGAACTTTAACGAGCAAAATACTATTGAGCAGTATGTGATTTCGAAGCTGACTGGCCAAAAATCAGGTGGTGTGGGTGACAGTGCACGGTTAGAGTATGCCCAAACGGTTCAATGGCAGTATGTGTCGGCAGATCATCTTGGCCGCAATGAAGGTGAAGTTCTTATTGAGAAGATGCTCAAGGATGCGCTTATTCGGATTAATCCAGAGATTCGAGCCTTGCCTGAGCGCGCGGATGAGGTTATCTATAAGCTCCGCGCTATTCTTCTGTCGGTTAATGATGTCGGACTTGTAAAGGCGAATGAGGAGTTTACAAAATGGCTTCAGGGTGAAAAGACGATGCCCTTTGGCGAAAACAATCAACATGTTCCGGTACGACTGATTGATTTTGAGAAGTTGTCCAACAATAGCTTTATTGCGACTAATCAATACAAGATTGTCCGCGGTGCTACCAAGATTCCGGATATGGTTTTGCTTATTAATGGCATTCCGGTTGTCATCGGAGAGTTTAAGACGCCGGTGCGGCCTTCTATTTCTTGGTTGGATGGCGCAGTGCAGATTCATGATGATTATGAGAATACTATTCCAGAGCTTTTTGTGCCGAACATTTTCTCATTTGCATCAGAGGGGAAAACATTCCGTTACGGTTCAATCCGCATGCCGCTTGAAATATGGGGTCCTTGGCGTGATGAGTCAATCAATGATACTGCATTGAAAGAGCTTCTTGGTCTTAAAGAAGTAGAGGTGGCGATTGAATCCATGTTTAAGCCTTCAGTAATTTTGGACATGCTGGAGAATTTTACTATTTTTGCTACGGATAGAAAGAACCGGCGGATCAAGATTATTGCTCGTTATCAACAGTTTGAGGGTGCAAACCTGATCGTTCAGCGTGTTAAAGAGGGTGTGGTTAAGAAAGGGCTCATTTGGCATTTTCAAGGCTCAGGCAAGTCGCTTTTGATGGTCTTCGCTGCGCAGAAGATGCGCCAGGCGCCAGAGTTAAAGAGTCCTACGGTTTTAATCGTTGTTGACCGCATTGACCTTGATACCCAGATTACCGCCACGTTTAATGCTTCTGATGTCCCCAATATTGTTGCTACGGATAGTCGGGAAGAACTGCAACGGCTTTTAAAACAGGACACGCGCAAGATTATTATTACGACGATGCATAAATTTGCCGAGGCGGATGGTCTTCTAAACGACCGGGAGAACATTATCGCATTGGTTGACGAGGCGCATCGAACTCAAGAAGGCGATTTGGGACGCAAGATGCGCAATGCATTACCGAATGCCTTTTTCTTTGGTCTCACTGGTACGCCCATTAATAAGCGTGACAGAAATACATTCAGAACTTTTAGCGCGGAAGAGGATTTGTCCGGATATCTGTCCAGATATTCATTTGAAGAGTCTTTGCGGGATAAAGCGACGCTTCCACTTCATTTCGAACCGCGACTTCTGGATATTCACGTTGATAAAGAGTTGATTGACGCGGAATTTGCTCAGATGACGGAAACTTTGTCAGAAGAGCAGAAAGCATTGCTTGTGCAAAAGGCAGCGCAAATGTCAGCGTTCTTAAAGTCACCGGATCGGGTGAGGAAAATTGTTGAGGATATTGTTCAGCACTTTCACGAGAAGATTGAGCCGCAAGGATTTAAAGCGCAGATAGTATGCCCGGATCGATTCGCCTGTGAACAGTATAAGCAAGAATTAGACAAGCTTATTCCACCTGAGGAGAGCGTAGTTGTAATATCAATCAATCATTCGGATGATGAGGCCTTCAAGAAGAAATATCGAATGGATCGGGATGAGCAAGAGAAGATTTTAGACAGGTTCCGTGATCCTATAGATCCGCTTAAGTTTGTAATTGTTACGGCTAAGCTTTTAACAGGGTTTGATGCTCCGATTTTGCAGGTTATGTATTTGGATAAAGCAATAAAGGATCACAATCTGTTGCAGGCGATCTGCCGGACAAACCGTGTTTACAAAGATAAAGCGCACGGCTTAATCGTGGATTATTATGGTGTTTTTGATAATGTTGCTCGGGCTTTGGAATTTGATGAAGCGTCAGTGCGACAAGTAATCACGAATATTGGTACACTTAAAGAAAAATTAAAGCAGGCCATAACCAAATGCTTGGAACATTTCCCGAACGTAGACAGAGGCGTTGAAGGATACGAGGGACTTTTACTTGCGCAGGAATGCGTGAATACAAATACAAAACGAGATGAGTTTGCGAATGATTATAGCTATTTGTCGCTGCTTTGGGAGGCATTGTCTCCGGATGCCATTCTTAATGTGTACGAGAAGGATTATCGTTGGCTGACGAAGGTTTATGAATCTGTTAAGCCAACATCTAGTGATACAGGTCGCCTTTTGTGGCACGCATTAGGTGCTCAGACGATAAAGTTAATTCATGAGCATATTCATGTTGAGAAAATTAGCGATGACTTAGAAAAGATTATCCTAGATGCTGATGTTGTCGAAGATTTAATGAAGACCAAGGACGCTAAAAAGACAAAACTAATAGAAATTGAGATTGTTAATCGTTTGCGGAAGCATAAGAACAATCCTAAATTTGAGGAGCTTGGTCAGCGGCTTGAGGAGTTGCGCGATAAGGTTGAGCGCGGACTGATCAATAGCATGGATTTTCTTAAGCATTTGATTCAGTTGGCCAAGGAAGTCGTTCAAGCCGAGAAAGAGGAAGAAACGCAGGAAGAGCGCAGGGGGGCTAAGTCGGCCCTTACAGATCTATTCTTGCAAATACGCACAGATCAGACGCCTGCGATTGTTGAGCGTATCGTCAATGACATAGATGAAATCGTTAAGGTAGTGCGCTTCCCCGGGTGGCAGTCTACCGCCGCTGGTGAACGCGAAGTCAAAAAAGCCCTACGTAAAACTCTTCTCAAGTATAACTTACATACTGACCAGGATCTATTCGATCGTGCATATGGGTATATTAGGGAATATTATTAAGAGTAATTGAACAAGAGCTATTCGACAAGGCGTTATGTAAATAACGCCTTTTGTATCCAGGGGTGATCATGGCTTTTCCTTCAGAAGAACAAGCAAGAGTAATTAACCATACCGGCAAGCCTCTGCTTGTCGTAGCGGCCCCTGGAACAGGCAAAACCAGCACTATCGTGGCCAGGATGATAAAGTTGCTTCAAGAAGAGGCGAATCGCGAAGTTTCTTTTATTACATTTACGAGGTCGAGTCGGCGAGATACAGAAAGTAAGGTTAGAAGAGAGGTCGGAAACGCGGCATTTGAAGATGCGACATTTGAATTTCCAAGGGTAAGTACGCTTCATACTTATGCAAAAAGCATCGTTCATAAATATGCGCAGGTAATTAACAGAGATAACAGATTTTCTATTCTTATTTGCGATAAAGGCGAGCAGCATCTTTTAACTTCTGAGCTATGCAAAGATTTGAATCTAGAATTAGAGCCTTCACGCTTATTTAAAGATATAACACATTATCATTGCATGGACCATTTTCCTCCAGATAGCCCAATTCCTACAGACAAGCGTCAACAAGTTTTAGATCGATACGATGATTTATTAAGGTTCTATAATACGTTTGATATGGAGAGTATTGTAAATTCTGCCTGCTACATATTGTTTTCCGGAGGCGTGGCTTTTCCTCAGGTATTTCTTCAGGTGGATGAATATCAAGATCTTAATCCGAAGGATCAAAAATTAGTTGAATTGGCGAGTTCGACTGGTGGCAGTCAAGTTATCGTTGTGGGTGATGACGCACAGAGTATCTATCAGTTTCGCTATGCCAATCCAGGAGGCATAAGAAAGCTCTGGGAATCTGATCAGTGGGATAAGGTTCAATTTAAAGACTGTCACCGATTGCCGATCCATATATTACGTGCGGCACAAGCGCTAATTTCTGGTGAAAACTACGTGGGCGGAGAGGTTAATATTCCTGCTGATAATGGCGTGAAGATTTGTACTTTACAATGCACTAAGAGCAATATTCAAATTGATGCGGTTGCAACGCTCATTAAAGAAATAAATGGCAAAAAGAAAAATAGAAAAGGAGAAGCGCTTTGCTTTAAAGATTTCATGATTCTTTGTCCTACAACGGCGTTCGTTAATAAGGTTTCTTCAATATTAGAGAACAATTATCAAATACCTACTAGACAAAGAGAAAAGCCCCAGATCCCCGATGATCATTGGCGGCTGTTATTGGTCTTACGGCTTCTGCATTCACATGATAGCCTTGCTTTACATCAGTGGCTAAATATCATTGGAATTAGGTCGAATGAGATTACGCAGTTCCGGAATGAAGCTATGAGGCAAGGCGTTTCTCTTTATGATTATTGTTTGCAGCTCCCACAGCAAGAGATCAAAGGTATTTTTACACACCTAAAAGATATTGAAGAGAATATTAACGATATCGAAAGTTTTAAGAGGGGTTTATTGAATTTTCCGCGATTATCAATAACGGAATCATTGTTTCCAGAGGTTAATATCACGATTAATGAGGTAACTCAAGCACCGCATCCTTTAGGATCTATTATTAGATCTATTCATGAGAAATTTGGGCTAATAGACCCTGATAGAGAAGTGGGGGAGGATATTCCAGAAGAAGACAAGGTTTTAGTGACAACCATGTATTCTGCGAAAGGCCTTGAGGCAGAATTTGTTTTTATCATGTGGTTAAACGAAGGCATGATCCCGGCCTCCGGCAGAGATATTCAAGAACAATTACGTGTGCTCTATGTTGGCATAACAAGGGCCAAACAAGATGTGATTTTAACCTTTCATGAGAAATATGACGGGTCTAAGCTTATTAAGGCTCAAGCAATGTCACCATTTTTAAAGAAAATTATCAGTTTCCTAGATATAAAACGTATCAGCAAGTCTAGCTGTAGTTCGATTTGTGTATCAGAAGACCAATGAGGCTTTCTTATTGGAAACAGGCTATTAAAAAGTAGGAAGTAATAAAGGGCATTTATGACTCAGTATAGAAAAGCGCAACTTAAAAAGCTGGCAAAACATATCGGTCCTCACATGCTGCGTACTGCCTTGGCAATAAAACACGCGACGTCTGACTGGAAAAAGATGACCACGCAAGAACGTCGCTTGACGTATTCGCATTTGATGCCTGAGTTTGTTGATGCAATAATCGAGACGTTCGATCCAAGATACAGCCTTAGACGTCTCCTCCAAGATGAAAGTATAAGGTGGAGCTTTCTTGAGCTGATTGTAGCAATTGAGCTCATTAATGTATGCAAGGGAAAGAAGCCGAGCAACGATTTTATCAAGGCGTTCAAGTTTTGCGTTCCGGAGAAAGGCGATGAAAGGATATTTCTATATCGCCTTGCAACGCTACTTTATTTTGATAAAAGATATAAATTGTTTAAAGCCATAGTGGACCGCGAAGATTTACCACATCTTACGTCTTTTGATATTATAAAAATAGCTAGGAGAGAGATAAGAAAAGAAGCTCTCGCAAGTTTGGACCGTCTTGATTCTGATGTAGTTAAAATTAAGGGAGCGGTAAAAAATACTAAAATTATTTCCCTCGATGACGCGAAAGGAGAAGGGACATTTGTTAACCCATATAAACAGATATATCAAACTGATCTTATAAAGAATCTCCGGCAGGATTTAATCGAATATATTAAAAAATCGAACAGATCAAGACGCCAGCGTAACATATTAGCTTTTGTCGATTATACGCTGGCTACTAAAGAGAGAAAGATTAACATTAAAAAGGCTTCTACCGTATTGAACTTGAGCTGCAAGACTCTTCACCAGATAAAAAAATCCCTCCAGGATAATATCGGCTTCAAACGTCTCCTGAATGCCTTCCGCATGAATAATCAGTAAAATTTTCTAGAAAAGGTAACACTTTGCCCGTTTTTTATCCTCTATAGATGAGGACTAATTAATGGGTTTTTTTATGCCTTTTGAGGCATAACAACCAAAGGAGGTGAACTATGCTGCCAATGATCAAATTAGAATGCGTTGATTGTGGAGGGCTATATTATGTTATAGCCAATGATTGGAATTTGCAGCTCCCAAGAGATATTGTGCCTGGAGAAGCGTTTCCAAATGCATGTCCGCTTTGCAGCGAAGGTAAATATGCAGTTCTTATTGGAGAAGATTAGCAAAAATCAGACCGGCTCTAGTTTATTTGATAGGCTAGAGCCGGCCTTTATACTGAGGAGGAAGCATGAAAAGAGAAAGAATGGCAATAAAAAAAGTGAAATTCGCACCGTATAATCCACGCACAATGAAAAAATCTGAGCTTGAAAAGCTTAAAAAAAGTATCGAAACCTTTGGTTGTTACGAGCCACTTGTTGTTAATTCTAGAACGTGGCATGCGGTGGGCGGCAATCAAAGATTGCGTGCTTTGAATGAGCTTGGTTACGAGGAGGTTGAAGTTGTCATTGTCGACCTACCCATTGAAAAGGAAAAACTTTTAAATTTAGCGCTTAATCGCATCCAGGGAGAATTCCTTGAGGATCAGCTGGCAGTATTATTAGAGGAACTAAATAAGATTCCTGATCTTGATGTTTCTCTGTCAGGTTTTGATATACCTGAAATAAGCCAGATTTTAGACCGGCATAGGCAATTACCGGATGATGATAACTTTGATTTTGAGAAAGAGGCTGAGTCGATAATTGAACCGAAGACTAAAAGGAGTGATTTGATTTTACTCGGAAAGCATCGAATTTTATGCGGTGATTCATCAAACTCCGATAATATGAAAACTCTTATGGCTGAGGAAAAGGCAGATATGCTCGACTGTGATTTTCCTTACAACGTGAATTATGGAGGTGGGGCTAAACCAAATCCAAACACGCGACCCAAAAAATCCAGAAAATGGCCTCAGATTTATTCTGATGATATGCCTCAAGAAGAATACGAAAAGTGGATGAAAACAGTGCTTATACTTATAAAACAGTATCTAAAACCGGGGGCAGCAATTTACATCTGGCAGGGACTTCGTCAATTTCCACCAATGTATCAGATACTGCTCGACCTTGATTTTCACGTATCTTGTTTTTTGTGCTGGCTGAAAGAGTCAGCGGCTATCACATATGCAGACTATTGCTATCGTACCGAACAGGCGCTGTATGGTTGGCTTAAAGGTGCATCTCATTATTGGGCGGGAAAACCGGGCGAGAGCAATGTTTGGGAAGTTCGTCGAGATCCAACGAAAAGTTATTGTCATCCAACCCAAAAACCTGTTCAGCTTGCTCAGCATGCGCTGCAGAATAGTTCTAAGATTAACGATGTCGTTTTGGATACCTTTTTAGGTTCCGGATCTGTGTTGATTGGGTGTGAAATCCTCGGTCGCCGCTGTTTTGGTATGGAGATTGATCCACGCTATTGCGATGTAATAGTCAAGCGTTACATTAATCTCGTCGGCGCGGATAAAGTTTCCTCTGAGATTCGAGACAAATATTCTACTAAGGAGGTGGTAAAATGACAGCCGAAAATCCTACTCAGCATCCGGAAGAGGAGCCAATTCTTACACTTATCCAGAAAATCAAAGATGATCTTTTTGATCCGAGATTACTCTCTAAGGAGCAGAGGCAACAGTGTGTTGAGGTTCTTAATGGCGAAGGTTTAACTGAAGTAACAATCGCGCAGATTTTAAAAGTAAGCACTAAAACAATCTCCCGTGACCTGTTGGCAATCCAAGAACGCAGTGCTCTTACGCCAAACATAAACTTAGTTAAACAAATTATCGGTGAGTTAGTCCGCAAGGCGCATATACACCATGCTTATTTAATGCGTCTTGCTCGTAGTAGAGATGCAACACCCGGAGAAAAGGCTCAAGCCGAATTTATGGCCTGGCGTATTTTAAATGAGTTGGTTGTTCGTTTAGAGTCAACAGGATATATTCCATCGTCACCTAAGCAAATCGTTGGAGATTTGTATCACCATTTGGCTGATGATTCAGAAAAATCTCTAGAAGAAATTAAAAAAATGGTTATTGAGATTGAGGCCGTTAGCATAGAAACAGAAGAGAAGTCTCCTGAAGTCGAGGAAGAGCTCAAGAGCCTTAAAGCTAAGATTACTAAAGCAGAAATTGCCTATCAAGCGGATAAACTTTCACAGAAACAGAAAGATTTAAACCAAAAAAAGGAGGAGTCAGATGATAAATAATTTACTTAAGAATATGTATTCCATGATGCGCAAAAAGGGCGAGGGTTCAATTTATATTTTTGCCAAGTTTTTCATGTCTGAACACTTAAAGTATCTACCTTCAAAGGCACATCGCGAAATCTACGATTTGCTTTACGAAATAACACATAAACGAAACTGTAAACTAGCCATAGCCGCGCCACGCGACTTTGGTAAGTCAACACTTGTTACTTTGATATACATCATTTGGTCGATATGCTATGAAAAAGAAAAATTTATTGTGATTCTTTCTAATACCGCCTCCCAGGCAAGGCATATCTTAGAGAATATTAGAAAAGAACTTAGTGAGAACCAGAGGTTAAGTGCCGCGTTTCCGGAGATATTCGAAACTGAAGGAAGGCCTAAGCCGCCTCGCTGGACGCAGCACGATATTATTACGCGTAACGGCATTGAGGTTTTGGCAGCAGGAAGCGGACAGCAGATAAGGGGTAGAAAACATGGATCCTATAGGCCAACCCTTATTATCGCGGATGACTTGGAAAGTGCTGAGAATAACTTTTCAAACGAATCACGCGAAAAACAGAAAAACTGGTTTGGAAAATCCATATTGCGATTAGGATCAGAGGATACAAATTACTTTTTTATTGGTAATTTGTATCATCCTCACTGTCTATTGAGCGAATATGTTGACCCGCAACTAAATCCTGCCTGGATTAACAGGGTTTATAGAGTTGTTATTGTGTGGCCGGCAAGAGCTAATCTTTGGGAGAGATGGCGCAATATTTATCGGGGACGCGAAAAGTTTGGAGAAGCAATTGGCCCTGAAGGAGCCTTAAAATATTACCAGGCAAATAAAGAGACTATGGATGATGGCGCTGTACTTCTTTGGCCTGAAAGGCACACTCTTTATAGCCTTATGATCGCACGCGAAGAAAATGAAATCTCATTTTTTAGCGAACTGCAAAATTCCCCACTTGATTCAAAAGAGTGTTTATTTAATACTGATGATCTGCAGTATTGGACGAACACATACCCCGCGGTCGAAGACCTTTTGCATGCCTTAGGCGATAATGCCGAGTTTTATGGCGCTTGTGATCCCTCTCTTGGGTCACAGAACCTAAAGGGTGACTATTCGGCGATTATAGTTTTAGCGCGCGATAAACGAGACGGCGTTCTTTATATTATCGAAGCCGACATCAAGCGCCGGACTCCTGATGAAACAATTGAGGATATACTCGCTTATTATAAACGCTATAAATTTATCAATTTTGGTATTGAGACAAATCAGTTCCAAAAGATGATGTTAACTCAGCTTGAAGAAAAAGGAAGGAAGCAAGGTCTGTATATTTCGCTTGAACAGTTTAATAACACCACGGATAAAGTTAAGCGCATCCAAAGCCTGCAGCCTTTGGTTAAAAATGGAACGATTAAATTTTCTAAGTATCACAAGCTTCTTCTTGAGCAAGCAAGAGATTTTCCGAAAGGGGCCTTTGACGATGGACTTGATGGCCTTAATCTTGCTGTCCGTACAGCGGAAGAACCCGGGAAGGTACAAGCTTTTATTTGCGGAGAAGATAGAGATGACGAGAATTGGCTAAGGGACTATCGGAATAATTTTGGCTGGCCGAAATTTTAACTTATTTGAAATCTAAAAGCTTAGAAACACTGATATTAAACGCTTTAGCGATTCGTTGCAAAGTATCGATCTTTAAAGCGGGAGGATTTTTACCTTCGATTTTTTGAATATATTTATAGTCTATCTCTGTAATTTCTGATAGCTTATCTTGGGTAAAGCCTCGTTTTTTCCGCAGCTCCTTAATTCTCTTACCTAAGCTTAACCTTACATTTATTTCCATGACACCGTATTATCCTACGGTTTATTTAACATTGACACCTAACTGTAGTAAGGTGTATGATATTTAATCACTTGCTATTAGGCATCTTTTATGCCAATGATTGATTGGCTGAATAAATAGGCTTTTGTAGAGGGTAAAGGCTAAAATGGCACAAGAAGATAATACCGCTGACAATTCAAAAGATAGGCTCCGTTTTGACGTTAAAACCCTTGAACGCTACGAATTCGTTAACTACATAGTCGAATATCTAAAAAATAACATCGGCGTTACCATAGAATCCCCGAACTACTCTAACCATCTTGCCTTTTATAAGGGCTCTATCTGCAATAAAAACAAACGATTACCTGCTTCGATAGTAGGCTATGGTGGCTCCGGTACGGACTTAAGGGATTTACCCACACCTCTACAAACAGAATTATTGCCTTTAGTGTTTGAACATTGGAACAAAATATCCGCTGGCAACAGTACTGTTCCGCTACTGATACTTGGGCATTCATTCGATGAGGTATTTTTAAGAAAGATCCGTTTGCTTAAAATAGCGGTTCCGGATATCCGATTGATACAGTTTATTAATGTTTGTCGTTTTGAATCTCTCCAAGAACGCTTTCGGCGCATAGGAGAGCATTATGAAACTAGTCTTATTAAGGCCGTGAAGATAAAGAACGAAGTAATGGATTTTCAGGCAGCAGTGGTGGAATATCTTAAAGCCGGAGGGGAATTAGGGGGTTATAGCTACGATGTCCTTGATTGCGAAGTGCCTGCAGGCGAGGGGACAAAAAAGTCTGAGGTAATCGATATCTTGGCCCTTGAGCGTAAGCGTAAGTGGCTTACGGTAGTAGAGCTTAAATATGAGAAACTGCTGAATGCAAGGCTACGAAGCGTAATCTTTCAGGGGCTTGATTACTGTAATTGGGCTGAGGATCATAAAAGGGGATTAGCAATGCTTTTCCCGGAGTATACAATTGACGTGCGCAGGCGAACCAGGCTTATTTTAATCAACGGACCTGAGAAGTTTCCGGAATCACATAAGGAATTTGCCAAAGCTTGCAATCTCCATGACCGCTACCAGGAGGTAGAGCTATATTATACAAACGACCGTATTCCTCTGGTCTTAAACCAGTTTATTAAGGCCCAAAAGCGCTAAGGAAAAGGTTGACAAAGGCTTATAAAGGGTATATATTAATAACGGTTCTAGAAAGTAGGGTCCTGAGTTGAAGGGGGAACCTGGACGTTAAAAAAGTAAAACCTTTGCCCGGAAAATAGGCAAAGGTTTTTTGTTTTATAGGAGCTAAGGAGAACAGACATGGATCATCCGTTTCATAAGAAAATCGGGGATTTAATCAACAATATAGTCTTTCTAGGCTGCAAAATAGTAAAAGATCCGGCATGCGGCGGTAGGCAGCATATACCTTTATTTTGTTCAGAGGAACGGTCAAGGAAAACAGAATATTGCAATGTTGATCTCTTGATAACCCTTAATAATAAAATTAAGGTTATTATAGAAATTGAAGAAGCGAATATTAAGCCCACGCAGATTTGCGGAAAATTCCTTACTTCGGCTTTATCGAAATATTTCATTCATAAATCTGAAAATAACAGCCTGATTAAAATGGCAGATTCGGTTTTGTTTATCCAGATATTAGATACATTGAAGCTAAAAATCGATAAGACAGCAAAAACAAAACAATGGGAACAGATCAAAAAGTCTATCCAAAACATAATCCCTTTAAAGGAAAGCAGTATCAGTCAGTATGAAATATTTTATGGGAATAAATCAAATTTCGATGATAAAGAATTAATAGATTGTATCTTAGGATTTTTAAAACAATAGGAGGAATAGTGACTGTTAGAGAACGATATGAAGAACTGAAGAAAAAAGTAGCCAAACGCAAAAAAGAATTTGATGCATTTATCAACATGCTTGAGCAAGAAAGCAGCTGGCTCACCAGCCCGGCAAGCACGAGGTTCCATTTAAATAAGGAAGGCGGGCTGCTGGAGCATAGCGTGGGAGTTGCCGAAACATTGTTAAAGCTAAGAAGCCTTCTTACTCCTGAATTATCCGAAGAATCTTGTGTTATTGTAGGACTTCTGCATGATGTAGGCAAAATCGGTATGCCCGGGAAACCAAGATATTTTAAAAACGATAATGATTGGGAAGTCAAGAATAGAGATATGACTTATAAGGTTAATCCCAAGGAAGTCTATATGAATTTGGCAGCGCGCAGCCTATACTTAATCGCTAAATATATTCCTTTGTCTGATTCCGAAGCACAGGCTATTCTATATCATGACGGTCAATATATTGAAGCTAATAAAGAAGTGGCTCACCGCGAAACTCCATTGACTTTATTGGTTCATTTCGCCGATTGCTGGACTGCCAGCGTTTATGAAGAAAGAAGAGTAGTGAAGGAAGACGAGGATTACTTTGATAGAAAGTAAAAGCCATTTTTAATATGCCAATATCTTATTTAAATAAAAAGTGGGAAGAGATCACCAGGGAAGAAAGATATTTTTGCGCTGAACTTTTCTATGAAATTAAGAATGATTTACAGAAAGACAAAGAGTTTTTAAAACACCTAAAAAAAGAAGGCCTTAAAATTGATTTAGCTCAAGAATGGGATGTTGGTTTTGAAGTTTGTTTCTATAGAGATTTTTTGTGGAATCCCAAGGTAAGCGGAGGGAGAGAAAGTGGGTTTTCTCTAAAACGGACATTTGATCTGGTTCTATTTTCTGAATCAGCTTTTATTATCATTGAGGCAAAGGCTTTTGAGGGTTTCGTAAATAAACAACTCAGTTCTTTTGATGAAGATAGAAATGATGTTCGGAAGGCCATCGAGTTAATGGGTAAAAAATCGCCTCAGATATACATTCTCGCTTTGGCCTCAAGCAATTACATCAAAAATATGAAAGAAGATACTAAAAAGCATTTTGATTTGGTCATTGGTTGGGATGAAATGACTAGGCTTTTTAAGAATACGGTTTTCCAAAGAGCTAATTTTGAAAGGAAACATAAATGAATATTCTGATTACCAATGATGACGGCATTTACTCTGAAGGAATTCGAGCTCTATGCGAATCTCTTAAAACAATAGGAAAAGTTACCATTGTGGCGCCTGATGCCGAAAGAAGCGCTGTGGGGCATGCAATTACGCTTTCTGACCCTTTAAGGGTTAAGAAGGTCAATAGGGGCGGTAAGTTCTTTGGCTATGCTACCACCGGTACCCCCGCTGATTGTGTAAAGCTTGCAATTAGGGCTTTACTAAAGAAAAAGCCGGATTTGATTGTCTCAGGGATTAACCTAGGGCCAAACGTAGGGTACAGCGTGCTTTATTCGGGGACGGTTTCAGGGGCTACGGAAGGAGCGATTCTCGGCATACCGTCTTTTGCAATTTCTCTTGCCACGTTTACTAATCCCGATTACAGCTTTGCTGCGAAATTTGCTAAAAAACTCGCTAAGCAGATCATTCAGAATAAAGACTTACCAAAAGGCACGCTTTTGAATGTTAATATTCCCGCTGTAAGGCAGAAATACATTAAAGGTGTTCGTATCGTTAAACAGAGCGAAAAGGCTATCGAAGAGCGTTTTGATAAACGCGAAGATCCTCGTAAGCGAATCTACTATTGGCTTACTGGAGAGGTTATTAAATCAGATAAAAAAGAGGACGCCGATATCGAAACCATCCGCACTAACTACATTTCCATTACCCCCATTCATTGCGATATGACCAATTACGATTTCCTAAAAGAACTTAAGAACTGGAAGTTTTAGCTGTATACAGAGCGTCTCTGTGACGCGCCATATTTCTGGGCCGTCTCATGGGGATCACCTCTCTTGATATGTGATAAGAAGACTCAAAAAAAGGATTTACAGTGGGAAAATGGAAGTATAGAATAGTCCTATTATAAAAGAGGTAGCAAATGAGATTCGCGTAATAGAATTTAAAGCAACTCTCTAAAATAGGGGGGTTGCTTTTTTATTAGGAGTAGTCAATGTCTAAAATAAATTATATTATAGAAAATGAATTTTTTATTACTTGTCAGTTTTTAACGACAGATGGTTTTATAAAATATTGTACGGAGCGGAATATTTCAATATCAAGAGAAGAGCTAGAAAAGTTTGAAAAACTAGGGCTTTTTTATCCATTTGTAAGAGTGCAATATCCAAAAATTAAAATTAAAGTGGAATATATTAATGACGGTAAACAGTATAAATATTTAGGCATATTAAAAGATGGTGAAAAGTGGCAAGGAGAAACCAGGGAGGAGTATGCAGAGTTTTCATTTGAAAAAGACTATGCTCTAAGTTGGTTTAAGGATGGAAATGTATGGGAACCATCAACTCGCGCTTTTTTAGAATGGAAGGCTTTTCGGGATGGCGATGGCTATCGACAAATAGAAAGTTTTTACTCAATTTTTCAGTGTTACGAACTAAAATCCTTGTTAAGCTTGATGAGAATAAGGGTATCTGCAGAAAATCTCCTTAACAATGATACAGGGATAAAAAGCGTTTGTGATTGGGCAAAGAGTGAATTTGAGTATTGTAAAAAACGAGCAAATAAAGAAGGTAACCTCGCATATATTTGTCAGATTCTATCTAATCGATACTATCCACAAACTCAAACTGACCAGAGGTCAGTAAGCATTACTCATTCAGTGCTTTCACATCATGAGTGGGATTGGGATGAATACTGTCGGCATTGGAATGCTAAAGTCATCTTAGATGAATTAAAAATTGATATAAATGAAATAGAAAAATTGCAGAAGATGATTACACGAACAGCAGAATCTATTGACCCCCTAGAGAAATGGTATGAGCTAGTCAGTTTTGTTTCGGTAGATAAAAAGAAAAAACTCAAAGGTGACGCATTATATGCTCAAGCTTTATACTCGATGGAACATATGCTGCGTTTATTCTACAAAGATTTGACCGAAAAAGAATTGTTGCCACCCGATGTATCATCATACTTTGATAAAAATAAATTTTATGGTGAAGGCGTCATTGAGGATGAGCTTCAGTATTTGGAATTTATCGTAAATCAATACAATTTAAATCCTAGGCCTAAATTAATTCTTGTTGTAGAAGGCGAAGGAGAAGAACATCAATTTTCACGTCTTGCCAAAGACCTTTTTAATATTTCTTTTCCAGTCTTAGGAATAGAGGTTATAAACCTTCACGGCATTGGTAATTTTACAGGAAAGAAGAGCATCGCCAAATATGGGGCTTTAGAAAAGTTTATTGACTATTACCATAGTTTACAGACAATAGTTTTTGTTATTCTAGATAACGAAGGGCGCGTCTCAGCTATTAAGCAACAAATAGTAAAAACCCAATCAAAATTCTATACCAAAAGATATGTAACTAAAGATGACTACATTTATATTTGGAATGAAAGTATAGAATTTGATAATTTTAGCTCTCTCGAGATTGCAAATGCCATGACCAAACAAAGCGAAGCTAGATACAATTTTACCCCTACTGAAGTTGAAAATTGCAGAAATAATTTTGGGAAAGAAAGTAACCCTTTAGGGAGATTTTTCGAAGATAAACTTGGTTATGGTATGGAAAAACCAAAGCTCTTGGAAATATTATTTTCTTTCATCATTTCTAACTCAAGCAACGAGTTTGATGATAAGAAAAATCCCAAGAGAGATGTAGTCAGGGTTCTCTTGAAGGTCATAGAATTGGCCTCAAGAAATTATCAACCAGCTACAAAGGAAATTTGGGAAAAGAATCAAGAATCAGGATGGTTTGGAGATTTAATAAAACCGTAGTAGCACAGAGAAAGCAAACATAAATAATCAAAATGCCATTTAATCCAACTGACCATATTTCAGTATATTCTCAACCGCGCCCAGCACGTATAGCTTTTCTAGTAGATGTTAACAATTGTCCAGTGGAGTTGAGAAAGGCAATCCTTGATTTTAATTCAGGATTATGGGGAGGACGTTTTAATCTTATTATTCCGATTGATAATGGAATTATTTCTCAGGGGTACTGGAATCTGATAAATTTTTATGACCCCGATATCGTATATTCATATGTAAATCTCTCAGAAGCTTTAATAAAGAAAATTGATGTTGAAATTAGTCCGTATCATTTTATAGTTCATAGGGTAATTCGTGAAGATTCTTATAAGTTTATACCTAGTATACGCGGAGATTTCCTGTCAGTAGATTTTTCGGTTTTGCCTAAAGGAATATTTAATCCCTTTAGAGGAAAATTCTCATTTTTAATTTGTCACAATCATCCAGATTGGGAGCATTATTTTTTCTTCCAGACAAACTTCGGTATTTATAATGATAATCGGATGTATCAACCTCCCAGTGAATTAGAAAGACTAGTAATTTCTGAAAATTCATCTCTCGATTCATTCCTTGAGCAGATTGCTGAGAAAGGAAAAGGTTTAATCTATCCTTGGCAGTTTACTGCTTCCGAAGTTCCTCTAAAACAATTTCATAATAATAAATATTATCATCGCGATTCTTTTACTGTTGTTGTAGGTGATTCTGTTTGGGATTGGCTATATATGTGGAATAAAGCTTTCTTAACATCGGCTTGGAAAAGAATAGAAATCAATCAATTGTATATACCGCTTAACATTGCTGAAGCGGAAAAATTCGCTCCGGCGATTAAAAAGCTTATATCCGTACATGCTTATAGGAATGATTCCCATCCTCCTACAGTTATTTTTGCATCATCTGATATGGAAGAAACCAAGCTTTCTGAAATAGGTAAAAAATTAACTGAAAAAATAGATGCTCTGCCACATGCAAAGCGTATTAGTCATGATTTTGATGAATTGAAAGATTTAAAGGATGGCGCTTGGTTCACTCCAAAATTTATACAACATGATTATGTGTCTGGAAATAAATTTTACCTAAAACCACCTCATCCTTCTTTACGCGGAAAGTTAGGAACAGGAAAATCGATGGTTGACTTTATGATTGAGTACCATCCGCAGAAATTTTCTTATACGAATATGTCTTATTGGTGGAAATTGCCTCGGATGCATTCCCTCTCGAGATGTTTTATTGAAAGCGGGGGTGGAGGTAGAATCGATAGTAATGGATACCTATCTGTATGCCTTGAAAATAAAGAAAATCCAGAGTTATGTTTTCGTATACCCGATGATAGAAGCGTTATCAGTTTACTGTTAATGCAAGATAGAACACCCAATTTTACCGATGACATCCGGTATAATCCCAAACCTATTAAGTCCATATATGACCACATACAGCTTTCTGATAAAGGTCGTTATTTGAATGGGTTCTTGAGTCTGGTCGGCAACTTATTTAATGCTGGTTCTTTGGTTGAACACCATTTTTGGCGGACAGTATTTGAGAATATGTGCGGTGTAAATACACCGAATGAAAGTAATGTTTTAACAGCCGTAAGAAATAAACTTGATAAGTTTGTACCAAGATTCCTCACAAATATTCCTCCTGAGGGCGATGAAAAACAAAATTATATTTCTAAAGTCGTGGATATTCTTTCTCATCTAACAGTACGATTCGGAAGGCATTTGAAAAGCCCTGCTACTGATATTACATTTTCTTGGCTCCTACAATTATTTGAAGATGAAAGAAAAGCTTTTATCAAAATTCCTGGGCATGAGCAAGGCTTTGAAGCTAATCCGCAAATAAACAAACAAGATTTGTTGGAGGTTCTAGGAGACCTAACATCATTAAAGATTTTAGTTCAGGGTATTAAACCATCATGCCCCAGATGCGGTTTTCAAACTTGGTACGCCGTAGATGAAGTCAAAGCTGAATTAACTTGTAATGGTTGTCAATTTAAAATGCAAATACCGCCAGAAATAGAATGGACATATCGTTTGAATTCGCTTGTCCAAGATGCTATTCGCCATCACGGGACATTCCCTGTTGTTTGGACTTTAAGCCAGTTGTTACAGAACAGCAGAGAATCTTTCATTTTTAGGCCTTGTTTGGAGTTACGCGAGGATTACGAGGGGCGCATTATGGCAGAAATCGATATAGCATGTATATCTGATGGAAAGTTTATCATTGGTGAAATCAAAACAAAATCAAGTCAATTTACGTCAGATGAAATTCAGAAGCTTTGCGATGTAGCTAGAAATGCTCTACCGCAGCAAGTCCTTATAGGTGCATTTGACCCACCTTATGAAGCACTTAGAGACGTTGCCAGAGAAATAACAGAAAAATTAAAAGATTTAAGAATTCAGGTACGCGTTGAATGTCCTAGCGGGCAGTTAAACGAGCCCGAATATCATCCTAATTTTTGACCACGCCTTAATGATAATGTGGACATTGAGATGGGAGAAAAATCAAGAAAAAATGTCCTTTGCGGAGACTGTATAAATGATATATAAAGTTATGAATATCAAAAAGGAGGATTTGGATTTTTGTTTTCATTTAATCGGGCATTCTTTTTTCGATAAAGGAGCAGGAAATTTAGATTACCTTCATCTTGTTAGGCAACCAGGATATTTGCAGTTTCCATTTTGCAGGGTAAAGACCCTAGAAGAATCATATCGAAAATACGAAGAACATATCCCCATAATATCTCCAAAACTATTAGATTTTTTTCTAAATACTCAGGGCATTTCATTTATCCCGCAGGCTATTTTAAAGCCTCCCACAAATAGACCTGAGTTACAAGAACCGCTTTTTAGTGTTTTCCGTGAGGCATTTTCTGATATAGATGACTTAAGCGGTTGTCTTTTAAAAAATATAGGCGGTGAAGGAGTTAACAAATTTTCATTATCAAGAAATATAGAAGTTGATTTGACAAAGATAGAACGAATTCTGATTATTGATGATGTTTATGCTGAAGGTAACTCCATCGCGAGCGCAATGTTAAATTTAGGACAAAATAAATCTTTTGTTGCTATTTGTCCCCTTGTATTAAAGCTAGAAGAAAATCAACTGTATGCCAAATTAAGACACGCTACGGATGAAATAATGAAAAAACTAAAATTTAAATAGCAAAGCATTCTAAAATTTAACCAAAGAGTTACAAAAATCTTAATCTTGGAGTATTAGAAATTAAGTAACTCGGCAGGTCTTACCTTTAATGCTTTGACAATTTGAAACAATGAGAAAACTTATAGGCATAAAAGAACCTTCTGAACAGCTTGATATATCAGTAAACACTATCTACTCATGGACTTCTATGAAGGTAATCCCAATATACTTATAATCAATCTCACTCACTGCAGAAAGTTTCTTTTGCGTATAGCCGCATTTAGCTCTCAATTACTTAATACGCTTACCTAATTTCTATCTTATATTCATCTCCATAGCACCGTGGTTTATTGACACCTGATAAATACCTGTATACAGAGAGTCTTTCTGTCGCACCGTATTTCTGGGCGTCTTTATCGGGTTCACCTTCTTAGGTATGCTATAAATTTGAACCTTATCCCCAATAATAGTGTTTTATCATCCCGCCCAGCCTTGACTGGCATTTAAGCTTGCCCGAAGTTTTCCTAGGTTTATATTCGAGTGGTTCATTATTTAACCTTGAATGCGGCCGTTTGGTATTGTAGTGGCCAACATACTCTTGGATTAGATGCTTTAAATGTTCTTCGCCGAATACGAAGAAGTGATTCAGGCATTCCCGCTTGATCGTGCCCACGAAGCCTTCGGCATAGGGATTAAGGTTAGGAGAGCGATAAGGAATCCTTCTGACTTCAGCGTTATGCGGTTTGAATAGTTCGTCAAACTCCTTAGGGAATTTAGTATCGCCGTCACGGATGAGGAGTTTCTTGGTCTTATCGTGGAAGAGGAAGGAGATGCTTCTTGCGGCATCGACTACCCATTCTTTATCCGGCTTTGCAGTAATTCCGACTATATGGACTTTACGAGTTCTGATATTGATAAAGAAAAGCACGTGAAACAACTTTGGCCCTAACGCCGTCCAGACTGTCTTGGTAAAAAAATCACACGCCCAGAGGGTTTCAAAGTGTCTTTTGATAAAGGCATCCCAGGAGTCTTCTTTACGCTTGGCAACCGGCTCAATGCCGTTTTTAAACAGGATTGTCTTTATGTAGCTTCGTGATATCTTTGGAATGTCAAGTTTTCTTAGCTCAGCCAGGATTCTATTATAGCCCCACAGCTTATTTTCCTTAGCCATACGGACAATAAGATCAATAATCTCTTGTTTTGTTCTTCTGGGTCTGCCGCGTTTTACTTTTTTTTTGCTTACGCCTTCAGCTACCCATCTACGGAAAGAGGAATAGCCGACAATGGATATAATGCCTTTGATCTGTCCATGCAAAGGCAGGCCGTATTTAATAAGCCTACGTTTCTCAGCAGGGTTGGTGGTAATCCTTTTAGGCAGCTTTGAGCGTAGGATTTCGTTTTCGACTTTCATAAATTCAATCTGGCGGATAAGGTTTGAGTGCGTCATCTTCCCCAAGAGCCCTAAAAACTCTTGGAAAAGGTTGCCGTTTATGGTATAAGATTTAGTGTAATCCATTGGTTTTCTCCTTTGGAAAGTTAAGCAATAGTTATGTTGTTTAACCTTATATTTTACCGCTGGTTAAATAAGAAACGAAGCCGTTATTTAACAGGTCTCATAATTAGTGTACCCCGCTGGGAGCAAAAAGCCTTAAAAAAGCCAAAATCTCTCTAAAAATTCTCACTTTTTTAGGCCTGATTTTGGCTCATTTTTAAGCTTTAGCCCCAATGTCCGGTATAAGAGAGGTGGACAAAGCTATCTCTTAATATGCCAAAGAGATACGCAATTTAAGGACAAAAATGACCGGACAAAACGGACAAATTAGCGAGGAATAACCTCTCAAATAACCAGATTTCCGTCGATAATTCTACATTTTAACAGTATTAATACCTGTTATATAACAGAGAGGTTTCCCCTCAGCTCATAGGAGGGGGACCCCATTTTTTATTTTGAGCATATAAAGCCTCCCAACTGGTCGTAGAATCAACGAGTTGCGTCGGTTCTAATCTGTTGTGGAGGGGTTTCAGCTTGCCCTGCTTGTCCCAGTTACGCAGGGTCTGCTTGGTGACCTTTAGCAATTCCGCCGATGCTGAATTCCATGCCTATCCCTAAGGAAAATTTCTGCACTGCTTGAGAGGTGGTCAGAACAATAATTACCGGGAAAGAAGCTTTACTAAGGCGATCTGCGCAGACTGTAAGGCTGAATGCGAAGTCCCTTTTAAGCCAACCGGAGACCGTCCAGTATACTGCAAGGAGT
>Ga0247841_10000226_pt1 | contig 153382 bp, 149 predicted proteins | sample LaCruzMarch2015__2_FD_192410 | JGI IMG/M metagenome (GOLD analysis project Ga0247841, IMG submission 192410) | Freshwater microbial communities from meromictic Lake La Cruz, Castile-La Mancha, Spain - LaCruzMarch2015_18m | ecosystem: Environmental > Aquatic > Freshwater > Lake | place: Spain... | reverse complement strand
ATTCACAGCCCAAGTCTGCCAAGCAGTAAAATCGGCTCGCATTTCTAAGTGTAAGAAACGATTAGCAAGGGGCATCGGCATACGATATGTAACACCTTTGTCAGAGTCACGATTACCTGCCGCAACAATAACAACGTTATCGGGCAAGACATACTTACCTACACGACGGTTAAGAATCAACTGATAGCCTGCAGCCTGTACTGCGGGACTTGCTGAATTCATTTCATCTAAGAATAGAACAACAATCGGGTATTGACTTGCTAATTCATCATCGGGCAAATCAACTGGTGCCGCCCAATCCATCTTATTGATATCACGATTGAAGTATGGAATACCACGAATATCTGTAGGCTCCATTTGTGCCATACGCAAGTCAATCATATGACCGCCTAGTTCTGCCGTAACTTCTGCTACAACTTCACTCTTGCCAATACCGGGCGGACCCCATAAGAATAAGGGACGTTTTGCCTTGAAAGCTTTAAGAATAGCTTTGCGGGCTTGAACTGACGTAATCGTCAGATTATCTGATACTGATGCCATTAGATGCTCCTGTTGAAAATTTGATATATGAAGTATAGTCTAAAACTGATTTATTGTCAAATTTTGAGTTGTTGTTTATTTACAACATCTGCCCACTTGATTAACTAGTCAGTTTCTAGCTTCAATACAAGTATTGTATCACCGATTCGATTTATTGTCAAATTACGGCAGTTTTGTGTATGCTCTACTCAGCATAGTTTGCAATAGAGTACTGGCCCTACTTACGTTAAAGTTTTCTTGACGATAGTGCCATTTTTTCTTACGTTCTGCAATTTCTAGTAGGTCCATTAGTTGATATTTGTCTTTTAAATCACTTGTGCCCATAAGCATTTTCTGCATATCTACAATATCTAAACTGTACTCTACCCATTTCATCGTGCTATCAATCTTTTTCTTAGGGATCATTAGTGGCCCATCGATTGATTTTGTGTACTTCAATACATAATTTGCTATCTTCATAATAGGTCCTTAGTTAAGTGAAAGACTATTATAGACCCAAAATGATTTATTGTCAACTTTTAGGCAATGTGAAATACCAAATTGAGGTTGAAGGAATAATTGTAACCTTTTGTTTAAGCAAATCTTCCATATATTCTACATTTAAATTTACATCAGGGAAACCTTTATTATGGTGATCACCTTCATACCAATCATGACCCAAAAACATACCGCCTGGCTTAATTTTAGGTAACCAAAAATCAATGTTGTCTCTATCATTTGGATTTTTATGTGATGCATCTAAAAATATAAAATCTATGGGTCTTGTCCAATCCTTTACTACTTCGGGACTAGAACCTTGTATGGCAACAATATTTTTTCGATTCTCTGTATTTTTTAAGAAAGTCTCTTTTGTGTTATAACTTCCTTTAGATGGCAAATTATTTTTGGCAATTACCTCATCACTAAATTGAGGATCATACGAATCTCTACCATTCCAAAGATCAATACAATATAATGTGCCCTTATTGATTGCTATAGATATTGCATAACTACTTTTACCATGCAGGCACCCTACTTCTACACCAACACAGTCTGGTTGATTGTATTTCCATAATAATTTAATTGTTTCTGTTTGATGTGAGCCAGAAAACCAACCCAAGATATTGTTCATTTTCATTTCATTAAATTCGCCATTAGTACTAGTTTTTCTAAGTGATTGATTGCTGTATTGATTTCTTTTACTTTATCATCAAGCATAGAGTATTTGCCTGTTCTACGTAGATTGACTTCTAGTTTGCTTAATTCACTTACCATTTTGTCAATGTTTTTGTGCATACGATGTAAGTCTGGATTGTAGCCAATGCCATTCATTTGACTACTTAAGTCAATGCTAACTTGATTCCAATCAATTGCATGTTGAATTTTCATATCGTTAATGTAACACAGTATGCTATTTATGTCAATAAAAAAGGCTCCTAAGAGCCTTTCTAGAGTTTCTGTTACGAGGTCTTATCTAGCAAAGTCATTAATTTCAGATGGTTTGAGTTTTGCAAATGACGCTAATATTCTGGCTGCTTGTGTAGGATCTACTCCCGCACAAGTTAATGCATTTTTTAAGTCAATTGTCGTTGTAGCCCAAGCAAGAGTAACGGATTTATTATATGCCCTCACATCCGTATTATATTGTTTTACAGAATAGTCTTTACTAAACGTAGGTTTCTTTGGTTTTTTTCTAATACCACTTGTTGACGCTGTATATGAACTGAACAATGCCATATTAAGTTTATATACACTTTCTACATCAGGTAATGTTGTTCGTAGCCAAGTATTAAAATAATTGGGAATAATAACTAAATCTGCTATAAAAGTGCCATAACAGTTGGCGAATTCTTGTGGGGTAGTTGGTCTCATAGTATTATTTATCTTTAACCAATAAAGAAAGTAATAAAATAGGCTACTAATGCGTGATTTTTTCACGCATTGATAAATAATAGAAAGGAGAAGTATATGGGTTTTATTTATATTTGGAGAGACAAAATACGCAAAATGTATTACGTGGGTTCGCACGACGGGTCTCCTAATGACGGATACATTTCATCCTCACATTGGTTAACAAGTGAAGTTAGATATAGACCACACGATTTTAAAAGACGCATTATAAAAATGATTGAAGTAACTGATATGAAAACTGAAGAATATCGCCTATTGAATATGATTAAAGAAGATGAGTTTGGTAAAAAATATTATAACTTAAAGCACGGCAAACCACGTGGCTCAGCACCGTGGAACAAAGGTAAAGTTAATATATACTCTGATGCAACTCTATCTAAAATGTCAGCCGCAAGAGTAGGAAAACCAACAACTAAAGGTAAGGCAAATCCACAGGCTATTATTAATGGCAAAAAAGGAGCAAGTAAGTTATCATCTACTGTTACTGGTAGGAGAAAGAAAGTATTACCTGACGGATCATGGACTTGGGAATATCCAAACAAATAGGAGCCGAAGCTCCTATTGTGGTTTTTTATTTAATACAGTAAGTCCTACTGCACCTTAACCTCACGCGGCTAAAGAATAAACGCTATCGTTTGCATTTATGGTTTTTGCTTCTTCGACCGGGTCACCCCAATCCTAACGGCTTCTGCTTTGCCGAGCTGTCCACTCTGTTACTCTTTGCCCAATCGATCCTGTGTCATCCCCACCTAAATACACAACATACACTTAGGTGGAGATGGCCGGCACTGCCCCGGCGTCTTGAACTTATTTTACATCGTTTCATACAGCAATAACTTCAATTGTATTTAGTATTAAAATACTCTTGTAACCAAGGCCAATCATAACTTAAACGTAATTTGTCTAACTCACCGTTGACTGATTCATAGTATTCTACAGCATGTTGAGCACCTTCGCAACTATATTGGGCAAAGTCTCCTTCACCGATATTTAACCATGCTTCAAGTCTATCTTTACTTGCTTGGCTATCATCGGCTCTTAACTTCAATGCTTCTCTAAAACTAGTACGCCATGTACTCCAAGCATCAGTATTATATATTGCTACACCACTATTTAACTCTACAACTTCGTGTTCATTGTCAAGTGTGAAGTCAAGCCCCGTTCCACTGTTAGCAAGTGTAATCTTCTTATTATAAGCAATCATAGCTTGGTGACCATACTCTAATCCATTAACAGGGTTTGTAGCGTGAAAGATATAATGCTTAGGTACTTGTAGCCTATCAGGTTGCCATGAGAAATCAAATTTATTGTTGACTTTTAATTTAGCAAATACAGTAAACATCCACGGTGTTTCACTTGCTTTCGCTGCCGCATGATACGCCTGTACACGACCGTTAACACCATCAACTCTAACAACTCTATTATTTAATCCCTTAGTCACTTTTAGTAAGTGTTCGTAGTTCTCGTCAGCACCGGTTTCACCGTTACTTAGGAAGACTATATCCAGCGGTTGAGATTTAGCTAGAGACTTACTACGACTGATGTATGGATAATCATACAACTCATTCTCTATATAATCTTTTGCTTCTTTAGGAACAATTATTCGTGTTGCACCTGTACTCGTAATCAGTATGTTCTTAGTGTCCGGTGTCCACAAACTAATAGGTTCACTATCAAGTACATCTAATCCTTTGTTATCTTCCGTGACAAACGTAGCATAAGGCCAATCAAAATCAGTATGAATATTAGTGACATGTGTATCTTCTTTCGTAATAATAATAGGGGCGGGTAAGCGTTTTACTCTTTGATGTTGATTGTAGTTGACCTTTTCATAGTCTTCCATCATAATCATGTCATCAATCAATGACTTAAATTTGTTTACATCAATTAAAAATGTGTCTCCAAATTTCTGTTTATCGCTAGGAAACACATGTAATTGCTCCCTAGCATATGGATCGCATATATAACTAAAATCAAAATTTTCATAGTCACATATACTTGAACATATCCAAAGATAGTGTTCTTTTCTAGTGTCTAATTTCTTTAATATCTCTTTGAATGTTTTTAGGTAGCTATGCTTATAGTCAACCGTAATTGTAGATTTATTACCAATCTTAGATTTGATAACTTCATTTACATTTGACTTGTTTCCATGATTAATTAATATCACATCATACAATGAGCCTTCTGCTTTGGCTCTCTTATCTTTAACAAAATTAAGCATACTTAAATGTTCTATGATTTTAACATATTTGGTATCTTCGTTAAATGTGTTCTTGTTTACAAGGTATGTATTACCCCAATGAGTCCACTGACTACCAAACACATGAATCATTCGTTTTTGCCACGGGTTAGGGTTATAGTCAAAGTTAAACTCAGTATAGTCTAATTCACTAGACAATACCCAAAATAGTTCAGTTGTGCTTTTTGACGTACAGCGTGAAATAGTTTCCACCCATGAATTTAAATATCTAGTTTTCTGAATAGATGGAAATTGTAATTTTAATTTTTCAAATCTATAACTGCTTTCACTGTTGCCCTTATCAACAAAGAACATATCACGGTGAATTATCTTTTGAATAACTTCATCGGTTATTTCTACAACAACGTTTTCTCTTATAGATTCATCATAATCTAATGTGATTGTTGACTTAAAGTCTGGTACAATATAAACAGGTCCGTCTGTTCCCCATTCATATCGTGCAGGATCTTTGTTAGGATTAGGTCTCCATGAAAAATCAAATGCTTTCAAGTCTAATTCATTACGAACTAACCAGTTAGTCATATTCACTTTGGGAGTAGCAATGATAGAGTCTAAGAATTTGTATTCAGTTGCACCTTCAACACGATACATCACAGTAGGTTCTGTCTCAGCATCATTCCACTTGTTACCAAACACATAAATGAAGGGTGGCTCTAATGGGTCGGGTCTCCAACTAAAATCAAACTTAGAAATAGACAACAGTATTTCCCACTGAGGTTCTTTCTCAGTAGATTTTACCATAGCAACATTATCTTCTATATACTTGTATTCAGTTGCCCCTGGCACAATATAAGATACTGTGGGTTCGATGAAGCAGTTGTTCCATTGATTGCCCCATACGTATATGTACGGTGGGCTATCAGGGTGTGGTCTCCAGCTATAGTCAAAACTATCTACTGGTATTAATGTTTCCCAGTTTTCTACAGTAGGTGCAACATTAGCAGACACATCATTAATATATTTCTTTTGTGTTGCGCCAGGTACAGTATAGATAACAGTAGGTTCAGTAACAGCATCGAACCATTGATTACCAAACACATAAATGAATGGTTCTTCTGTAGTATCAGGGTGCCAACTATAATCAAAATCTTTTACAGGAATTAATGTTTCCCAGTTATCTTTGTTTGATAATGCTTTTGCCTTTGTCACATTAACATATTGTATGTCGCTATCTTCTGTACATCCTACTGCATAGAATCTAGGTCCACCTGTTCGTTGCCATTGAGTACCAAATTGATATATCAACGGTGCATGGTCTATATCAGGATGCCAACTAAAATCAAAATCAGTTGTATCAATTCCTTCAGGTATTGTCCAATGCATCTTATCTTGTTTAGCTGTTGCTATCTGTGCATCGATATATTTTATCTCTGTTGCGCCCGGGGCAACATACCTAGGTCCTCCGGTGCGTGTCCATTGGTCGGGAAATTGATAGATGAATGGTTCTTCCGTCGAATCAGGATGCCAACTAAAATCAAATTTAGATTGGTCTATATTTTTAGGTACTTGCCAATTTTCAAATTCTGTACAAACAACTTCTGCTTTTAATGTATCAATATATTTTATATCCGTTGCGCCTGGCACTACATATCTTGGTCCACCTGTTTTTTGCCATTGTGTTCCAAATTGATATATGAATGGAGGATCATATTTTGATAAGTCTGGTTCCCAACTAAAATCAAATTTATTCTGGAACATGTTAGTAGGTATGATCCAGTTATCCATGCATGGATTACGCTTGACACGTTCTTCCATGTACTTGTATTCTGTGGCACCTTCTACTTTACGTATGACACTAATTTTGAATTCAGGTTTATTCCATTGATTACCCCAAGCATAGATGTATGGTGGCGCAGTTGGATCAGGTACCCATGTCATATCAAATGAAGTTGGATCTATATCTTCAAGTGCTTCAAAGTCTGCGGGTCTAGCTGCCAACTTAGGCGCAATATTCTCAATAAACTTACGTTCAGTTGCACCTTCTACATGGTACTCTATAGTTGGCATCACACTTGCTGGGTATTGACTGTTACCAAATACATAAATGTAGGGAGGTGCAGTTGGATCCGGTCTCCACGTATAATCAAAATTTGCCGGCTCGTATATAATATTAAACAAACGAGGCATTGATAATAATGTAGCTAAGGTATCTGTTATGTATTTTTTATCCGTAGCACCCGGTACATGGTATTCAACCGTTGGCATGATAGTACCGGGATACCATTTATTGCCCCATACATAAATATAGGGAGGGTCACTTGGATCTGGGTGCCATTTGAAATCAAATTTATCTTTTTCAATATATTCAATTATTTTCCAATTAGTTGTTACTTCTTCTTTGAGTGGGATAGGATCAACATCAGCACGATATATTGTTACCGCATCTGTGTTAGTTGAACAAAGCCAAGTTCCGCTGTCTTTCTGGTAAGGGCTTGGCCATACATTATTGTGTTCTTCAGCCCATACATCTTCGTCAGGAAGGAAATCAAAGTCCCAATCCCAATCAAAATCTTTATAATTGCAGTGTTCGTTGATTACCCAAAAGTGTTCAGTAGTGCATTGATGTTTGGCATCAGATAAATCTGTTGCAAATCTTTCTCTGGGGTGAACGTTGGGTTTTTCTCCGAAATAAAATACATCTCTTAGCATAGATACTTACTTATGATATAACTTTTACATTATATAGTTTTTCAAATCTATCTGCGTCTTCCCTATTATTAACCATTGGTTCGCCTCTGATGTTCAATGATGTGTTTAATAACATAGGGCAACCTGTTAATATATACCATTTCTCTAACAGTTCTCTTATTCCAGTGCCATCCTTTGGCACAGTTTGTACACGACTAGTCCCGTCATGATGAACGATAGCAGGAAATAACTGAGGATGCCTGCAACGAGCGATGACTTGCATATACCTACTGTTACTGAAGCCACGAGGCATATCAAAGTACATATCAGCATACTCCTCCAGAATGACTGGAGCAAAGGGTCTAAACTTCTGTCTGCGTTTAATTTCATTTACTTTGTCCTTGATTTCATTTCCTCTTGGGTCTGCAAGTAAGCTTCTATTTCCCAAGGCCCTTGGCCCAAACTCTGCTCGTCCACTAGCGACTCCCACAATTTTGTCAGTAAGTAAACTATCAAGAATGCGATTAGTAGGATAAGGCCCACTAATATCATAACCGAGAAAAGCGTTAGTCCAGTTAACACGTTTACCATAACCAAGACAGGCCGCTCCAAGACTAGAACCAGCATCGCCAGGATTAGGAATAATCCAAATGTTGTCATAATATTCTCCTAATAATCTATTTGCCGAACAGTTTAATGCTACACCGCCACCATATACTAAGTTTTTACTACCACCTAACATTTTTGCTTTTGATATGACTGATTTAATTAATATTTCTACTACATTTTGTGTTGAACTAGCAATATCCATTTCATTTTTATCAATTAAAAATTTATCAGGTATTCCTATGTGTAAATTTTCAGCGAAACGAATATCCTCTATGTCTGTAATTAATCCTGACATTATATCTGTGTGTTTAGGATTACCGTATGCAGCCATACCCATAAGAATATATTCTTCATCTAATGGACGTAAGCCTACGTGCTGTGTCATTGCTGAATAGAATAACCCAATACTATGTGGATACTTTTGTCCCCATAGTTTTTTGTATTGTGCTACACCGTTCTTATCATACCGTGCATTGTAAATACTAATAGTATCAAACTCACCGATAGCGTCAATGACAACTACAGTAGCATCATCGTAGGGACTTGTTTGAAAACCTGCGGCTGCATGACTTAAGTGATGGTTATGCGTATATACTTTACCGCCTTGCAATTTATCAATCAATTCTTGACCAATAATATTTTTAACAAACAAATTAGATAATGCAGGCTTTTCACCTGAACGAACTTGCCTTAGAAACTTCATCCAAGGACGTTCATAATAATGAATCTCAATATCACTTGATGTTGTATAAGATAGTGCATCTTTAACTATGTCATAGCATAAATCTTTTGTGTGCTTTTCTTTATTATAACGTTCGCTATGTCCGGCAAACAGTATGTTGCCATTATCATCTATAACAGTTAGTGCGGCATCATGAAAGCCACTAGATATACCTACATAGTTCATTTTATAATATCTTTAATATTATTAAACCAATATTCCTGATGTTTTGGACCAGGGTGCATTTGATCCCTTGCTAAATCACCCACACATTCTGCTGGAGTGTGCCATTGTGGCAATTTAGTTCCATATTTTAAATTCATAATTTCTAAAAAATTAGCAGATTCTTCTTCCCAAGCACCAAAATATGTTTCTATGCCCCTGTTATTGGCAACATATTCTGCTAAATATATTTCATTTTTTACAATTTTGTATAGTTCTTCATTGGGTAATGCTTTAAATAGAACATGCGTATCAATTCCATATGACACACATAATTGTGATTCATGCCCTGGGATTGCTGATAAATTTTGAACTCTGTTGGATATTTCATTATGTTTTGCTATCTGCATTCTTGTAAATGTTGGTAATAAAAATATTGCCTTTTTAATTTTAATATGTTTAGAAACAATTAAAAATATGTCAATAATTGTTTTAGCAGATGCCCCCGCAACTCCAAAATTTGCACAAGACATATTTAACTCTTTAGCTAGTAAATTATGCCATAACATTTCAGTAGGTAGACCCAATCCAAAGGTAAAACTGCAACCAAATACTGCTATATCAACTTCGTTGGGAACTTCTTCCATTCTAAAACCCAAATAATTCATTTTGTAATCAAATGGTTGATGTTGCCACTTATCAGCATAATTTAGGTCATCCATACTAAAGAAGTCAAATATAGTCACTCCATCTTTTTTGATAGACTGTACTCTTATTTCATTGGCAGTAAAATACCTAACATCTAAAATGTCAGTGGAATCTAATAAATTAAGTTGAGCAAAACTATCGAGAATCATTTGTAAATAAACGGATCTCTTTTGCGTAATTCTTTAATACGCTTGCGATAGCGTATTTCTGCTCTAATAGTATGATATAAATTTTTAATCCACTTGAACATAATCTGGCTCCTCTTTGTTAATAGTATTTATTATGTCCACAATCTGTGGAAATATTGCTTTCCAGTCTCTATTCCTACGTTTGTCTATGTCAGCTAAGAAGTTAGCAAAATCATTAACTTCCTTCTTGTTTGCAGGAGTAGTTAATAGTTGTTGCTGTATACCCATTAAATGAGTTTGTAATTTTTCTCTTTCAATAGGATCGCTATAATTTTCTAATGCTTTAATTGGTGCATCAATAGAGTGTGCTAGATATTTTCCAAAGTTGTATGGATTAAATGTTGAGGGTCTAACTACAGTATTCCAATTAATACCAACAGTAGGTTTAATTTTGCGCCATTCATTTGTTTTCTCTATCAATTGATGCAATGTAGGTAATGTTAATGCAGTAAGCGTTGCATGTATTAATACACCTACACCCGGAGCATTTAACAACGTATTCATATTTTGTTCCCACTCTGTTAATATCAATCCATCACGTACATATTCAATTTCAGGACCCCAGCAATCAATACTACATACAAACTCCATGCTCTTTAATTTACCCTGGTCTATTAAGTTTTGCACACGTTGAATCTTTGCTTTAAACTTTTCAGGATCATGTTTTAAATTACTAAATGAGCGATATACTAAATTTGGTCTAGGATGCTTGTCAAAGAAATCTAAACATTGTTCAAATTCTTTTTGATACAGCGGTTCTCCACCTAATACTTGTAGGATTTGTACATGCTCACTGTTCTTTTCCATCCATTCCCAAAACTTTTCTTTGTATAATTCATACTTACTATCGGGACGCCATGTACTATAATCTTCGTTAAACTCGCTAGGTCCAAATTTACGAACCTCTTGTTCAATCTGACTACTAAAACCCGGGGTACAGTACACACATGATTGATTACAAACGTTGTTGAAATAAACTTCAAGTAGTGTGGGGCTAACTTTTAATGGAATATTTTCAAACTCATATGCACGTTGCACATATCCTTCAAACTCGGGCGGTAATAATTCGATAGATTCGTTAACAAATCCTGTTCTATCACTCTTACCACCAGTCTTTTCAATATCCCTGCAGTATTCACATCCGTTACCTGGCCATTCCCCGCTAGCCATTTTTTCTCTATCAGCAAGTTTACCATGATGGTTGTGAAAATCCATAAAGTTATCTTCAGTTAATCTCCAATGACGGCCTCGGTGACAGCTTGATGTAGTACCTCTACTTAAAAATAATGTACTCCACGACCATTTGTATAAGCAAGCGGCATCATTTTGTATAGGGAATGTTTTTTTTATCATACAGCTATTTATAGAAGGCGTTGCATCAGGGGGATTATTTCTTTTTCAAAATAAATTAAATGGCCCTTATCATTTACATGATGATCGGGTGCGTAACAAGTTTTATTAATATCATAATCTTCACATCCAGAAAAATCATATTTAGAAATATGTGGTATTTGTAATTTACTAATACATACAAGTTTTTGTAAAAATGTATTCGGGTAGGCTTGAATTGGAAGATTCCATATAAATTTTAAATTATGTATTGTTGCAAATCCATATGTTGCTAATAATGAAGTTAATGAAAGATTATACCCAATATCATCGTTAAACAAATGTGTTATATACATTTTTTTAGCCATATTATATGGTATTTTATTTTCCATTTGAGAATGATGGTCCCATCCCATTGCCCACGGTGTTGCAACCTCAGGCCTAGATCCTGAGGCAATTTCTATTCTATCAAAGAAAGTGCCATTATATATAATAATATCATTTTCACTTAGTGGATGTTCATTATGGTATTCTATTAAATTACGAAATAGTCCTTGACTACAATTTGCAGGTTTTCCTAAATTTGTTACTTCTATATCACTAAATTGATGTTGTAACAAAGATGCCCAGCAATGTGAGCTAGGAATATTTTTTTTAAAAGGAGTCTCGTTACCTATAAAAGTTTTAGTAGAATTGTCATATTGAAATTCTCGGTCTGAACAACCGTGACCAAAAGTATAACTATCTCCTAAAACAATCACTCTATTAATTGTATTCATTCATATCTCTCAGTAATTTCTTTGTTATACTGAAATTCAGTGTGTTTATACAAATCAATAATATTTTTATCTTTACTAAGTAATGATTTAAATATAACCCCGGACAATATTGAATTGTTTTCTTTGGAAAGATGGCACCATCTATTATCTACATCACCCATTGTTGGTAATTCTTTTTTACTTACATTGAACAAATTATACAAACAATCTCCCTGTCTTGACTCTAACGATATGGTAGTATTTTTATCTTTTCTATCATCAAATGTAAGTAAATTGACAAGTTTGATATTATTACCGTAACACATCATGTTTACGTCATTGAATATTTGTTGTTTTACCCAAACATCAAAAGGTATTGAAATATTGGGTATATGTCCGGTTAATATTCTAACCATTTCTAATTCTTGTTGCCTAGATAAATTTTTATTCCTTCTTAATGCATACAATTCATCCGGTGTTGTTAAAAAACTCAAATCCTCAAGTCCCTCAGGCAAATGATGTATTCTATGCAATGATGAGTAGCAAAATATAATATGGTCAAACTGTTCTCGGTGAGCTAAAAATTGCTGAAAAGAGTACCAGGTAGAGGATCCTGTTTTTCCATACGTAACTACTTTATGTCCAGCGTTTTCCATATCTGCAATCCAAGATTCATCTTCCTTAAAGGGACTTTCTGGATTGTAGGGATTTCTATCTGCAAAACTATCTCCGAATATACCTATTTTCATTTGTTTACCTCTATCATTTTTGTGCTGTATAGTTTATCCATAGCAGACTTGTGTCCACATGTTTCTAAACAATATAATAATTTACCATTCTCAATCGTATCTGCTTTCCATCCATCTAAGAAAAACTTACTAAAGTCAGGACCTTGAATAATATCAAGCATTGATTGATTCTTTAAATTGAATACTTCTAATCCATAATCATTAATCATTTTGTTAAATTGATAACGTGAGTATGAACTATGAAATTGACCAAACACACCACCCAAGAAACAACACGGGAGCATATATCCATTTGCTGAAATGTATATTTCTTTTGACTCAGAGTGTTCGATAGATTTACAAACTATCTTAGAATTCTTTTCTAACTCTTTACTGAATTCAGGTAAGATAGGAATAGTTAGTCTGTTCATATAACTAAAATCAACTTTTTTACCAAACAAAGGTTCTTTTCTGTGTCCGGTATACTTAGTAGGCCAAATTGTGTATTCATAGTCACCGTCTTTACCATAGACGTTCATACCACTTAGTGAATCTTCATACTCTCCGAATCCTAACGGGTTCTTAACAATGAATTCAAATCCTAACTCTTTTGCAATTGTTCTTGCTTCTTCAACTTGATGCTCATTGTGTTCAAATAATAACCATTCCCATACAGCAAATGCACCGGTCGCACTGTATGCCCTCATATTTCTGATTAGTTTATCCCATATAACACCTCTTCGGTATATGTGATTAGTATCTTCTAATCCATCTACACTAAACACAACTCCGGCTTTACTAAACAAATGATTGTCCCTAGGCGGAGGTTGTTTCACAAAGAATTCACCTAATGTTGTCCAAAACTTTTCATTACGCATACCACTATTAGTTCTAAGTTGCTGTACTATCTTAGGTGAATGTTCTCTAAAATATTCTAATATAGGAATTAAGTCTGGTGCCATGCCTGGATCACCGACGTTTCCACAAAAGTTAATGCCTATTAAATTCTTTGCTATTTCCACTGGAACCATACGTTTAATATCACTCAATGACAAGTCAGTTAGTTCCAAACCATCTGCAATAGGACCGCCTGAATAGTTTCTACTACATGCAGGACAACTAGCATTGCATCTACTAGACAATTCTATGTGCAATCTTTTAACGTTTTTAACTTCGTACATTCGTTCCATTATCTTAATCCTATATATTTTGCTAAATTGTCTGGTTTGTTTCTACGCTGTGTATATTGTTCAAAGAATATATCACTGTCTTTACGTAGTTGCGGTTGGGTTTCTTTAATGAAGCCCTCGTCTAAAAACTTAAGTAATCTAGCACAATGTTCATGTTCTACTGGTAACAACTCATCTTTAATTGACTCGTAAAACTTTGTATACTTCTTAATGTAAAAGTCACGTTCTTCACGTGTTAGACAAGCAAAGCCTTGGAAGTCTGGCTTATCAACCATGTTGATTGAGATGTAAGGTTTTACTTTAGAACGATTGCGTATAGCAATGATGTCCAAATACATTTGGTCAAGTGATTGTAACGCAATTGCACTTACTGTTGTACTTACACTAAACTCTCTGACCGTACTGTTTGCTAATCGTTCGATATTCTCTAACCACTCAGTGTATAGCATACCCTCACGAATGAATTCTGCTGTCTCACCGGCACTTTCATTACTGATGTTCATCCGCAAGTTAGTTAATCCACTAATCTTGTCAAAGAATCTATCCATGATTACTGGCTTCTGGCAGAGGTTGCTGTGTATCACGCATTCAATGTTCGGGTTTATCTCTGTCATCATTTCAAATACACGAAAGACTTCTTCGTGCATCAGTGGTTCTCCACCAGAGACACGGATAGATTCTAAACTAGTAGCAACACTCTCAAACCATTCCCAGAACAATGTCATGTCAGGTGGGTCTATCATCTCATTGAGTTCGTTGATATCTTTTTGATAATGTCTGCGGTCATCAGTAATGATGCCTTTATAAACACCATTTACTCTGATATCATTAGTCCAGCTTGTACTAAACTGTGGACTACAATAGCTACATGCCAAGTTGCATGTATTCTGAAAAGCTAACTCTAATGCTTTGGGCTTGAATACATAGTTAGGGTTCTTATAATCTTCTGCTGATAAGTGATCCTTAAAGCTTAGACTCTTACGTGTTCTGTCGCTACGTAATCCTAGATTCTCATAACGCCAGCAACTATCACATGCAGGTGGTTGTTCTCCTGCTAACATTTTCTTTTGTTGTTCACGTTTTTCCGCAGGATTATAGAATGTATCTACTGTATTGCCTACTTGAATAAAAGGAGTGTAATGGCAACTGGCAATCTTACCGGAGTAAACCCAGATACTTGCCTCATGAAATTTTGCAAGACAAAACGTATCGCTTGTCTCATCTCTTATCTTAAATAGTTTCTTCTCGTCCATTATTTTTTGGATTTGCTATAATCAAATTCAACATTCAATTCATTGTGTATCAAATAATTCTTTATGTTTATGTGTTCTGGATACACCTTAAAGAAATTTTGGTCACGAATTTCATCTAGCTTAGTAGTAATTTTACTAAATTCTTTCAAACTCTCATCAATTCCATTATAATATTGACCATTTTCATCCCACATGAATTTAATTGCAGTTTCATACATACTTATGATTCCGAACGTCGGGTCTAAAGATTTTAACCAGTCAATGTTTTTTTGCAATGCTACTTCAATCTCAGTTTTCTTCCAGTTTGGGATATTTTTTAAACAATAGTATGGTGGAGTATCTAATGGATTGACCATCATATGTTCAGGTTTTAGATAACCTAAGTCTGACCATTCTCTATGAAACTCTACCAAGTTAAAAGCATTAGGCCAACTTAGTGTGTATGAAATCATAAAATGTACGTGCGGACATTCTTCCATCATTTGTTTACGGTTCTCTACAACTTGTTTCCAATCTATACCATTACGCCAGTACTCACCCTTTTCGTGGCTACCATCTAAGCTAGCATATACGTGTACGTTGCTGAACTTTTTCCAATACTCTAATACATTGTCGTATTTTTTTAGTTTAAAATTACTGAAGTTTGTATTGTAGCGAATCTCTAAATCGGTGTTTCCAAATTCAATTAATTTTTCAAGAACTTCATAATGTTCTTTTTGCATCAATGGCTCACCACCTGCAAAGTAAATCATCTTTGCTGTTGCAAGGTGAGGAATAATTTCTTCTAATGCTTGACCTTCAGTTTTACCCGGGAACTGATAACCGTCATCTTTATCTCGTCTTTCAGCTAAGTTGTATAACTTACGATGATCCATTACCCAACTTGTACTAAAATGAGGGGCACAACTGCGGCAACTTAAATTACATAGATTATTATACCTAACATCAATATAGTATAGTTTGTGTTCGTCTAGTGATCCGTCTATATTAGTGCTTGCTACAATTTTTTGAATTTCTTCATCAGTGTCAAAGAACATTCTATTATATTCATTCTTATGTGCATGTCCTAATTCTGCACGACGGTTACATATACTACAACTTGGTTCTTCTATTCCATTTAAGAAATTTAGTCGCATTTGCTTTGTTTTATCGTTATTCCAAATCTCTGCTAATGTGTTTTCTTTAAGACTACCAATTTCGTCTTTGTTATCATAAACACAGCAAGGTTTAACGTCACCGGGAGGGCCTACGTATTGTTGTATCCACGGAAAGATGCAAAACGTTTTACTACTCTTTGCCATTTCAACTGGGTTAAAGTTATTACTCATTTGTTAAATATTCTTTAAATTTTGAATCTAAGTAAGGAAATACCTCACCAAATTGTTCTTTTCTTATATCATCAAGTAAGTTTGTCTCTACATAAAATTTTGATAGGTGGTTACTCTCATCTTCGCTGTTCATAAACAGTATTGCATCTTTCCAATGTGCGATAGTAACATCATAATTAAAATCATGTTCTTGCGTTTCTGCTAACCATTCCATGTGTTTATTAATCTTTTCAGTAACTTCTAATTTTACGTTTGGTGGCAAAATTTTAGTTCGTAATTGAGGTGGGGAATGCAACGTGTTTAAATAAAATCCAAAAGTTTTACCATCTGGTCTTTTAAATACATCACTTTCACACATGTATCTATGTAAATCAACTGATCCGTAACAATTTAACAAACTGAATACTGCACTAATACCATAGTCAGCCTTGGGTAAATATTTTTTAGCAGTTTCTATCCATTTTTTAGCAAGTTCCCAGTCAAAGCCTTTACGTATATATTCTCCTTCAGTACCCATAGCATCAATACTACCCACAATAAACACATTATCAAAATGCTGTAGCATTTCAAACGCATTATAGTCTTTTAAAGTGTACACTGTAAGATTAGTGTTATATCGTATTTTTGTCTGTGTTTTGCCACGTTCAACCAATAATTTTAAAAACAAATAATGTTCTTCTTGCATCATTGGTTCACCACCACTGAAATGTATTTCTGTGTAGGGATCAATCATATCAATAAGATAGTCTAAATCATCCTGCATGTGTAATACACCATCATTGGTTATCAATGATGTTGGATTAATCTGATATCTACCTAACTTAATTTGATCCGGTATCCAGCCCGTGCTCAATCCGGGACCACATGACCTGCATTTCAAATTACATAGATTATTAAAAATCAAGTCAATAGTAGCTAGTTTAATATTGTCAACTGACCCATCATCGTTAGTATAGGTAATAATATCTTTTAGCTTATTATAGCCATTTTGATTTGTATAGTCAGGGAAGTCAGAGTATCGCTCGTTAAATCTTTGTCGCATACTAGTCGATCCTGAATCTTCTTCTTTCCAACAACGGGTACAAGCCTCTGGCTTTTTACCATCTAAAAAATCTTTTCTAAGTTGATTCCATTTTTTACTATTAAATATGTCAACCAGTTTTTCTTTATTCCAATTGCCTAAATCATGCTTTGCATCAAAGCTGTAATAACAGCAAGGAAACACTTTACCATTTGGCTCAGTGTGAATTTGTAACCAGGGTACACTACAAAAATGTTCCGATAAATCTTCAATTTTTTTATCTAACATTATTATCCCATTAAACCGGTTTAGTATCCGTCACATAATTAAACCAAATATTTTTCTTAGATAGTGATAGAAAATTTACAAAGTTTTTTATTATTTTTCTATGGTCTGCATTACGTCTATAATCAATTACGTTCAATGTGGACATTCCATGCTGTAATAATTTTTCATTATATTCATCGTATGCAGTAGATAGCATATGTTCTTTATACAAAAATAATGCCTTTTCATAATGTTTATTAATCGGAGTTGCTATCTTCTTCATTGTTTCATCAAATATTTTTTCTCTCATTTCTAATGATAATAGTTCAATAGAATAATGATCGGGACTTTGTAATTTGCTAACATATATTTCTAACTCAGGGTAATTAGATTGTGACCAATTAAAATATTCGGCAAATGTCAAACAATTCATCCAAGAAAGTGTGTAATGTGCCCCTATTCCAAAATTAGAATATTTAGTTTTTAATGCATAAAAACTATTAGACACCTGTTCTAAATTTTCAAATGATGATCCGTAGCGTAAATATTCGAACTCTTCACCAATACCATCTATACTAAGCTGAACGCCTACTCTAAGAAACTTGTCTAAATATTTTGTTAGCTTATCTGTATAAGTCGTGCCGTTTGTAGTGAGAGCTACCGTAGTTTGTTTAGCATACGGTTGTTCAGATAACCAATCCATAAATTCAAAAATTGCCGGATTAATTAGTGGTTCTCCACCTAATATATCAAAACGTAATCTATTAAATGTAGCATTAGCTAAAGTAGTTTTTATAAAATCTATTTTTTTTGGAGCTTGTTTAGCTACTACTTCCGTAATATATTTTCTAGTATATTCAGCATCAACCTTCTCATCAAATTTAAATCTCTCTGCAAGAATTTGAGTGCTATTATTAGGCGTACAAGTAACACATTTTAAATTACAAATATTGTCGAATGATGCGGTTATAACCATTTCATTTGGATCTTTAAACATTTGTCTATAACTATAACTTCCGCCTTGGTCTTGTTTAATACAATAATCACAATTGTATTCTAAATCCATTTCAGAAAGTTGTTGTTTATAATCATTAATGTCTGTGGCATCTATGTATGTTTTGAACCAACAACAGGGTCTATATGGTTTTTCTTCGTTAGCAATAAAAATACTATTTTTTAATGCTAAACAATTTTTATAGGGAGTTAAATCCATTATTATTTCTCTTGTATAAATTCTATCATATCTGTATGCTCAGTAAACACTTTTAAAAAATCTTCATTACGAACTCGATCATATTTATTGTTTACTTCTTTAAAAGTGTCTTTGTATATAAAATCATCGCCGGAATCAAAACTATTCATAAAACTAATGGCATCAGTAAATTGTTTTATGGTACTATCATATACTTTAAAAAATTTATTATTATCACTTGATTTTATACTACGTAACCAGTCAATATGTTCTAAAAACTTTTGTTCAATTTGTTTCTTTTTCCATGTAGGTATGCCTTTTAATGAGTACCTATCAGGATCATCTAAACAACCGACATTAATTTTATTTGGATTTATGTAACCCAACATTACCCATTCTTTATGCAAGTCAGGTAAATTAAATGCATTAACCCAAGACAATGTGTAATTAATAGAAATCCGAGCACGAGGATTGTCATTTATTACTGTTTTTAAATTATCAACTATATCATTCCACTTTGTTCCCTTGCGCCAATATTCAGCTCGTTCGTAACTACCGTCAAGGCTTAAATTTAAAACAACCTTTGGAAATTGTCTCCATAAATCAATAGCAAAACGATTACCTAATTTCAATGAACTAAAATTAGTACTATAGACAATCATGGGAAGTTTATTAATTACACCTGTATTTTTTAAATTAATTAAATTTTCTAATATCAAATAATGTTCTACTTGCATCATAGGCTCGCCACCTGCAAAATAAATACGTTCTACATATGGCAACTGCTCTATAATTTCTTCTAAAAGATGTTCTTTTGTATTACCAGGATACAACAGTGTTTTGGGGAATTCATTGTATGCGTTTTCATCCCTTGTATTTTGATAATCATCGTACCAACTTGTACTAAATCTAGGACCACATGTTCTACATTTAAAATTGCATAAATTGTTAAATCTTGCGTCTATGTATTTTAATTCATGTGTTGGCAACGAACCATCAACATTAGTCTGCTCAACCAAATTTTGTATTTGGTTATTCCAAATTATATTGACCTCATCTCGGTGAGTAGTACTTATACCTTCTCTACCATTGCATTTTGAACAACCCTGTATGGTAACACCATTAAGCATATCTAAACGCATTTGTTTGGTAAGGTCATTGTTCCAAAGTTCTTTAAGACTATTATCTTTAAGATTTCCTATACCTTCTTTGTTAGGATTATATATACAGCAGGGTTTTACGTCTCCGGTCGTATCTACATATTGGTGTATCCATGGATATATGCAAAATGTTTTACTGGTTGCCGCTTTTTCTATAGAGTTCATATAATGTTGTTTGTTTTTAGTAAATCTATCATTGGTTTAAAAGTTTTATTGAAATCTGAATTTCTATTTATAAGTTTGTCATTTCTATTTAAAGTATTAATACCGGTTTGTATAGTATATCTTAATCTTGTATTATCAGGGGTATTAAGCATATGTTGTTTGTAATATTTAAGTCCAGATTGTACACCTCTACTGTTAGAATCAGTGGTAAGTTTTGATACTTCTTCAACTATTTGTTTACGTAATTCTATTGGTAAAATGTTAATAGCGTATTCAAATGGCCACTCAAGTTTTGTAACCAATATATGATTTATTTTAGGATAATTAATATTGACCCAATTAAAAAATTCTTTAATGTGTAATGAGTTCATCCAAGTCAACGTGTAGTTCATTGATATTGCAAATTTTTCAGGGTATAATGTGAGTAACTCATAAAATTTACTGGTTACCTGTTCAAGGGTAGAAAACTTTGCGCCAAAACGTACATATTCAAATGTATTTTCTATACCATCAATGCTAAGTTGCAATAAAAATTTTCGAAAATATTTTATGTATTTTAAAATTCTATCATCAAATGTAGTACCATTAGTAGTAAGATTTACCTGTGCCATTGGAGCATACGGTTGTTCTATTAACCAATCTAAAAAATCATACACTACGGGATTTATTAACGGTTCACCTCCTAATATTTCTAGGTTTATTGTTCGATGAGTAACGCTATTAGCGTCGGATAGCATTTTTTTTAAAAATTCAGCTTTTATCGGTCGCTTTTTGTGAATTGAAGTATATATTTTTTTCTGTGTAGAATTTTTAATTTCAGTAGCCAATTGAGAACTATTTGTAGGTGAGCAAGTAATACATTTTAAATTACATAAATTATCAAAAGAAATAGATACTGTAATAAAGTTTTCATTTTCGAGATCCATGTAATTCATTCGGTGACTCCATGTGCCACCATTAGACTCTGTTTCAATACAATATCTACAATTTTCTTCAACGTCTAATTGTGATAATTTCTGTTGATATTCTTCATATGAATTAGCATCAATAGGATTTTTAAACCAACAACAAGGTCTAAACGGTGGTTCTTCATTACCTATGAAGATTGCATTTTTATGTGCCCTACATTCTTTAAATGGAGTTAGATCCATGCAGATAACTCCGGAAAGTTTTCTTCAAAGTTCTTATCGCGGCGTTTGTCATATTCACTAATGAATTTTGCAAACTGTTGCCTACGCCATTCACGGTCATCAGTTGTCATTGTGTCATGTCTTGCTTTCCAAAAATCATAGACCATCTGCCATGTTTCACGTTCTACATTTGCAATCTGACCATTATCAACTATAAACGTATTCATTTTGGTAAAATACTTGTCACAATAATCTGGAAGTATTCTTAAATCAAACTGTTTAGGGTCAACTAATCTTGCACAGTTAAACATAATATCAACACCTTCACTACGCATTTGAATGATTTTCTCAGCAAACGTTTGAAAGTTGAAGATACTCATTAGTCCAAATGTAACCATTACACGAATAGGTACACGGAATGTTGTGCTGACTTTGCGTACAGTTTGTTCCCAACGTGCAATATCTAAACCATCACGTATGTACTCAGCCTGAGGCCCCCATGTATCCATACTAGTGTAAACTTCTAAACCTTTGATAGTTTTAGCGTTTAATAGTGTTGTTGCTTTTTCAAAGAACATATTTAAATTTTTATCAGGCACACATAGGTTTGTATTAACGACTAATGTTAAGTTTGGATTATGATTTTGTGATACAAAGTCTAACAACTTCATAAAGTTTCGTGTTGCCAATGGTTCACCACCTGTGATACGCAAATACTTCAAGTCTTTGTATGCGTCAGGCAACCATTTCCAGAATGCGTCAATATATGGATTGTTATCTTCTGGGAGCATGTCATGTAATTTATCAGCATGAACAGTGGGATCCTCTACTGGATAGCTTCCATACTTGCGTACCTCGTTCTCCCACTTACTTGATTGCCCCGGACTGCAATAACTACAACCAAAGTTACATACATTACTAAAACTTAATTCCAAGTAGCTTGGGTTCACGTGTCTATCAAACGGTGCATCAATCAGTTCTTGTCTACGTTCAATAGCATATGCTTCATTAGTGAAACGTTTGCGGTCACTGATAACATCAGGATTGATTGATTCCATGTCAAAGCAATAATAACATTCTTTTGGCTTCTCGCCATTCATCATCTGTCTACGCTGTTCAATCTTGTGTGCGGTGTTATGTAACATACTAGGATCACGCTGTACATCTTCTAAGTTCCAACGATGAATAGGTGGGTGATAGCATGAGTGATTCTCACCCATACCAAAATGCATAGTGGCCATCAACCATTTAGCTGAACAGAATGAATCTTTAATTTTATCGGGTATAATTGGTATCATAGTATATCTTTTAATTCTGGTATATAGTTATTATAATCTAAACCACGTGCGTTGTCAACTGCTATTATAAATTCTTTTGCTTTCTTTAACAAGTCGGGCTGGTACGGTTCATGTAATTTATTTAATAAATCTTTGCGTTGCCATTCATGTAATCTGTTTGCATAATGACTACGCAATTCTTCTTTATAAAAATCGGGTAATGCCGCAATACTTAGATAGTCCGGGTATAATACATAGTTGTGATGCGGTGTTTTGTTATAGTTTGTTTCCAACCAATTACCAAACTCTGCTAGATGGTAGATATTTAAAATGCTAACAGTCTGTGTTACATGCCAATTTAAGTTTGGCAACTTAGTTAGTTTCTCAATACTCGCTATTGTTTCTTCCCACTGAGTAGGATAACGTATGTAATAGTTACGATTACCCAAATCGTCAATGCTTGCATTGACTGTGACTTGCTTAAATTCTTTCCATAACTCAATTAGTCTGTCAGGTATATCCATCATGTTCAAACTATAAACTAGATGAACGTTTTGTGCTGTACCCAATGTAATCAAGTGCTTTAAGTATTCAAAGTGAGCCTTAATCAATGTAGGTTCACCACCATTGATATAGATTTCTTCTACATTTTGACTTTTGTTTGCTAAATCCCAATAGAAATCTTCATTCTCAAACCATTTGAAATTCTCCATTGCACGTAGTTTAAACCAAGGTAATACGTTAGCAATCTTCTTCTCATCAGGGTACCACTTAGTACTGCTATAACTATTACATGTTAAGCAGGCATTGTTGCACACATTACCCAAACGTAGCTCTACATATATTAAATTAATGTCTTTTAGTTTTGCTGATTTTTCAAGTTTAGGGATAATGTGTGCCCAACGCTCATTCTCATACTGGCGTTTACTTTTAATGCCAGCATCTTCATCTTTCCAGCAACCTTCACATTCAATAGGTCGTTTGCCGTCAATCATTGCTTGTCTAACTTCAACAAACTTTTCACTGTTCATTATATCTTCCACGCTATCATCGTCTAGCATGACAAGATTTTGTGTATTAGATTTCTTTGCCCAACTTACCGCATCAGTATGATTGCTACGGCAACAGAGGCTTGCGCCTCCGTTTGGATGTGTGGCTAAATGCATCCAAGGTAATACGCATAGAGTGTTACTCATTGTATATATTCTCTCATATTTTCGTGTTCAGGGAAGTATTCAAAAAAATCTTTATTTCTTATACTATCTAGTATGAAGTGTTTTTCAAATTTTTCTTTGTTTATTGGTATTGATTCAGAAAACATAAACATTTTAATATTTTCTATATTTGTTTTTATTGCAGATCCACCTAAAAATCTGCCAAATTTACCCCCATCTAAATCTATGATAAACGTATCTAACATAGTTGCTATTTCTTGTTTTTTAAAGTCAGGTAATTCTTGTAGATTAAATTCATGGCTTTCGTCTAAGCACCATATGGTAAAATTATACCTTAATGATAATTTTTCTTGTAATAACGTTTTAATTAATTCCACGTAACTATAAACATTAACCCAAGAAATTACACTGTGTATAGACCATTGAACGTTACTTTCTTTAATAAGTTTTATATTAGCAAGTATGTCTCCCCAAACAGTTCCGTCTCTCCAATATTCTGCTCTTTTACCTTCGGCATCAATGCTTGTTTGTACATGTACACTTTTAAAATGTTTCCAATAATCAAACACTGAATTATTTTTATATGTCAATCTACTAGTATTTGTAGAATATACTAACTCGACATTTTTAGCAGTATCATTATCAACATAATATTTTAAAATGTTCCAATGTTCTTCTTGCATCATTGGTTCACCACCTGCAAAATATATCCTAGTAACATTAGGATATTGATTTTCTATTTCCGATATTATATTTTTATTTTGAGTAATACCACGTTCCGGTGTTTTGTGAAATCTGTTCAATGAAGTATTTTGTATGTGCTCGACTGCAATAGAACTACTAAACAATGGATTACATGTCCTACATTTAAAATTACAAAGATTGTTAAATCGTAAATCTAAATAATACAATTTAAATTCATCAATTGATCCATCACTATTCGTTGTTGTCCTAACTATGTCCGCAACATCTTTCATTGTGCGATTAGAATTTTGTCTCATTGACTTAAATCCCATATCTTCTTTTTTATAACATGATGAACATATATCATTTTTTATGCCATTTGTCATGTCTACACGTAATTGTTTCATGGCATCACTGTTCCATGCTTCTGCTAACTTTGCATCCCCGTACTGATTTAATGGTTTTCCTACACAACAAGGTGCAATTTTACCATCAGGACCTACATATAAATGTGACCATGGCAATACGCACCATACGTCATCATTGTTTTGCATAAACTACTTTACCCGGTACGTATGGATTTTCAAATCCATTAAATTGATTTACTATCTTTCCGTTAAAACTATCATCGTGTGTTAAAATATAACTGTAAGTTTGGTCAAAAATGTGTGAGTACAATTCTGGTTTATCATATAAGAAATAAGGACACATACAACTAAAGGTAATTTCCTTTGTTCTACATCTTGCCATGGTTGATATTAAATGCATAGCAAATGATTTGGCGCTAGGATATCCCACTCCTTCTGGATAATTTTCACGTTCATATTGAAATGACATTGTGGAACCCATATATACTACTTTACTGCCGACAATTAAATTGTCATACAATGATGCAATAATTTGATGAGGAATAGTTACTGCTCTGTTTATTGTTTGAACATACTCAATAGGATTTGGTTCTTTAAATAGTTGATTTGCTAATCCTGGATAACCTGATCCATTTTGATTAAACAATATAATATCAATTACGGATAGTTCACTGGACAATTCTAAACATTTACTTTTAACTTGTTTAGTATCACTATAGTTGATATATCTATCATCTATGTGATTAGTATTGTGATCCTTATATGAAAAATTTATTACACGATTACCATCATCTCTGGCTTTTTTCACAAATTGATTTCCAAATTTATCAGGTGTTCCTCCACCCACTACTAAAATATTTTTACTCATTGTATGCTATCCCACCATGTTAATAATTTAGGGTTTCGACTATATATGTTACGCATTGTGACTTTCTCATCACCTCGTATCTTTTCTAAGTGTTCAACCCAACGTTTGCCATTCAATCTTGCAGTTTTATACTTATCAGGCCATTCTTCTTCATGCGTTTTGCGGCTGTCTTTTAATGCCTGTAAATTGCCAATAAAACTACGTTGTTTCCAAGTAGCACGTGATTCGCAATATAAAAGTATGTCATCTACCATTTCATTTAATATTTCACGTGGCCAACTAGTTGGACTCCACATAATATCTGGATGAAATGCAAATGTAATCTTTGTAATAATTTCAACATCTAATTCAATGCTTAAATCAAACAACTCTTTTAACGAGAACATTCCGGGTGCGGTAATAGTCAAATCTAACTTCATCTTGTCTTTACCACCGGGCAATGCTAAACCTTGTTTAAAATTTTCTAACCATTTGTCCCATTTGATTCCAGTACGGATGTATTCTACAATATCACCTGTACCATCAATGCTAGCACACATCATCCAATCCTTGTAATGTGGTAGGTAGTCATATAAGTTTTTCTGACCAAATTGAACACGACTTAAATTACTATTATAGCGCATATAGCAATTCTTGGCAGAGCCATTTTTTAACATTTCTTCTAATGTCCACCAATGAACATCATACATCAATGGTTCGCCACCAACCCAATACATTTCTTCTACGATACCACGACTTACTGCATCACGAAATTCAGGTTCAACCACATTTTGTTGAAAGTCTTGCATTGCTGATTTAATTTCAGGAACCATAAAGGGTTGATTTTTAGGAGTCCACATATTATGAATCTTCTTTTCAGTTTCCCATGTTGAACTTAATTGTTCACCACACATGCGACACTTAAAATTACATAGATTACTAAAACGATAATCAAAACTTATTGGCTCCATTGAAGTGAATCCAGTATCGTCTGTAGTATCAAATGCTTGTTGAATTTTATCTTTAAACAATACGCCAGTGAACCATCCACGATAGCTTTCACCCTCCATCAATAAGTTTTTATTGCACACATCACATTGAGGTATCTCTTCACCTCGCATTAGTTTTACACGAATATCTTTCATGTAGTCACTATTCCAGTGTTCTTTTAAACTTACTGGTTGGTAATCATCCAATGCAGTTTTACTTTCAGTTACAGCGCCATACTTTGAATCGTTACTACTATCAATATATTGCTTTTGAAATGAATGTTCTTCTCTGCTAGCACAACACATCCTACGTTCGCTTTGTGGACTGATATAGGTATGTGTCCAGGGTGCCATACAAAATACTTTATTGGGGCTATCTGGATGCGGTTTAGCATCTGTTCCCCATATTGGCATTATTTTATTTGTCATTGTAAATCTGGATTAACAAACACATCTTTACTTGGATCTTCAGGCGGATGATCCGGTATTAAATCAACACCTTGACGATAATTTTGTGTGTTAATTTCCTCTGCAGTGGGCAACTCTGTTTGAATACTATCATAGAAAGCAACAAACTCTGGCGGGAATGTTGCACGGAAGTTCTTACCACGACGGACATCATACTGAGCATAGAACTGTTTAAAGTCTCTACGATTCTGTTCAATGTCTTTAACATTCTTATGAGGAGTCTTAATAACGTCAAGGTAATCAATCAATCGTTGAGTCTGTTCACGTTCAATGCTCATAAGCATTTGTTTACCATCACTTGTACGGAAATCCATAGCAATCTGATTATCTAACCATACTTGCAATTGGTCTTTATACTTCTGACGAATCTCTGTTGGCAACATAGCACAAGATTGGAAGCTAGGGAAGCGCAAGATGTTCAAGCTCATCGTAGGATAAACTGTGTTATGAATCTTTTTGAATTCCATCATCTGATCCATGAACTGAACAATACTAGACAAACATAAGCTATTGATAGTCATCATCATGTGTGTCTTTTTGATGTTACCTTCAGTGTGCAATCTACCTAAGTTATGAATCCATTTGTTCCAATCAAAGCCATCACGTATATATTCAGCGTGAGAACCAAATGCTTCACAGCTTGTATAGACTTCCATGTAGGGGACAAAGTGACTATACTCAATTAACTTGTCCATAATATCATCTTTGGGAACTAAGTTACTATTGATAGCATAACGTAATACTTTACCATCTGGACGATTTGTGGCACGTTCTTGATTATTACGGAACCATTCAAAAAGCTTCCATACACCAGGAGCCATAAGTGGTTCACCACCTGTAATTCGAATTTCTTCTAAGTTGTCAGCAAGTCCTTCTTCCCACCAACGCCAGAACGCTTGAATGTATGGGTTAATGTCATCTGGTAATGGCTTAGCATGGTCAGCTTCATTAATAAAGTGACTACGTGCATCACCGTCGATATTACGATAAGGACCAAACTTGTGAATATCTTTAACCCATGTTGTGCTGAAACTTGGATTGCAATAACTACAGGCAAAGTTACATGTACGGTCAAAAGAAATCTCTAATGTTTTCAACATTGTATTCTCTTGCCAATCAGCTTTAGCAGTTTTAAGAATGTCTGATTCTTCAAATACAGCAGTTTTGTAAACACGGTCACTCATGTTATCACGACCAATATCTTCAATCTTCCAACAGTATTCACACTCTTGTGGGCGTTTACCTTCTTGCATCAACTTACGCATATACTTCTTATGTGGAGTATTGTGAATTGCTGATGGATTAGTGAGTAACTCTGCCGCATCAATTTGATGCCCCAATGGGTGGTGACAACTAGTTGTTTGTCCGTTACCCAACCATATTGTAGCGTTTAGCCACTTAGCGGCACAATAGCTATCGCTAATAGGGTCAATAAGTCTTGCTTTGTATTGTGCGAATGATTCTTCGTGTTTCTTGCCTGCCATTTTATTCCTTAATGTTTAGTGTGCGCTTTGATACATTCTCTCCAGTAACTCTTTAGTTCTGGAAATGTTTCTATAAAATTCGTTTGCCTGCGTCTATCATATTCTGTGATGAACAGGTAGAAGTTCTTTTTATTTAGTAGTAATTGATCCTGGGGTAGAGATTCTTTCATTATAGCAAGGTCTCGCTTGATTTTCAATAGCTCATATGGTTTAAAGCCTTCGAATGTTTCCAAATAGTCGTCACCTTGTACATTATCTTCCATGTACTTTAAGCAACGTTCTACTTCATCGATACCATATTGTCCTGCATTTTGAATACTGAACCAGGGAGGGTATCTTAGTATTGGAATATCAAAGAATACACGTTGATATTTCTTCTGGGTATAAACTTTGTGTACAATGTCGTTCTCTTTTTCTACCTCAGTTTGTTCGGGTGCAATTTCAAATTCAACTTGACTTCTTCCACCAAACTCTGCTCTTAACTCTAGTACCATCTCCAAGAACTTATGTAAGCTAGGAATGGACATGATATTAAATGTATTGATAAAGCTAACAGTACTGTACTTTGTCTCACGCAAGAAGGTTCTAACGTTATCCAACATGCGTTCAAACTCTAACCCAGTACGCATATATTCTGCTTGCTCGCCAAACCCATCAAGTGATACAAACAACCAAAAGTGTTTAAATCCTTTATCTACGTACCAGTTATTACCACTATGTACGTTGAAGTTTTCTTTATCCTCGTATGTGCGTAGTTCTTCTAATGCTTTAACTTTCTCGACAAACTTGTCAAATAACTTTTGATCCGGAGGACACATGTTACTTGTTATAGATAACTCAAGTTGACCATGTGGATTCTCATTCACATAGTCTAAGACTTTGAAAGTGTTCTTATCCATAAGTGGCTCACCACCTGTCATTCTGAACACACGTAGTTTACGATAGATTTCAGGGAACCATTGCCAAAATGCTTCAACATAAGGATTGTCTTTATTAGACACTTTGAGTGGCATCATTCCTTTTTGTTCTAATGCTTCTAAGTTATTATGTGTCATTCCGGTTAATTGATAACCACCGTGCTTCTTAACTTCTTCTTCCCAACTACTGGAAAGATGTGGACTACAATACATACATTTAAAGTTACATGCTTGATTGAAATTGACTTCTATATATCGAGGGACAACATCATAGTCAAACTTGTTTTCAGTGACTTCTTCAAATGTAGGTGCATTCCACCATTCACTACTGCGATAATGTCTGTCACTCATATGACCTTTGGGATCATCACTTTTAGCATCTTCTACTTTCCAACAATAGCTACAACCTTCAGGACGTTTACCCTCAAGCATTTGTTTACGTTCGTGTATTTTGGTAGGAGTATTGTGTAGTACACTGGGCTTATCTTTCAATAACTCCAATGGTATCTTGTGGGTGGGTGGGTGATAACAACTTTGAGTCAATCCACTAGGCAAGTGAATAGATACTTGTTGCCATTTAGCAAGACATAGTGATGGACTGACCGCATTTAAGCGGTCACGCATGTCTCTAGCAAACTGGTCGTACTCACCGCTCATTACCAGCCCTGAATCTGACGAATAACTTCCATCTCTGTTACCAGTGGGCCACGATTGTATTTGTCTGCCCCATAATGACGTTTAAAGAATTTACTTTGTAAGCCATCTAATGTAGCCATAGGTAGTCCTAGTTTATCATGTAGTGCGGCTCCTAACAATGCTGATTCACGCACAGGATCTCTATTCACATGTTCTTCCCACAATGTGATATAGTTGTCAAACCATTGAACATTAGTGTGATCCCATTCTGTAAGCATAGTCATATATGTACCAAGACGAGCACCATATATAGCCCATTCACCATTCTCAACATCCATACCAACATTATGCCATATGGTCAGATTGTCTAAGTTACGACTTGCCACCGTTTCTTTAAATTGGTCTACAGTAGGGCGTGCACCTCTATCCAAACTCATCTTAACACCTTCACGGAAACCTGCACGCCAAGCTTGGAATGGTGTCATGTTTGGATATGTAGTTGAATAACAATCCCACATAGCCCAATACAAGTTGTCATCACCTCCCATACAGAAGTCAGCAATACGTGAAACATCTCCGTCTTTCTGATGTTCATGGGTTTTCATGTTAGCCACATATTCTTTAGTCCATGAACTCATGCCACCATTACCATAACGCAATCCGTTGATGTTATTGATAGCTTTCCAACGAAACTGCGCTTGTCTAAACTTTTCGTCTTTGCCTGTAAAGTCTAATTGAATGTTGAAAAAACTTTCTTCTGGCATGTTGTCGCCATCAATTAGAATGAAGCGTTCTGTATCACTTGCCTCACCTGCGGCTTTGTGTGCGGCATCACTACCTTTAACATTGTCAACACGTTTTGCCCAAGGCACCATGTGTTTGACTTTAAGCCAAAATTCTTCTTTTTGTGGTTCATCATAGCTAAGATAAATGCAATCTAAGTCTGCTACATCAATAATATCATTCGAGTTCATAAGTTGTTAATTTCCAATTAATAGTTTTACCTTTGTAGTTTTTATCTACTACAATACTAATATCTTCTTCGGCACAAATAATACCATCTTCCTTATTGGGCATAAGCTTTGATACAACTGCACTTGTAACTACAGTAGATATTTTCCCGTCAATAATCCTAACGTCCGGTCTACCTATTGCATATGTTGTTGCATCGATAACAATGTAATTACCTTCTGGTTTTTCACAGGTATAAAATAATACATTACCTTTATCATCATAATATAACCTGAATTCAGGTTTAGTGATAGTTGGTGCTTCCCAAAGTATTACGTGTTCCATTTGTATTTCTCTATAATTTTATCACTAAAAGACTTTATATGATAGTGAAATGGATATTCTTGTACATAAGTATTCACCTTAATTGCGTCAGGTGTACATTCATATACCAAAGTATCAGTCCAATTTTCAGTAAATGTTCCGGTGACAAACTGTTTCATATGTATCATACAAAATTCGTTAAAATTGGGTAGTGTGGTTTTTTCTACTCCAATTATATGACTTGCAATTGCATAAACCCAATCAGTTGTTGCTTCTTCTGTGGGATTACATTTTAGTATTGCTTTGTATTCTTCCCAATTTTCAAACACATCTCTAACTATTCTGTAAAACTTTTCTGCTGTATCTGATTTTTTAAAATATGTAATAGCATTATAGATATCAGGTAAATTGTTATCATCAATAAACTTTCTATAAACTCTTATATCAGAAATTTCACCTTTGTAGTTACGTATCTTTGTACATAATGTCACATCATTGATTGATAAGATATCAAACCAATGTTCAATACTACGGGGTAAAAATATGTCAGCTTCTAATTTAATTGTTTCATCATATGGGCTTGCTTCATATACTTGCCAATCATTTATAAGTTTCCAATCACTGTCTGGTGCTTGATCGCCGTACGGTAACATATCAGTTGTAATGATGGTTACATTGGCATCAGGCATAACTCGCTTGATACTTATTTCTAATGCTTTGGCACACTTAACATAGTCAGTTTTTTCTGTGTTCTGCGCCATGATTACAAAACCTCTAGTCATTCTATTAATTCCATAAAGTTAAGTTTATTCATCACATGAAAATCCATGTCTTTGATTGTTGTATATTCTTTTTTGACTTTACCTCGTTGCCAATTATCATATATTATAGTATATTGATTATTAAATTCATTGTCATTATTTCTATAGATATGTACATTCTTTTGACCTAAATGAACTAAATTCCACGGGATAAAATCTTGGTCAACTGAGGTATGTCCATTAACTATTCTAAGTGCAAGAGTTAATGCATAATCATTTCTAAATGTTCCAGCAACGAATCCATGTAAATTACTGTAATGTTCAAAGTTTTTCTGAACCATTTCTAAACATTCAAATATTTGTTTAGTACGATTTGATTTTTTAAATGCAACAACAGTAGCCCATAATGTTTCAAAACTATAAACACTAAGAACTTCTTGTACTAAGCCAGGTTGCATCAAATAACTTGTTTTATTGTGACAACAGAAATCATCATAATAATTAAATATGTCTAGTATCTTATTTGAGTTGACCATATAGTCAGTATCAAGCAACAATGTTTCATCGTATGGACTTAGTTCATACGCCTGATAGCGACCTTTATTGATCCAAATTCCCCAGTCTCTGTTATTGCTTTTGTCAGGTTCAACTAATATTGTGTTATCAAATTTGTAAGGATCGTTAGAAACTGAAGATTCATCTGTCACAACTGTTACAGGCATATCTAAAAAGTGATTGATTCGTTTTGCAGTAGCAACTGCCATTTTATAGTAATCAAACTTTGGCGAGTTGAATGCAAATAATATTGCCCCTCTACTCATCTCTTGTTCTCTATTTCTTTATAATCGTTATACCATGCTAGCATAATAGATGTACGGGTTTCTTTAAGTTTGGTTAAAAGAGTGATTCTATTAACGTTAACTGGATTATTAAAATTGTCAATTAAAATCATCTCCTCATCATCTGAAGAATTTAAAAAATTAATTGTTTCCGGGTCGGCTTTCCAAAGCCCACCTTGATCGGCTAGTATTAGTTTTCCATCGTATTTGTCTTTTAATTGCGCTTTGGCAGTATTGAGATTGAAGCGGGCTTTAGCCTCGCTGATTAAGGTTTTGGTATCCATCTATAACTCCTGACTTAAGAGTATTTAGATAGATACCAATCTATTGAAAAATTAAGATACTGAAACTGAACCAGCCAATGAGATTGTACCCCATGTATTGGCTAAATTAGTAACTTCTGGTGGACGAACTGTTAATACTGTTGTTGAACCTGTACCAACTGTTAAGCCGTTTGGAATTTCATCCCAAACTGTAGTGATTGTAATAACGTTACCAACGTCACCATTACTACCAACTGTACCATTTGTCTTAACAAAGATGTTGATGTTAGTTGATAGATAACCTGCTGGGCCGGTTGATGCTGTTTGATAGTAAACATTAGCATTACTTGTTGTTAGTGCATAGTAACCGCTGTTAGCACTGATAGTTGGTGAATTTCCACCACCACCTATACGTGTGACACCGCTATATGGTGTTCCAGCAATAGTTACTGTACCTGATGTAGGAGCAGACAATACAACTGTACCAACATTAGAACACAAGTTATTTAATAATAAATTGATACCGGCAGTATTATTAGCATGTGATACAGTCATTGCTAATTGACCACCTGAATTAAAGAAGTAACGTGCCGCATCTCCGTTTGCAAAAGTAACTGTTTGCGTAAAGGTTGCAATACTTGTCCAAGTGGCACCGGCTACTACAGTATTTGATGTAGTAGAGCTTTGCGTTGCCGCATTCAATCTACTTGTATAAATGGTTGTTAGATTAGTAGGAATAGCAGAAAGATATGTAATTGTTCCACCTGTTGCTGGGGCAGTTACGCTGGTGATAGAAGTACCCTGATGTGTGGCTGCATTTGCAGTTCTATTTACTAAATTAGCCCAACTTGATGCTAAAATAGTATCACCGGTTGCAACGTTTGCTAATGCAGGTTGACCATAACCAGCTGTGGTACCACCGGTAGCCCAAACAGTATTCAATGTTCCTGATGCTGTAGCCGGGTTTCCTCCAACTAAAGCATTGTAATCTGCGGCTGCAATTGTTTGATATTGTGCGTAACTCATTGTTTATCCTTAATTTATTTTAACGAAGGCTTCTACGGCCCCTATTTCATCTGTCAGTTTATCTTCCAATGAACGACCGATAGTGTTGAATGCAGTTGCCTCACCCTTTTGTGCGGCACGTGCCATACCATTGCCTGCGCTTACTAAACGCTGGCCTTTTTTAACTTTACCTATAACCTTAACTTGAACTCGTCCACCAACTGCAATTGCAGGATGGGTGTCATCATTACCTGCCATAGCGTTCATCAAGTAACCCGCAGTTGACGATACAACACCAAATACATCTTCTGATAATTCGTATTGCACCGCAGTAATTTCTTTGTCTCCGCCCATCTCAACAACAGTACCTGCATCATAGAAAGCATCAGCTTCAAAGCGTTCTGCCAAGTCAGCATAAGTTGACTGTAGTCGTGATCCTGCACTTAGTGTGAAATTACCTGTCATTGTACCGGCTGTTGTATTTGATCCAGTTGTTAATGTTGTTAATGTAACAGTTGTTGCAAGAATTGCGCCGTTGTATACTGGTAGAAGTGCTTGTACATTACTATTTGAGTAAGTGCCTCCAAAATTGATATTGGCGCCATTGGCATAATAATAACCATCTGTTCTAATACCTAAGGGACTACCTACTCCGCCTACCACTAAGTTACCACCAGTAACCCACATACTTGTACCAGCAATGCTATTAGCAGTACCTGCACCGTTCTGAGTTAATACACCTGTTAATGTTACTGCGGTTGACTGTGATCCTGCATTGATAGATTGAGTAAACAATGAACCAATATTACCAGTACCAATGTTTGCTGTACCTGAACTAATATTTGCTGTAGAACTTACAGAAATATTTGTAAAAATTCCATTTGCGCCTTGAACATTATTAACAGCAGTAACATTATTTGCTGATAAATTACCGGTAACTTGAACTGAACCAAAAGTAGTTGTGGAGTTTGCTGAACTTACAGCTAATGACACCCACGCATTTGCGTTTGATAATCCATCTGTAGGGCAAACATACAATGTGTTTGCATTAGTGTTATACCATAATTGACCAGTTAACGGATTAGCTGGTGGTGTTGTATCTGCAAAATTTTCTAGTTGGTGAACAAAGTTTGTGTCTAGTGTTTGACCATAACCAGCAAAGTTTCTTCCAGGAAGTCCTACGGAAGTGCTAGTGGTATTTATGGTACCGTCAGCGATGGTCGTTAGAACAGTTCCATCACTTTTTACAATTGTATATGCCATTTATATTACTCCGGTGTTCTCTTTTATTTATCTTATATCGTCACTAAGTTCGTTAGTGCTTGGATTCTGACAGTATAATCTATCTGAATTTGTCTATTTAAACTCTTTTGGACTGGGTGAAAAATAACGTGCGTCAATAATCGTGTAATAACGTTTCCGTTACTATCAGTTCCATAGTTTGCTAATAAACCTAATTCGTCAAAAATATAGCTTGAATCAGTTTGTGTGCTATTATCAAATGCTGCCTGTCCTGACGGCTCGCCGTAGTCTAGTAAACATTGTACCAAAATGTCTGTATATACACGGCCTGTTGTGTGAGATACAGTCATTTTATTTCTTGTAGGGTCAAGATTAAAAACACTTGTATCATCTACGATTTTAGCGTAGGTTTGATTGTATAGTGCCGCATTCTGACCTGTTGTATTTGGGGGCAAATAAGTGATAACTCCGGTTTCGTCAACTGACGCACCACCATTACCAAATGCCATTTGATAGATTTCTCCGTAGCCACGACTACTTAATGTGTCAGCAATTGCTTCTGACATATTTTCATAATTAATGGCATTATGTTTATCCACGAACACTTCCCCGTTATTGGGATCGTAGACTTTCAAAAAGCCTTCAATTTTATATGTTAATTGTATTCCTGACATTAGTTATCGCCCCGTGTTTGAACCAAAACTTCTTTAGTGTTTGGATCTGTTATTTTTAGAAATGATGAAAAATAGAAACCGCCGGACTCATCGGGCTTTGGTCCAACTTCCGGTTTGTCTTCTATTCTATTTTCTTGATTATTATTCATTTACTTATTTATCTCTTATGGAACATCAGCATTTAAGAAATTAGCACTAAATGTCGTACTAATTTGTAATGGATCACCGTCTACTAGATTATAGTTGTACGAATTCCAAGTAAGTGCGTTATAAACAGTAGGTAGTTTATTAGATGACAATATACCATAAACTTCAGAATATTTAGGAATAAATGTCTGTTCTCCTGTTCCGTTAGCACCACGTTGCAATCCTGTCACTGTGTTTGTGTCAAAGTTTACTGTGGTAAATCCAATCTGCTCACCGTTAACATATATCAAATTACCCAATATGACTGTAATTGTTAACAACTCACCTCCAGAAACCCCACCAGTTATTTTAAGTATCGGAGCTGTTGCCTCAACTGCAATATAATAATCTGCAGGGTCAACAGTCTGAGTAGTGTCATTGTTGTATACAATTACCTGACAAATTGCCTGTTTGTCACCCTCAAGACCAATGCTTATAATTCCGTCAATCTCAGCAGGAGCAGTTTCATTTTGAATGATAGTTTCTGTAATCATAGTCACATCTTCTACATAGATAGTATCGTCAGTATCTTGTAGGGTTTCAGTCAACCAAGTTCTTGTTAATGAGTTTGCTCTGTATACAGACGGTACTCCGGTCTTGTTAACATTTTGTAGATATACTGCTTGATTAGGTGTTGCTGTTGGTATCATACTTGTAATAATTACAACATCACCTGGCTCAACTGTTGATAGTATACTTAAATTATTATCAGGATTTAATCTCAATGCACTTGATGGAATACGATAACCATTTATAGTTACCCATAGTCTATCAACATTGCCTTGTTCCCACTGTGATACGTTCATTGAACCAGTGTCATTAGTCAATGCAAATACATCACCATCACGAACCGCAGTGACTCTAAAGGTTGTTGCAGAAGGTTTATCATATACATAATAAATTGCAGTAGCAGTTCCTGTACCTGTACCAACTCCTGTTGCAACAAAGTTAGTTCCTACATTATTATTCAATGCACCTATTAGTGTGAAGTCAGTAGTACCTTGACTATTGATTTGATATGTATTGCCTTCTGTAAAACTGCCAGCAGTAACTTCAGATTCCAATCCTCCCAATAAGTCAGAACCAGTAAAGATAATTGGTGTTCCTAATATTAATTCAAGTGAACTAGATACTGTTATTCTGTCATTAGATGCAGTTGTGGCAGTAGCAAGAGTAGTTGTAATTGTGAATGTCTTATCTAACCAAACATATCCACCACCAGTCCAAGTTGATACTATTGTTACTGGATCGTTAATTGCATTTGCTGTAGGATCATATGCACTATTGTATAACGCAATTTGAGTTGCACTTATAATTTTAGCATAATATGTATTATTGTTTAGTTGTACAGATCCTAACGTTCCGTCAATTCTAACAATATCATTTTCTGCTAAATTATGCGGTACACCAGTTGTAATAGACACAGCAGGATTTCCACTAACTTCAGCTAGAATTGCGCCTGAAGTAGTAACTTGAACCATTACAGGTCCGCTAGGTGTTTCTGATATAGTAAAATCAAATCCATTAACTACTGTTTTAATAAAATACACTGTTCCGTCACACAATATATTACCATATGGTGTTGCAGGATTAGAACGCTTAAACATAATTGGTTGTCCAGGAGAGAATCCTATAGTGGAAGAACAAGTAACCACATTAGTAGTAATCGTTGTGCTGGTTATACCAACTGTAATTGGAGCGGTAATAAGATTGTCTACTCCTGATATTGGCGCTACTGTTGGTGGATTAGTAATGCCAATCATTGAGCCAAAATCAGTAGTCAATTGTATCGCCGAGCCGCCCGGTGTTTCTGATACTGCAAATTCAGTCGAGCTAATAATATTTACTACATAATAAGTTTGGTTAGCAACGATGCCACCAAATGTTGTACCAGTAAATGTGATAGCGTCATTAATATTCAATGAATTTGTGTTACCTGAACTTAAAGTTAAGTAGTCAGGTCCTGGACTATACAATCCGGTGCCGGCTGTTCCAGTTCCGGTGCCTACACCAGTTGCTGTAAACATAGTTCCTACATTGTTGTCAACTGATCCTATCAATGTAAAGTTTGTTGTACCAACTGTCAATATTTCATAGGTAGCACCTATAGTAAACGATCCAGCAGTAGTTATTACTCCGCCATCAAAACCAATTGCCGCAGTGCCTGTTCCAGTACCCGCACCACTAGCAGTAAACAAACTTTCAAGTGAAGTACCTGTTCCTGATCCTATTCCTGTAGCTACAAAAATGTTGTTTAAAGCAGTGCCTGTACCTGTACCAACGCCTGTTGCAACAAATTCCAGACCAATTGTATTTGACGATGCACCTATTAATGTAAAATCAGTAGTACCGATTGAATTTATAATATATACATTTCCAATAACAAACGAGCCAGCAGCCACTTGAGTGGCGCCGATCAATGTAAAGTCAGTAGTACCTAATCCATCAATAGTATATGAAGTGCCTATAACGAACGAGCCGGCATTTATTTGAGTTGAACCAATTAGGGTGAAGTCCGTCGTTCCAACTTTAGTAATAACATACTCACTACCTACTAAGAATTGTCCGGCGGTTATATTTGCATCATATCCCGGTGTATGAGTTGTACTACCTATGAAGAATGAATTAGTAGTTGATCCAGAGAAAGTTCCACCATACGTAGTATGTAGATATTGTCTATCAGTTAAGTTATAGCTTGTAACTGCAACAGTATCGCCTGCACTTGTTCCAAAGTTTAAGCTTAATGTTTCAGTATTGAAATCAATAGTATAGTCAGATGTTTCTACTAAACGTCTACCATTGTGTTCAACAATAGCATTTTTGGCATTATCGCCACCTACATAATTAGATAACGTAAACTCAGTAACAGCAGTTGTAAGTTCGAATAACTCTACTTCTGGGACTGTGTATCCATACTGAACTGGCGCGGTCTCACCAAAAACAGATAATACAACAAAGTCATTTGCTTGAGTATATTGATTAGCGAAAACAATCTTTGCTGTTATACCCTCATCTGCAATAGCTATTGCATAGTCATTTGTAACGCATAATGCTATACCAGTTGCATTAGCTAATGTTACATTTGTTCCACTTGATGTTAATGATACAGTAAACTCATTACCAACAATAGAAGTAATATAATATTGTTGCTGTGCTATTAGTCCAGACGAAACGAATGATCCAGTATCTATCGCATCACTGAACACAATTGTGTCACCTACCTCATAATGATCGGTACTATTAACAACAATAGTATTTGTTCCACTATTTGTTTCTGAAACAATACCCTGTTCGCCTAATACTAAATTAGTGCCGTTGTGAATAAGTATAGGATCCGTCCAAACTAATCCATTTGTTGATTGGATGTTTACAAGCATTATTCCAGTAGCAGATGTAACATCAAATGTAGGGCCTGCTATACCACCTGACACAGATGCAGATATAGTTATTTTGTTAGTTATGTAACTTATTGTCTTTATCCAATATGTAGTACCGGATACTATTCCACCAAACACTGCACCTTGGAATGTTATAGGTGCATTTACCGCAAAATAATCTACTGACTCGCATACGATGCCATTATCAATCGCATCCGTTTCGATTGCGTTAACTGATTTTGGATCAGTATTTGGTCGTATTACTCCGGAGCCATTAAATCTATCAGCAGAATAATTACAGTTCAATGGCATCTCAACAAAACCAGTCGAGATATTATCAACGAACGGTATAGTTTGCGAATTGGCTTTAACTAGTTGATTACCATTGCCTACTTCGTATACATCTAGTCGTAGTGTATGGTCTACTGCTAATGCTGTTCCGATAGTAACTACTTTATTCACCCAGTCAACAGTAAAATCATAAATTCTTATACTAGTATTTGTTGCAGTTGTAATATCAAACAATGATATATTTGCCGGGTTCTCTACAACACCTTCAAATGAGAACTCTGTTTGACCAGAGTCTGGTACTATTTCAGTAGAGACAACATTGTAACCAGCATGTCCGTATATTGACGTATCCCAATCAGTGCCAGGTCTTGTTGTGACAATCATTGTTAAATTATCAGATACTACCCCAGGAACTAATTCTTCTGGACCATAACCTGCAGTGAATGCATCTCCTTGTACATCGTATACAGTAGGTGCAGTTTCAAACACAGATGAACTAATCCAAGTATTTCCATTATTTGTACTTGTAATGATAGCGTTATCATCACCTACTACTATCCATTCACCATCAATACTGTTATATGTTATACCATTTAAATCTTTTGTTGTACCTGACGTTTTAATCGTCCAAGTATATCCATCAGATGATGTTTTAATAGTACCTGTATTACCCACAGCCATAAACAATGAGTTAGCATACAACACATCATTTAATGTAGGACCTGTTGGGTAGATGTACATAAATGTAGTTGAAGGTGGATTAGTTGCATTCAATGTAATTGGAGATCCACCTGATGTAGTGCTTACTTTAAGTTGTGTAGAAGAAGTAACATCAACTACATAGTAAGTTGTACCGGATGAAATCACATTAAATGACTGAGTAAATCTTACTGTATTACCTACTTGGAATCCAGTAGTACTGCCAACGTTAATAACGTTAGTGCTTGCGTTTACACTAATAATGTTAGATTCATTTAGTCCAAACCAATTAGTGCCGTTCAATGATGTATATATTACACCATCCTCACCAACAGCAACAATCATTGAACTGCTTGATGTAACACCGTTAAATCCTTTGTATGATACAATAGGAAGTGTAGTCCAAACGTATCCATCAGAACTGATTTTAATAACACTTGTTCCTTGTGTAGATCCGGATATTATCTCTTGACCATTACCAACAGATATAAAACCTACATAGCTAGGTATGTTTACATACGTTACACTGTTTAAATTATTTACTAATCCATTAGTAAATGTGTCTACTTGTGCCCATGAGAACGTATCAGTTGATAATACAATGTTTTCTCCTACTGCAATCCAAATAGCATTTCCATAAGCAACACTTGATAGTGAAGTAGATTCTACAGATAATAAAGTAGAATCGTAATTATTTATAGAATAGGGTGTAGCATCATAGGGTGTGAAGGCTCCGCCGGCAGTAGTAAACACTATACCATCAGTACTTGTGTAAATAGGTGTAGTTGCACTTTCACAAACTATTACGAACAATCCATTAGCATAGATTATGTCAGAAGCATTAACTGGAATATTTACTAATTTGTTTATTGCCCAACTTGATGCATCTACGCTTAACAGTGATGCAGAATATTCAGGTGTATTTGCGGCTGCAACATATGTTGTACCGTTCCAAGAAATAGCAACAGTATCTACACTTGTTGGGTAGAATGGTTGGTCTTGCAATATAGTATCTAATGTATATTGATCTTCCGGAGCAAATGCATTATCTAAATATGTACTATTTGGATAAGTAATGCCTTCAATCAATTGTGTTAAATCTACACCAGGCATATTAACTGTAGGGTCATAGTAACCAATGATACGATCCAACTCGTTGAGTTTTCTACTACCACTATTTAATAATTCCCATTTACCTATAATGAATTCATTATCATTGTTACTGATAATACATTGCCATACTTGGTTGTTATACTTAACAATACTTTGATTGAAGTAGAATGGCTCTGGTAAAAAAACATAATCACCCAATGTGTATTCTGTTTCTAATACTAGACCATTTACCGGGACATTTAATAAAGGATTAGCATATACTTCACATTGTGTTGCAGAAATTACTTTTAAGTAATATTGACGTACTATACCTGCAGGAGTACCAGAACCAATTACACTTGTAACGTTTCCGTCTGATTCTACTGGTAATAAGAAATCATAATTTGGATTAGTGTTAGCGACTATTACATCAATTCCACTAACAGTTAATACCAAATCATTTAATGGACTTGTTCCACCTAAATCAGTTCCAGAAATAGTGATAGTGTTATCAAACGTGTATCCTGAACCCGGATTTACTATATCAATGGTATATCCACCTAATTTCTTACCAACATTGAATGTTGGCGAAGATATTGGATCTTGCGTAAAGACTGTTTCTAGTATTTCATCCGTTAATCCGATTGCAGGATCACCTAATGTGTCTGTCAATGTGATATAAGGGTTATCCGCTGTTAATGTCATCTGACCATTGTCAGTAGTTAATACAAGGTCACTGCCTCCTATTGTATCAGTAATAGTAAACGTGTCGCCACCTAAATCATAGCTATTGATAAAATATGTTACTAATGCAACTACATTACCAAATACCGCACCAGAGAATGATATTGGCATGCCAATATAGAATCCGGTTGTTAGTGTGCCTGAGGCTAATGTATATTCATTAGTAGATGAAGATGAGCTTGCCACTTCAACAGCTAATGCACCGTTAGATACTACATAGTATGTGTCACCTGCAGTTAATCCGCCGATGCTTTCAGACAATACAAACGGTAAGTTGTTGTATATGTTTGTTAATCCACCGCTTAGATATCTCAAATATAAATAATCACCGTTGCTTGTAGCGGCTACTGTATCTCTTGTTACTAAATTACCATTAGTTCCTGATACACCAGTACCTACACTAGCTACAGTTGGGTAGAACGTAAACAATTGACCAGTAACTTGTCCTGGGCTTACTGGTAGTCCAACGTTCATTGTCATTGAACCTGTTGCAGTTGTTAGTTGTACCGCAGTAGTTTGGCTAGTTAATGTGCAACTACCTGTTGCAGTACTCAATGTTGTGACCGGTCCGTTGATAGTAGATGACAATGTAATTTGTGTACCATTGTAAATGCTTGCAACATAATAAATTTGACCTGCAACAAGACCACCAAACATAGTTCCAGTAAAGATTATCGGGTCATTCACACTTAATTCTAACGTAGAACCAACTGTTACTAAGTTAGTTGTTACAGTAGTGTTAGTTGCTGTTAATATTAAAGGATCATTTGTTGTTGATATAGTAAATGTTTCACTATCTATAACAGTTATGATATAGTAAGTTTCATTTTCAATGATACCACCAAATACATTTCCAACAAAGTATACAGGTAGACCAACATAGAAGCCACTAGTTCCCGCAGTACCTGTTGGTAGTGTTGGAGTTGTAATGAAGTTGGTTGTTAATTCTGTTGCTGTTACATCTAATATACCAGGATATGCAATTGTAACAATAGCTGTGTTAGTTACTTCACCGGCGTAGCAAGACAAGCCGGCTGCGGTAACGGTGTAGTCAGTTAATGGCAGTACTGAACCACTAACTGTAGTTGATATTGAGAAGTCACTCTCATTTATAACTTCAGCTACATAGTAGGTAGTATTATTTGTAATTACTGGACCTACTGCGCCAACAAATTTAACTGGCATTCCAACATAGAAACCAATTGTTGATCCGGAAGCATTTGGTTGGGTACTGTCGTAAGTTAATCTCACTGCATCATTTGCGGCTACTGTTTCACCTACTTGACGGATAAATGATGACCATGTAAGCACTTGGTCATTTGTAATATCTTGTATTTCAAATGTTGCACCTTGTGCGCTTGCCAAAATATCATTAACCGGTGGCTGAGTTTGTTCTAATGTAATAGCAGAACTTGCAATTCTTGTGCTGTTATTAAATAAACCAGCATAAAAGCTACCATAAAAATTGTCAGGTGCCCACTCAGTTACTTGAGAATCATATGTAGTTCTATCAAATCGTAATGTAATGATATTTTCTCTAGTTGGTAAAGAAGTTGAAACACAACTTGCTCTGGCACTTACTGCAATATTATTATTACTTCCGGTTCCAGTATTAGTTAGTACGACTCTATCATGGTCTTGTAATGCATTTGCGTAACTAGTATACAATGCAACAACATAGAAAGGAGTATTTTCTAATACTGCTAGATAATAATATTGACCATCATCTAATCCACCCACCGCAGTGGTATCAGTACCTACATAGTATTGTATTAAATCACCTGTTTGTACAAATTGAGTTTGTAATGTAATTGTGTTTGTTAGTACATCAACATCGGTACTAGCAAATGTTACAATCTCACTCGGATCAATTCGAATTTCTGGCAATACTTGATAACCTTCACCTGGATCGATTACATCAATTCGTAGAATCGTATCTAAGTTCATCACAGGTTGTAATATAGCCGCACGTCTTGGTGCTGGATATATAGTTGTATCAATATATGCAGTGACCTTTGGTGGTTCAGCATAACCTCTACCGCCATTTAATAACAACACAGGAGGTAAGTCAATGATAATTTGTTCACCGGGGAGATGATTTGTTATGGTAGTACCGTTAACTCCACGAGTCAATCCACTCAATGTGCTATATGCTCTATCAACACTACTGTATGCAATTTCCTCTTCACCTATTAATATAACACCTGTAGTTGGGAAGCCGTATACATTATCAACAACCATTGATATGCTATTCAATGTCAAATATGATAATAATAAAGTGATTGGATAATCATTTACCCCGGTGATGCTTAAGCCTTGATTATTGAACCAATTGATATATGGTTGAGTTTGCCAGATAGGGTCAGTTGGCAAGTATTGATTGATACTACTTGGATTAGCGTATACTAATTCAGGAGTGATATACTGTTGAAACTGTGTGTTATATTGTGCAGGTAAATCAAAATCAGTTATCTCACCTTCGTACACATTAGTGCCAGTGTATTTAAATAAGAAGTCTTTGATTACCACATGATAAGGTTTAGCTTCATTTAAATAACCTGCTAAGAATTCTTGGTTATCACTTTGGAATACTTCTAATGGTAATAATTCACGTATGGTATGTGCAACATCTATGAATGACGTTTTGTTTAACCATGGTAAATAATTTTGACTCTCAATTGTTTCACTAACAATATAATTGAACATCAAAATTAATGATTTATTTCTAAACAATAATAAATTGCTAGGTAATTCTTCATTTACTGCACGAATAATACTACGTGTTTCTTCACTTGGGAAGGTATCAAAAGGTGTCGTGTCAAAAAAGTTATCACCAAATCCTATTCGTGCTTCTGCATAATCCCATAATGAACTACTAAACTGTATTGTACCATTTTGCAATCCAATACGGACCCACTCAATGCCATCATACACATATGTTTCTTGTAATCCGTCACCATTCTTATTAACAGTAACAATTAGTCCAAGTTGAGCATTGATTGGAGCTAAATCATAATATGATTCCACTAACATAGCAGACTTAGTATTATCATTATATCCAGGTGCCCACCAGTTAATTAATTCCCAGTAATCTTGTGTGTTGTAGAATAATTCTGGTGCACCAGGCCAATTTGGGTTATCAACTGTAGAAGGATTGATTGCACCTTCTGTGAATAAGAATTTCAAACTGCTTGTTTCAGCTAATGGATATTGTGCTAATACTGTGTTATAGAATTGCAAATAGTTTTCTAATGCTTTAAATCTATTGTAGAAGAAACTTTGACGAGGACGTACTAATATACCACTCTGTACTGGTTTTGGTAAGAACGGATCAGGAACAACAGCGCCGGTTTGATTGACACCACTGAAACTCTCAAGCATTCTGTTATACAATGATTCCGGTACTACTGTATCTCCTATGCCAGGTAGTCCTGGTAAGAAATCATCAGCATAATTAGAACGTATTAAACTGTACACACTATGCGAAACATCGTCATTTGTTCCTGTAGCAAAGCCAATATGCAATGCAGTATCAGTCGCATTGATATTACTACCGCAATTATATAAACCAAATACATTTGGTTGTATTGCTGCCATATATGAAATACCTGTAGACAATGGGGTAGCTATATATGATTCACATATAGTATCTGATAATGTTTTTCCTATTTGGTTAAACACAATGTTTGTATTTCTTACCCAATAGTAATATACAGGTACAAGAGCTCCTGTGCTATTCAATCTATATTCAATTGCATAGTCATCAATACTACGAGGTGTGCCTGGTCCTTGATATACGATTGGTTCAACGTCACTGGTAACCCAACTATATACTTTAACGTCACTGCCTGGGAATACTCTACCCCACCATTTACTATTATAAACAACATCATCACTTTGATGATAGTTTACAAATCGTGTAGTGCTTGTATCGAACCATAACTTACCTAATTGTCCCGGACCCCATACGGTAGAACCTTTATTCGTTGCATCAGGACTATTGTAATTTGCAGGATCAGTGTTAGATACTATGTCTAAATTCTCACGTACTGCGCCCAATAATTTACCTTGCAACGGATCAATATAATCTAAATTGTCTAATGTATTGTTAGTTGATACACTATATAACTGAACGTTTTGTATAGCATCAGTATCAACGATTGGTGCAGAATTACGATACACTATCCAATCAGATTCACCTGAACTATTGTTATAAATCACTACTTGACCATTATCATATCCAGGTCTAAAGTTAGGTGTACCAATGATAACGCTGTTATTATTAAAATCTAACGCTGTACCATAATATGGTTGGCTACCATAATCTTCATTCAGTGCATTAACGCTTTGAGCATATACATATGCACCAGAATTATTTACATTTTCATTGTAAACAGGCAAGTAATCGTACATATACACTGCGCCTGCATTAACAAAACTATCTATGAACTGTGTTGTATTGTTATCAAACAATGTATCATTGTCATAGTTTTCATCATCACTTGCATCAAACGTTGTTTCTGCATATCGTGCTGATGCCGGAGCACTTACTACAAATGAACCACTAGAGTTAAATTTAATAGTAGAACCAAATTGTGTTCTACCTTGACTATGCGGGTCATTGATTAATTGTGTTTGTGTATATAACTGTATACCCAATTGGTCTAATACATCAGCATCTAAAACAGACACAGTTAACTTAGCATTGATAAACGCTAAATCTACACTGATAACTTGAATAGTTAAAATGTTATTTGAAGCAGATGCAGTAACGTTTGTGATGTTTGCAGAAGTAATAGCATTGGCAGCTGCCGTTGCATTTCCTGCAGGAATATTTACAGCATAACCATTTACTAATATTGTAGTAGCCGCAGTTACGTTGCACTCAGTAGTGCCGGTAACTATACCATAACTGCTACCTCCATATGTATAACGATAAACAGCACCTTCAGCATTTTGACTGTTAATTTCAAACGGTGCGCCAATCAATAATTCATTTGCATAAGTGTCTACATCTAAGCTATAACCAAAGTTTGTTCCAACTTCAGGATTAGCATCTACTGATGTGAATTCTTGTGTTAATACAAATTCAGAACCGCTTACAGTAATGATATCACCTGCAGTTAATGATTGGTAAACATTAATATTTGTTCCAACAACACCGTATTCATTATCATCAATCAATGTCCCATTAACGCTTACAAAGATTGGTTCAGTTTGTTGAACAGCGGACATTGAACCAGTGTCGGTAATTAATTGTAATGTTGAACCACCTCGTTCAGTAGATACAGTGAAAGTAGTTCCTGATGGTTTAGCCAATACATAATAAACTGTGTTTAATGATACTCCACCAAATACAGTTCCAGTAAACACGATAGGATAACCAACTGTTAGAACAGAACTGTCAGTACACGTAAAACGGTCAGTACCTGCGTTAGTATCAGTGACCGTCACTGGTGTTGTGATTGGTGTAAATATCAAACTAAACGTTTGTGGGGCAAACGGTGAGCTTGTAAATGGTGCCTCAAACGTTTGTACTAACCTTTCAAAAGAGTAAGCAGTACCTAAATCAGCAACAACGGTATCATTTTCTGGCGCACTAACAGCTACAATATTACCATAATAGTTTGTGGCAATAGAATAACCAAAACTATCACCTGCACTTAATCCGGCAACTGTAATCGTGTCAGATAATTCATATAAAGTAGTTAAATCAGATTTACGATAGACATAAACTAAATTCTGTTCATATGCAGAGATGTATAGCCAATTTTGGTCACCAGATAATGCGATTGAAGAACCCCAGTTGGTTACAGAATCGTCATCAGGTGATTCAATTACTTGTACTTCTTGCAATTCGTTAAGTAAATTGTTAATTACTAAATCGTAAATATAAACTTTTCTGTCAGTATAGGCTGCACCAGTTGGTTGTGATATTACAAATAAATTATCTGAATATGCAATCGTAGAACCAAAAGATATACCCTCAGTAATTGTTTGAACAATACTATAAGAATCAAAAACCGAGCTATAAGAATAACGATATGCAACACCGGTCTCTGCGTCACTAATCAAATAACCTAAATTACTTGTTTGTGCAACTGCACTACCATATGTTAATGAATTAGTTTTTAATAATTCATCTTCATATACATAGTTTAAACTCTTACGATATACAGCCCAAGAGCCATCATCATTTTCATCAACCCAAACTTTGTTCTTTACAAATTCACTGTCAAGTAAAGGCAAGTTATTAATATCACTTGGTGTAGCTACACGTTGAGATGAGAATTTCATCGCAACACCTTCACCGGTGATTGTTGTCAATGCCGATGATAAACTTAATAGAATAGTTACTCTAAATGGATCTACTACTGTTGCAACAATTCTGTAACCATCAATATTACTATTAAAATTAATAATAGCAAATGGTTGATATTTTGTTAAATTGTGCGGTGTTGCAAACTGTAGTGTGACAGTTCCATTTAAGTTATTGATTGCACCCACTACTTGTCCGGCACTTGTTGGAGTATATACTTGCCAAGTGCTATTATAATCAGCTAACCATACGTATTCATTTACATATAAATGTGATAGAGGAGTTGTTGCAGTATTCAATCCATTATAATAGTACGATGAGATTTTAACATCATTAAAGTTAGTATAACCTGCATCCGGGAACACTCTATTTGGTGTATCTGACGGTAATGTGGGTAATACATTTGGATTATTTATAGGTCTTCCATAATTAAAAACTGAATATAACGGTACTTCTTGTTCTACACCATCAGTATACACACCGGTAGTAAGTCCAACAATAGATGGATTACCTGTTAATTGATTTTGATTTAATCTAAAATCAACAAAGTTATTGTTTAATACACCACCAAACTCGCCGGTCTTAATAGCCCAGTTTTCATACACATCATAATCAATACCACCTTGTGGTAAGTTTAATCCTTTAAAACTATTTGCCGCAATTCGTGTACCTTTTTCTTTGATAAGATTTTTATAAACATTAACCTGTGTTATGTCTGTCAAATCAGCTAATGCTAAGTAATCACGTGGTCTATATCCAATCAATGACCAACTTAGTAGGTCACTATCTTGGTCTAAATTAGTTTTGTTTGTATCATAAAACAATGTTGCTTCATATGAACGTGTTGAACTGTTAGGCAGTAACCCTTTCTGAATCTCATTATAATCAGTTTCTTTCCAATACTGTTCTTCAAATATTTCCTTTGCATTTAATACTTTTAATGCAAACCAATATTTGTTTTTATACTTAACAATACTGCCTCTTGTATACTTTTGATTAGTACTCCATTCTTCAATATTATTTTGGTTAAGAATAAAGCCTTGTGCATCAATAGTACCATTCCAATCAGCAGACTTTGTGCCTCTGGTTAAGATACGATTTTGTCTTAAGCCAGTTACTAAATTATACAATACGTCATTGAACACAGTAACATTATCAAACACAATACCGTGTTCAAAGTTACTAATGTTAAACTGACCATACGCAACAGTATCACCTTCATTTAATGGTGTTGCACTAAAGAACGTACTATCACGTGTTACTGATAATTCATTACTTTGTATTGGGTAGAAGTTTTGATTTAAAATAAAGTTTTGTCTTTGTAGTGTTAGAGGTTGAACTATATGACTATCTTTATTAATAGTAATCAAATTAGCGGCTGGATTTAAGTTAATTAAACTTCCTGTTTCCCAACCACTCTGTGCCCAGTATAATAATTCCGTAACCATTTGACGCCAGTTAACATCTATACCAGATTCTATTTGGTCAAATAATACACCTTGTGTTAATAAATATCTTCCATAGTTAGCTATAAATTGACTTAGTGATTGTAAGTCAAGAAACTCAGTTCCGTATGGTACAATATTAGTTTTGTTTTCAGTATAGTCATTTGCTAGTTGAACTGATATATTACCCACTGTAACTTTATTGTAGTTTCCATTAATCTTAGGAGTTACCGTAGTGAAGTATGCGGTATCTTGTGAGTTACCAAATACTTTCCAACCAGCGTTTGTGCTTTGCACAACAACGCCGCTATAAATTACAGTGGTTATAGGTACATTATCATACAATACTACACTATAACTTTCGTCTGGAATTAGTAATGATGCATTTCTACTGTTTGGTGTTCCCTTTTCAACATAGAAACCAAGCAAACTCTTATCACTAAATCCTGCCAATCTATAAATCAATCTTACATCTAAATTATCAAATAAGTCTGTAATATTTTGTGTGGCATTAATACCAACTTGCTTTTCATAATCAACTATCCAGTTTATATAACTTGTTTTTGCCGTTCCATTACCATATATGGCAACATCACTAATCACTAAGTGACTGCGATTATTAACTAGATATTGATTAAACTCCGTACTAAATTTGTAGTTGTCTACATCAAAACCCAAGTTAAAGAATTTTGCAGGTTTAGTAAGAGCAAGAATCTTCATTAAGTCGAAAGGCCAACTACTGCTTCTGCGGTATGAGAATTCAACTGGGCCTACATCTCCTACAGCCCATTCATTTCTAAATGTTCTGAAATTATAGTTACCCATCACTGCATCAAACGGGGATAATAAATTACCTGCACCATCTACTGGTATTACACTTAATAATTCTTCTCTAATAAATTCAGGCAAGACAATTGGATCACCGTTATTCCAGTTGATGCCCGCAGCCATATCTCCCCATAATACCAAGTTATCACTTGTGTATGGTGCGGCGCCGTATCTATCAGTCCACCAAGTTGGTTGATTTGTAAAGCCAATCATTTCCCAAGGTGTGGTGTTTGGAGTACTTGTATCATAGAAGTACTCATATATACCTCTCCAGAATCCTTGTGGAATTGGTTGTCCATTAATTCTATTACCGGACTGGGTGTAATTATAACTAAACTGGTCATTGGGTTGATAAAATTGTTTCTTATATTCAATGCGATTCTGCCCAACCCAATTTAAGAAATACTGACTGTATATTTGTAAGACTTCATCATATGAGTAGTTGGTTGTTCTAAAGAATCCCGGAATAACATCATATTCAGTAATAGGAACTATGTCTGTTAATTTAAGATTATTATAAACACGTGATTCAAATTCCAATAGTGCTTGGTCTCTAAAGTCAACTAAATTTCCATCAATATATTCTCCATATAATTTAGTATATGAACCATCATGTCCTTGAATAAAATATGTAGGTTGAGAATAATTACTATCTAATACAACTCCGGGAATAAATGAGGGGTATAATCCTAATTTAGTAGGAGTGTTTGGTACATAACTTCCAAAAGTCTGATTGTATTCTTTAATTGTTACAATGTCTCCAGCAGATAAGTCTTTTGTAATAGTCAATGATGGAGTATCTGTACTTACTGTATAATCCTGATTAACAATCAATTGTTGTGTTGATGTAAAGTTATCTACTGTTGTAGTCAAATAAACTAATACGCCATAATAATTTGCGGTATCAAAATTATAAATTCTTGTTAAAGGGTAGATACTTGTATCTAATGAGTTAGCAAAAGTATATGTATTAGTAGCATATGCCGCTTTACTTGGCAACATATCACTCCAGAAAAAAGGTTCTGATTCTGTTTTGTTTTGGGTAATTTGATCCAATGCATCATCTAAAATAGTTGCAGGAGTCTGATATATGTTATATTCAGTTCTATCTATAGTATAAACCAATAACGACCTAAAAGTAATATACTGCTGACTGTTATACTGCAAAGAATTAATAAGATTATTATTTTGTGACCTTAACAACGATCCAGGTAATGCTAAACTTGCACTATTTTGAATAATCTTATTTCCCCAAGGCACAAGATTACCTAAGTCACGATAATTGTTTGAGCCAAAAACGTCGCCGGTTGTGTTTGGGTTGTTATAGAAAATACTTTGATATTGACCGCGAATGTCACCTACGTTAACAACAGATACATCATCATTGAACGGATTGTTTTGTAAGTTGATAGGTATTTGATAGTATGCAGTTGGACTTACCTGATCGCTTAATAATGTGATTTCAACTACTGTATCAATCAGTGGATTAGGTACAGTGAAATTTACAACTGTAGTATTATCTGTAATGGTAAAAGTATAAGTTGATGTATCTTGTAATACGTTATTAACGTAAACTTGAATATTAGGCCATACTGTATTTGTTGAGGCAGCTATATCACAAGTATAGGTTGTAGTTGCTTCAGATGCAACATAGTTAAAAGAAAATATTTGATACTGACGACTTTCTGCAACAGCGGTTTGCCATCCTAATTGTCTAACAACAGTTGTTCCAGATGTGTAATTATATACATAACCTGTATTAACTTTTTGTGTAATTGGATTAGTACCACTTACATAATTAAATGTTTCACTGTTTAATGGTACGTCAAAACTGATATCACCTACGTTATTAACTGCACTATAACGTAGTGGGAATCCTAGTACAATATCTTTAATTCCAGAACCAATTCCATAACTGAATAATTTATTGCCAGCAAATGATGTACCTACATATACATCGGTGTTGCCAAAACTAATGCCATCATTATCAAATATATCAAAGTATGGTGCTTGATTAACTGTTGTTTTTTGTTGTGCTATTAACCATTCAATACCATCAAAGTAAAAATCTTTACCTTCATTATTATATCCCTTAAATGCAAAGGTGCATTCCAACGGTAATACTAATCCGTCACTTGCTTCAGTAAGAGTAATTACCGGCGTGCCTGTACCTTGTATATCAGAAAATCTTACAACATATATTTTGTTTCTAACATTTTCATTTGTATCGGCAGAAAAAACAATTCTTGCACCATCATATAATGAATAATTATCATTTGATAAATCATTTGCTACCAATGATGAACCTGTAGTGGCAGGAATCGTTGTAGAAGTATCCCAAGTCACAGTAAGTGTTAAGGTTGACGTACCTGTAATAGTAGTAATTTGAGTATTTCTAGGTAAGACATTTGTAGTATCACTTATGTATTGCCCAACCTGAAATGTGCCGGTAACATCTGATGCGGCAATAGTAATTGTCGTACTTGTTCCAGTAACACCTGCAATAGTTGCAGTATAAGCAGTATATGTTTCAACGTCTGGCCAATAATTTTCTTGACCGGCTACAAGTGTAAATGCATCAGTTGTTCTATCATCAAAGAAATCAATTGGATCTTTGCCAACGACACCATTATTAAATAACCTTAAATTAGGATAAAACTCAATGATTGGGCGTTTAGCTTTATTGTCCTGTGTTGCATATATTGTTGCAATCGCAGGATTATTATTATAGGTAGCAGTTGCATTGATAACATCAATGTGGAACCAACGGTTGCTTCTTGACCAAGCATTTTTATCTATACTGTTTCGTGCAATCGTAATATAATCTTGATACACAGGGATGTATAGTGTGCTATCATAGTTACCTATATCATATGGCAATGAATCAAATGGGGTGTATGCACCTTCAGTAAAAGGTTCCGGTGTAATAAGGTCTGCTACGTTTAATAATTCAATTGCTGTACCAACACCTTCTACATAATATTCACCATCTTTATAGCTTGTAGGAAAAATATCACCACTGAAACTTACTTTAAGACCATTAGTAAACACTACACCATTTGGACTTGTATATTGTTGTTGACCTAATATTTCAGTAATATCTATTTGATTAGTTGAATTGCTTTCAATCAATCTAATGATACCAACCTTGTTAGCACTTGTGCCGTCTTGGTAATACAATGTATCTAATATAGCACTTAGATATGGTACAAGATTAATAGATCCACTAGTGTTGCGGAAAAAGTTTCGTGCTTTCCATTCTGTGCCATAGTTTGCAGTAATCTTTTCATTTGTTGGAATGTTACTTGCAGGAACTAATCTTAATACAGGATCAGATGGGTCACCTACATAAGTTATTGTGTAGAATGTAGCAGATACATCCGTATAAAAGCCACCTTCAAAATTATTGAAATCAGCACTAGTGCCAGGTGGTGTGTAGCTCGCACCACCATCTTCATCAAATAATGTAGTATCATAAAACTTAGAAGTAAATCCTTGTTCATCAACAACTCCGGTATTGTAAAACATAACAGTAAGACCTTCAAGTCCTGTCACGCCATCAATGTTGCCTACATCACTTAACAACTGACCATTGATTTGGTCGAACGGTGTAGTAGACACAACGTCTACTAAATTATTACCCGGGAAGTTATATTCATCTTGTGCATTTTTATATGGTACTGTAAATATAACGACACCGGTAGTCGTGCCATTATTTTCAACACCCAATACATCACGTGTTTGTAAATTAAGTTGTTGTGGATCATATCCAGTAATACCCGGTTTACCTTGAATCCAAAATTCAGTAGGCTGATTTACAGTAAACGTATATGTGCCACCACGAATCAATGTTAATGTGGGATTGGTTGTGCCGGCTGGATTAACGTCACTCGATATATTATAACCATTAGGTAGACTTCTAACTGTGTAGTCTGTGGCAGTATAAACAATATCTGTGGAAATATTAACAGATGGTGCACCTGTTGGCAACCAATAATATTGATTAAAGTTAATTATTTTATCTAAGTTAGTAAAGCTATCCCAAGAATAAAATTCACTGTTGAATAATCTATCATTGTTATCTGTTAATGCACCTTCTAATTTTAATGCATCTATGATACCGGGATAACTGATAAAATCTTTAGCAGTATTTGTATTTGTTTTGGTAAAAACAACTCCAGGATCTAATTGATAATCTCTGCGAACTTTTGTAGGTTCTACTACGTAATTATCTTTAGCGTTAATACCATAACCAAATTTACTACCAATATAACCCTCAATCCTCATCGTATTGGGTTGGTCAACGATTTGATCCAGTGTTGCCCCCAAGAATTGACTATTAGTAGGTGTTTGGAATATCTCTGGTAAAAAATTTAGTGTTCTAATTCGTGCTGCCATTATAACTCTCTAGTTGTTATATACTTATCTTATTTGTAATTGCACTGGTGTTAAAGCCGCAATCACAACTACATCACTTGCAGTTGCACCATTCACAAAAATTTCATAAGGTGCTGATTTGATTTCATACAAATCTCCAAAGCTCATAGTTGGATCGTTTGGTACAAGTACAACTGAACTTACAAGGTCTCCCAGTTGTGCGTGTAAATATGCTCCTAATTCACTAAAATAAAATGTGTCTCCAAAGCTCCAGTTATTAATATTAAAATAACTATTCATTGCAGATAATACTGCGCTACGTATTTCACTATCACTTGCGTTAGTTGATGGTGACTTGATTACCTTAACTGTTCCTTGCAATTGTGCAGGGGCTTTTGTTCCAAACAAAGGAAGGAAGCGAACACTATTTGGTATGACACTATCGGTTAACATTTTATAATCATCTAAATTACCATATGCTTGCTGTAATTCATTAATGGTAGGGACATCTGGTTTAGGTACTGTACCGGTAGTATCTTGTATCCAATTTGTGTAGGCTGTATAGTATGCCTGTGTTACCAAATATAAATCAATAATGTTTGTAGTAGCAGGATCAATACGTGTTGTATTGTTACTGTTATGCCTATACTGATATAATATTGCTTGTCTTCCAGGCTGCATACTATATTGCGGTTGTTCAACTACTAGATAATAAGGAGTTGTTACACTTGTATCTTGTACAGTAGTATAAAATACATTTTCGCTGAATGCATAGAATACTTGGCCTAATGGATATTCATATTTAATTACTTCAATATTTGTTAATGTTGGGTACTGGTATATTATATCACTCGTAGCAATTAATTGGTAACGTGATAAATTAACAGCATCTTCAATTAATTCAAAGAATGTGTAGATACCTGTATTACTAGAACCAGTTACATAACCAGTTACTGTTTGGAAGAAGTCAGGGTCAACAACAATTTCATTGTTGTTTATATCTATACTTGCTACTTCAACTTCAAAATCATTTACATAGCCATCACTCTCAACAGTTTGTCCAATTACATTCATTTGTACTGGTCTTGCTAATGGTGCATTACTATTTGGTTGTGTATTTGAAGGTAGTACTTTAACAAAATCAGCTAATATTTTACCAGTAAATGGGTCATATACTAATTTACCACTCTCATACCAGAAGCGTGTATCTGCGACACTACCAAAATAATATCTTAATGACTTATACTCAATTTGATATCTGTTATTACCAACACTGTTAAAGTTTACAAACCAACCAGTAGCGTTATATGCATCAATACTCCAACGGTCTTGTGTAATCAATAATGCGTTGTTAAATAACAAACTGAAACTTTGATTTAATTCCATTCTGATAACACATTCATTAATAACTGCTGTAGGAAGAGTGTTACCAAATGATGGTATAACCTGTGTGATAATTGCTCCAGTTGGAATATATCCGTTTAGTGTAACTGGACCTGAGCCGTTGCTGAAATTACCTTCACCATTATTATAACCATCACCAATAACATTTAATACAGTAGTCCAAAAGTATGTGGTATCGCTTGCACTTGCAATACCATAAACTAATCGATTGTTATCATCAAAGTATGCACCGTTTGGTGCAGTAACTTTAATTAATGCGCTTTTAGTTACATACTTCATATTATGTGTGTTGTATGTTCCAGTAGCAATAGGAGTATTTGCTGAACCATCAATGTTATAAAAATAACCAGTGATGCTATTTGCGTCAGTTGTGCTTGTGTTCCAATATACAGTGCCATCACCTGAAGCATTGTTAATATTATAGCGTGGATAATTTTGTAGATAATATTGTCTTGCTCTATTGTCAGCTAACGCTAATGCTAAGTTATCAGTTAAGAACTTAATAATATCGCCAGTGTTAGTTATAGTCAATAACAAATTACCGTTATCGCTATTTTGATATAATCCACCATCACTTGCAAATGAATTCGTGCTGGAGTATTTTCCTGTAGGATCAAGTAGGTCTAAGTTTTTAGACACGCCAATAGAACTGCGATTAATAGCGGCACTTTTAATAATTGAACTGTATAATGTATATGGGAAATTTGTATAATCTTCACCATTAACCATTCTGTTCTGTGTATAATATCGAGCAGGAGCACGTAGTTTAATGTTTGCTAATGATTCTCTGGCTTGCGCTGTTGAAGCTGGTGTTTGTAATGCTAATCCTATAGTGAGTGCTTCTGTTCGTCCTGCTCTGCTAATATACTGTATTGTTACTTGAATTCCTTGCATTTCAGTTTGGTCAATAGTATATGTCAATGCATTACCTGCACGTACATATGCTCTAAATGTTCCAACTGGTGCTTCGGAAAATACTCCATCACCGAAAGTATAACTAACTTGGTCATTGAATCTGGAAACAACTGAGAATACTTTCTTATAACTAGTTTCCGTTTGTAAATTAGCATTAGCGTAAACACTATCTACTAATCTCCATAATGTTCTACCACCATTGCTAGCATTTATTTGATATAACCATGTATCTGTGTTATTAATACCCTGAATATCAATATCAACTACCTGATTACTAATCTGTTGAGCTAAATTGAAATCGTAAGTCTGTAATGTTCCTTGTTTAAAATAAAAGAAGAAACCTGTATTTGGACTACCGTAACCTAATCTATCGTTACGATACATCATATTCATCTTGCCGCTTGGTGCCGGCGGTATCTCATAAACATAATCTTCATCTAAACTAGTGGCACTAACTAATTCAAAATTCATATTGATAGTATCTACTGTACTTGTAAATGGTACAATAGGTAAACTAGCAGGTGGAATATTAATACTATATTCATCAGTCTTAACTCCTAACAAATCAGCACTATTTCCAGGACGACCTACTCGTTGACTATTAATTAATGTGGCATTTACAACTGTATTGAACTGCTCTAACCAGTTAGCATTTGCAGGATCATTCCAAAGAATTGTTTGATTACTTAGATTAACACCATTAATGTCGGTGATATTCTCAGTTGTACTAATATTAGTTACTTTTAAATAACCCTGTCCTGCATTATTACGCTTTGGGTTATAGCTTACTAAGTTGGCTAGTTTAACAACACTGTCTCTACGTTCGGCAGTATCAATGAAGTTTTCACGTGTATTTAAATCGTTGCGGAAAGCAAGACCTTGACCCATAAACGCAATAACGTCAAGTAAAGCAATAAATTCGCTAGACTCAATGTAATCGTTAAACGTTTCAGGATAATACACTCGCAGATAATCTATAAAACTCTTACGCAGAGTTTCATAATCATAGCTTTTAAAATCTGCTTCTCGGAAGGTTTGGTAAATGGCCTGCCAATTTTGCACACCAAATATTGCTGATTGTCTTGAACTTGTAGCCATAGTTATTCTCTTTTAAGTATTTATCTTAAAGGAAACCACTGTTTTGTTATTGAATCGTTGCTGTATTAGTTAAATTATTGAAGAATACATTCAATATTTCAGCATTGTTAAAGGGTGCGATAGCTAATTCTACTTCAAGTAATATGCCATTTTCCTGAGAATAACTTTTTACAGTATTAATTATCAATCTAGGATCACCATTGGCAATTCTACGAATTTCATTTTCAAGTCTAAATTGAGTCTGTGGATCATTGGGCTCAAAAACAAAGCTCCAAATAGTAGAACCATATCCAGGATTACCAACTTTTTGTCCTTGTTGAATATTCAATGCATTTATAAAGTCTCTTACCACTAAAGCTTCATCTACTAAACGATACTTTTTACCCGGGATAGTTGGTTGTAATACACCACCTGTACCACCATCTATACCGGTACTAGCATTAGTTGTCTTTGGTTCATTCGCCCCGATTGTTGAAAATCCTATATATGTTGGCATATTTTTATCCTATAATGTATTTAGATAAGTTTATTAGCATCGGAAGCTAATTCAGTCGATTTCTTTAATAACGCTAACATTTTTACTTGTTGTGCAATATATTCTTGTTTTGCAGTTTCAATTCCCGGATCTCCTGCAGGCAAATCTTCTGTCGCTTTGCGTAGAGCCAATGTTGCCGTAGATACTACCTCCTTTTGTACATCAATTTCAGCCGTTATATCATTAAGTTGTTTTAATTTTTCTTGTAATTTATTTACTGCCACAGTACCTGAAGTTTCCCCTGTCGTTGCAGGATTGCCGGCGTAGTTTGGTGTAGGTATTTTACTGCTACCAAATAAATTCTCTAGTTGACTTGCTAAAGCAGGGCGAGTATTATCAGTTCTAGTACCTATATTTGGTAATGTTATTGGCACTGACCCACCCGAACTTAATGATGCTATTGAACTATTCAATTTAGCAGCCAATGCAGGACTTAGTCCAATACTCGCTAATGCTTGTAATGATGCGCCGGGTAATTTTAGTTGATTGATTAAACTACTTGCACCACCTGGTAATGAGCCTATATTTACAGCCGCATTAACTTGTCCCAAAGCGGCTGTTATTCCAGCAGTTCCAGGTATTAGATTTACCGCACCTTTAGCATTATCTATAATATTTGATACAGCACTTTGTGCTCCCGGTAATCCACTTAGTCCAGTCGATGCACTTGCTGGTAATGTTGCTTTAGCCGCATTTACTGCATTTTCTGCGGCTGATGCTAAATTAGTAGAAGCTCCTAAACCAGTAGTAACTGCTGTTGTAACACTTGCTAGTCCATTAGTAGCTGATGAGGCTGCTCCTGAGGCAATACTTGCGGCATCTATTCCTGAGTTTGCAGCCGCAGATTTTAGTACTCCTGCAACATCGCTAGCTTCTGTACCAGACGCTTGTACATCTGCTGTAGCCTTATCAGCAATTTGTTTTAAGTTTTGCGGAACGCCTGCCTTGAGAGTTGGAAATCCTTTAGTAATTGCGGCAAACGCACTACCAGCAACACCTTTAGCACTATCTAATAACCCACTTAGTCCGCCACCTAGTTTTGTTAAACCACCTAATGATGTTGCAATAGAACCTAATCCACCTGTTACAACTGAAGTTAAGTTGGCTGCAAAATTACCAGAAGATATTGCACCAGTTACACTACCTAACATTGTGTTGACTGCTCCACCTGCCTTACCCACTATTCCAGAAACTCCGCCGACACCTAATGCACCTGATGCTGTTTTTAAATAATTAACAGTACTAGCTAAACCAACACTGGCAGTAGCAGTAACTAGTCCGGCAATTTGACCAGATGCTTCTTTGCCTGTTATAACGCCTGCTTGTGTAAGTTGTGTTTGTGCTTGTTGGAAGTTACTAACTTGTGTTTGAACCTGTGCTGTAGGATTATTAATATAAGTTGCGATGTTTTCTGCTCCCGGCTTTCCTGTAAAAATAGCCGAAGGCATCGCCTGTTCAATTGTTTTACCTGAACTAATTAATGCATTTACTAATGTGGCTGATCCAGGTTTAATTACACCAGCCGCTTCAAGTTGTTGCGTAGATTGTGCCATTTTACCTATTACAGCAGTACCGTCTACCACTCCTGCTCCTAGTTTAACTGCGGCAGCGGCTTTTCCAGTCTGTGCCGCTGTTGCAACAGCACCAACCATACCGGTTGTAGTATTTGTATCTAGTGCTTTACTGATTGCCCCAGTCACTGGAACAGTTGATGCTACACTAGGTGCAACCGGTGCACTAGGTGTACTTGGTACAGAAGCATTAGTGGCTGCAACAGCCGCTGAGGGTGCGCTTGGGAAGTTTGCACTAGCATTGTTATCTACTTTTACATCAACACCTTGATTTGCACTAGCCCAAGGACTATGTGCAGGTGCTCTACTTACAATGCTTACTAATGCTCCCGGTGCTGCCGCCCAACCTTTTGTAGCATCGTATAGTGTATCAGTGTGTGCCACTCTAGTTAGTGGTTTGACTACCTGAGGAACTGTACCTGATGAACCTGTGTTCAAGTTAATCTTACTACCATTGATATATGTTGTATTCTGACTTGCAAAACTTGCTTCACCACCTGATTTAAAACTCATTTGGTAATCAGTTTTTAATGTGTATTTACCTAATGTATAAGTTGAGAAATCTGTGCCCGCTTTGATTTCCATCTTTTTGTCAGTCTCAATATTAATATTCTCTGCTGAGATTTTTAAATCTTTTTTAGCATTTATATTAATATTGTTATCAGCGTGTAGATTTAAATCACCCTGTGTTCGTATGTTAACTGAGTTAGTAGCGTACATATCAATTGTACCTTCTTTACCTAACTCTATCCAACTTTGTCCGTTAGCGTGAATAATGAACAAACATTGTCCGTCATCACTCATTAATATCTGATGACCTAAGCTACTACGTAATCTTACTAATTGGTCTCTACCTAATAGATCACCATCATCCATTACAATACTGTGACCAACTCTACGTGAAGTTATTTTTAAACTACTTTGTTGTCCTGTTCCAGTTGCGGCATCTGCAATCGTTTCATCTGTAAATCCACCTTCATATATAGGTCTACCTGGTGTATTAACTCCCCAACCAACACGACTAGGACTTTCACGTTGACTACTGGTTCCTATAGTACCACGTATTGTATCTCTTATTAGACCTTGTTGATTTAATACGCCTGCAAGATAACTGTTAACTGGTTTAGGTTCATTATAAAAAGCAGGACTATTATTGATTGCATCGTTATTAGTATTGATATTAGTTACTGGAAGTTTCTTTGCACCACCGTAACTATTTGCTTCACTAGGATTTAATACAGCAGTTTCAGTTGATCCGTTAGCTGGCACCATGTATAATGCTTCTGGCTCAGGTACACAACCAATCCAATAACCATAGTTAGGATCACCATTAATAAAAATACATATAACAGTTGTGCCTATATCCGGTGGACTATTCCACACACCATAACTAATTGGATTTTGCAAATATGTGCCATACCCTGTCTTGTCACCTGTACCCTCAGTCAAGCCATAGAATGAAGTCATATAGTTGACGGTTACCCAACTATTGGCATCATCTGGATCTGTACCGCCCATATCACTTAGGTATACACGTAATCTACCCGAACGTATAGGGTCGATGTTATCTTTTACTATTCCAAATACAGGTACAGGACTAACTACTGCACCACCTGCACCTAGTTTATTTGCGCTTGTTGCGCCTTTGGGTTTAAAGATATTATTTGCCATTATGCGCCTTCACCCGGTCTTGCACCAGTAAGTAATGTTGTGTTTTCTGTTTCTCTACCTGCATCCGGACTTTGAGAATTAGCAATACCGGATTGTGTTTGACCTGCATTTTGAACGCTATCGTCATTTGCTACACCTTGATTTGTGCTTTCTGTTGTAGTTGTAGTTGGAGTATCGGCATAGTCATATGATAAATTTTCTGGCTGTTGAATTGCCGCTTGAACAGCGACTGCCTCAGCTACACCAGTTGCGTCATCTTGCGTAAACCCAGTTGATGCCGATGTGCTACTTCCACTACTTGGTGTTGATCCATTTCCTCCTTCGCTTGTGCTAGTGCGTACATCTGAACTTGATAAATCAATTCTTCTAGGATCATTTGCCGCAAATGTTGCCCTTGCATTGGCAGCAGTTTCAGTAGTTAATGCTACGCCCGTTCTTGCGGCTGTAGCATCTGTTACATTTGCTCTTCCACCAAGTGCCGCCGCCGGTGTTCCTACTACGCCCGGGAAATCATTGATGGTACAATTTAATACTTGCTCAAACTTGCCACCTCTAAAATTATGTTCTATATCAAGAACCATAAAGCTAACACCCTTAACCTTATTAGCTACTGCGGCAGGATAGTTCCAAAAGTATATAGATTCGTTGATGTTTAATAAACCGTCACTATTTGTGTAATCCACTGCTTCTTTAAAATCTATCTCAATAAAAACTTGTCCACCGTTAGGATTAATAGTAAACCCATCACTACCGTAAAACTGATTATAAACTTGATTAACACTTGCCGGTGTTTCTTGCACCAGATAATCAGGATCACCTAATATAGTAACTTTGGCTTTAGTATATGAACCTGGATCAAACAGACTAGTCATATATGCGTTTTGTGCTTCCATACCCACATCTTGTCTTCCCTGTGTATCTTGGTTTTGTTTTTTATTAGGAAATGTAGGTATGTTTGCCCCTCCGCCTTGACTTGCTGGATCGCCATTAGGTGTTAGTGCCACATTCATAAATGTATTATCCATAGTCTGTTCATATGATATAACTTCACTGTTCTTGCCAGTAAACCAATATTCATATCGTTTGTGCGGACCATAATACTTACTAGATTTTGTGTATGGTGAGGATGCAGCCGGAGTTTCATATGGTTGTATTACATATGTAATTTCATATGCAAAATCACCTACTTTAGTATCAAAACCTAATGCTTTAACTTCAGTGCTTAAATTATACCATTTAACAGGAGGTATATCTTTTTTTGTAACAACTTCTGGACTGTTCGTGTCAGGGTCAGGTTCTTCACTAGCAACAAATATAACTTTAAGCGCATCTTCCATATATGAACTTTGCTTAATAATATTATTAATAGCTTGAGGAATAGGTGTACCTTTATCAATTTGAATTAATCTTTTAGTAGTGTCAGGTACCGATTTAACGCTTGTCCCTTCAGTTACTTCATTTGAGTTATCTGCCCTACTCATTGGTTGTTTTTTTCTATCAGGATCTGCTTTGCTAACAAGACTTGCATTTTGTATAAGACTAGTATCACCTATAAATCTAACTTTATACACATTTGGTATTTCAACTGAACCTTGTGTTTTTAGTGTTTGTTGATTTTCATTTAATGTTTTTAGTAAACTAGTAATACCATCACCTTCACCATCTAATGCTTCTTTAACCGTTCCAGCAACAATTGGTACTTTATTATCTGCTGTTCCTCTAGCAATACCCATTCCTACGTTAGTAGCTATAACGTTAGCTGTTATATTATAAGTTGTAGCACCACCATTAATTTTAAACTTCATTGCAGTTATAACAATGTCATAAAATCTTTCATATACACCACTAGCATCAGGACTAGTATTAAGTGTATCACTAGCAAATACTTCACTTGCATTTGCAATGTTTCCATTTTTGTCATAACCTTGAAAACGTATACCTAAAACAAAAAACTGTCTGCTTGCGTTAGCCGATTTATCGTAGTTTTTTAATTTACTATTTTTTCTTAATGCATCACTTGCTCTTTTTAGTTTAGTGATAAACGAAAAGCCATACGGTTCATAAATGTTAAATGTAAGTCCAGTAACATTAGATGCAGTTTGAGTATTTTTTCCATTGATAGCTGATTTAATTTTTAAATCGTCTATATAATAATCCAATTCAAATCCAGGTGCTCGTTTACTTGTTTTGTTATTGATGCCACCAGATTGTGCAATTAAGAATGCACCACCGTTCGTTGATTGACCACTAGCATCAGTCTGACTTAGTGCATTAATATTTTTTCTACCTGATAATTGAAAAGCATCATATGCATCGGGGGTAATCATATACAAACTTAATTGATATGTGTAACTACTAAAATTTCCTAAGGGGTTTTGTAATCTGCTACCAGGTTTAGGTGACTTGCCTACCCCTTTATCTACTACACTATTTCCTGCAGGCTTTTGAGCTTGGCCGGCTTGAGTTTGACCTGCAAAACTTTCATTAAGAGTTTCCATCTCATTACTACCAGTTGCAGTAGCATTGCTTTCCATTGCGGCAACTCTAGCGGCATAATCAATATCATAAGTTATATCACCGTCTGACGGAGTACCACCTAAATTATTAGTTGCCATATTATATACCTAATACTTGTTTTAGTGTTGACGCTTCTGGTAAATAGATGCTAGTGCCGGTAGTAAAATCAAAAAACGGATCTGATAATGCATTAGGGTTTCTGCTAGCAAAGACCCACCATAACTTAGGATTAGCATATAAGTCATATGCTAACATATCCGGACGTAAATTATAGGTTGTTGTTATTTCCCAATATCTATCACTACCTAATTTAGGTATAGGTCTATCAACTAGTGTATCTAAAAATCTACCATTCACTACACCGGTAGCGTAATACGGACTTGATGCAGGATATAAACTATTACTAGGCATTACCAGATACCTCCACCTGATCGTTTGCTTCCGCGTAACAATTGACCGGTAGCGTATTCTTTGAGACTGAACTTGTTACTGATATCATTTCTAGTAACGATCGGAATACAAGTGATTTGTAATTGTAATTTTGTAGGTACATAGGTTGCTTCAGAGTTAATTAGTGAATTTTGTGTTGAAAAGTTTGGTGGCCTTGGATTCAATCCATTATTTGCCCTTCTAAATACACTTGCAACAAAAGTATTTACTATTGTATTTTGTTGTGCTACATTTACTCCGGGTTGATTTGTCTGACTACCTGCACGTATATAATCTACTTCAGTTGGAGTATTATATGTAAAATTAGTAACAACTAATGGATGAGCATCAAACGTGTAAGCACCAAAGCCACTCAAATAACATAACGGGGGAGGTACACCATTATTGGGGTTCTGATCCTGACCATAGAACATCTTAGTTACACTACGGAAAAAATGTATTACAGCTAATAAGTAGTTTGCTTCTGTTGTATCTTGTGCTGTAAAATCAGCCGTGATTGAAACGGTATCTACACTACTACCCTTATACTGATAAACTTTATAGTTGCTATGAACTAAATCACTTGGATCATAACCTGCACTATATGTTACTGATATGCCAGGTGTATATGGAAAGATTACCCCGTCTGTTGCTTGTAGTGGTGCTAATATTCCCGCTTGTCCTTTTGGCACATTATACAAATAATTTGAATTTGGTGCTAGACTTAATCTTGCTCGCCAATCTGGTTTCTGTTGAAAATTAGCTGTATCTTGTTTTGTAGCAGTACTACGTGTATTGTTTACTGCTGTTGATATACCTTGTCCACTGCCACCGGCTGTTGGATCAAATACACTTTCAGTAACCTCTTGTCTAGGATCAAATACACTTTCAGTAACCTCTTGTCTAGGATCAAATACGTTTTCTGTTATAGAGTTGGGTGATGTTACTGTTTGTCCTTCTTCACCAATATTTGTGTTGGGGTCACTGGCAAGACTTATTGTTTGTTGGGCTTGAGGTATTTCTTGATTTTGTGCTTCTTCACCAATATTTGTATTAGGATCTGATGCGACTAATAGGTTGTTCAACTCATTCTGAAGCTGAATTAGTGTATTTCTTGCTGTTGCTAACTGTCTTTCTATATCAGCAATTACAGCAGGATCAGGTTGTGGAGAACCGGAAGCCGCATCTAATTGAAGTTCTAATGATGCTATTTCAGCTTGGGTTGATGCAATATCAGCGTCTAGTTGAGCTTGTGATGCCATAATATGTTGTTATCCTTACACATATTTATCGCTAAATAAAAGTGCTGTTTTTACCCTTTCCCTCACAAAATCGTTGCTTTTCAGCAACAATAATGCTATAATCATTACAACATAATAACGGAGAAATATGTCCTTACCATCAAGAAAACCTGTCAACTATTTAAATAATAAAGACATTCTAAAAGAAATACACGAAAGCAAAAACGCATACTGCTACTTTACAGATCCAAGTTATCATCGCTATGATTTTATTGTAGATATGCCACAATCAAGTATTGAGGATAGTTTAGAATATGCTTTCAAGCCAGAAACTATACAGCAAGCAAAAGAAACTCGGGCACTACGATTAAGTTTAGAACAGGGTAGTAAGGATGCAGTTAGCCCAGATTCTATCCCCGTTACAGATTTAGTATTTCGTGTAATGAATTGGGATCACGTTCCGGTCGCACCAAAACAACCCCGCAAAACAGTTAAAAAGAAAACAGCAAAAGATATCTTTGAGTTTGAGGAACCAAATCCAGATGAGATTTTTGCCGACTTAGAAGATAATACAACCAAAGCTGAAGTGGATGACATGGTTCACGTTAAAGTTAACTTCCCACCATTCCAACATTATAAAATTGATGAAAATAATACATTCTATTGTGTGGGTAAAAGTCATTGGGAAGGTGATTTGGAAACAGGCAATTTCAATAAAGACCACGGCAAAATCACAAACAAGCTTGCCCGTATGTACATTATGATGTGTGAAAAATATGCAATGAAATACAATTGGCGTGGATACACATACAATGACGAAATGCGTAATAGTGCTATCTTACAATTAACTTATGTTGGTCTACGTTTCAATGAAGCTAAAAGTGCAAACCCATTCGCTTACTACACAGCCGCTATCACTAATAGTTTCTGCAGGGTATTGAATACAGAAAAACGTAATCAAAACATACGTGATGATATTTTAGAAATCAATGGTCTAAACCCAAGTTGGAGTAGACAGGGTTCGGGTGGAACTGTATCCACTGTGTACGAAGAATAATTTAACCAAAGCCGTTGCTATATGTGACGGCTTTATTATATAATAGACAAATGAGTAACCTTTTTAAAAAAGCCGCTGTGTTCACTGATATTCATTTTGGATTGAAGTCAAACAGCCTACAACACAACCAAGACTGTTCCGATTTCGTAGATTGGTTCATTAAAAAAGCAAAGAGTGAAGGGTGTGAAACTTGTTTCTTCTTGGGCGATTATAATCATCATCGTGCAAGTATTAACATTCACACATTACAATTTGGATTACAAGCATTGGAGAAACTAAGTGCTAACTTTGATACTGTATATTTTATACCAGGCAATCACGATCTTTATTATCGTGACCGTAGGGACATTCATAGTGTTGAGTGGGCTAAACATTTACCAAATGTTAAAATCATCAACAACTTCTTCCAAGAAGGAGATGTAGTTATTGCACCTTGGCTAGTACAAGATGATTACAAGAAATTACAAAAGATGAGTGGCAAATATATGTTTGGTCATTTTGAGTTGCCCAGATTCTATATGAACGCAATGGTTGAGATGCCCGATCACGGTGAAATTAATGAAAATCATATGACTGGCTTTGAAAAAGTATTCAGTGGTCACTTTCATAAACGTCAAGCACGTAAGAACATTTGGTATATTGGTAATGCTTTCCCACATAACTATGCTGATGCAGGTGATGATGCACGTGGTATGATGATATTAGAATGGGGCAATGAACCAGAGTTTTATACTTGGCCTAGACAACCTGTATTTCGTGTTCATAAATTAAGTAATATTTTAGAAAACCCTGAGGGATTGCTATTGATTGATAGTTATGTTAGAGTACATCTTGACATTGAAATCTCATATGAAGAAGCAAACTTCTTACGTGAGACATGGATACCAGAACATAAACTAAGAGAGATGGCACTAATTCCTATGAAGGTAGAAACAAATGAGAATGGTCAAACGGCGGACGGACTTAAGTTTGAATCCGTAGACCAAATTATTATTGACCAAATTAACAGTATTGAATCAAATAATTTTGATAAGAAGATTCTTTTGGACATTTACAACAATCTATGATTACATTACAAGACATTACATTACGAAATTTTTTATCTATCGGTGCAGTAACACAAGCAGTAGACTTTGACAAGAAAGACTTAACACTTATTCTAGGTGAGAATTTAGACTTAGGTGGTGACGGTGCTCGTAATGGCACAGGTAAAACTACATTGATTCAAGGATTATCCTATGCATTGTTTGGTACACCCATTAATAACATTCGTAAAGATAATTTAGTTAATCGTACAAATGGTAAGGGTATGCTAGTCACTCTTACTTTTAATGTTAATGGAACAAACTATAAAATAGAGCGTGGTCGTAAGCCAAACATTCTGAAATTTTACGTGAATGATATCCAAGATAAAGCTACTGAGGATCAACAAGGTGAGAACAAAGAAACGCAGGCATCAATTGAAAAAGTTATCAATATGTCAGCCGACATGTTCCGCCACATTGTTGTATTGAATACATACAGCGAACCGTTCTTAGCATTAAAGAATAATGAGCAGAAAGATATCATTGAACAACTAATGGGTATCACGTTGCTATCTGAGAAGGCTGAAGTCATTAAAGAAATGATTCGTAAAAGCAAAGATGATATTCAACAGGAAGAATTTCGTGTTAAAGCCATTGAAGAAGCTAACAAACGTGTCAAGGAACAAATTGACGCATTGAAGCGCAGACAAACATTGTGGTTGAAGAAACATGATGAAGATTTAACCAGTCTTGCACTACAGTACGATGAACTAAGCAAGATTAACATTGAAGCAGAGTTACAAGCACATAAAGATTTGAACGTTTGGACTAAGCAAAAAGAGGCACAAGACACATACAATGCGTTAGTTGCTCGTTCAACTGCTTGGCAACAAAAACATGACACAGATGTTTCAATAGCACATAAGGCTTACTCACTTAAAAATGAGTATGACATTGAAGCTGAACTTAAAACGTGGGGTGATTTAAAAGATTGGCTACGTGATGAGGCTGAACAAAAATCAATAGCAACAATAATTGATACCCTAACCAAAAGTATCACAAAAGAAAAAAAATTAATAGATAAACTGGTTCGGGAAGTTAAAGAACTTGAGGATCATAAGTGTTATGCTTGTGGGCAAGACTTCCATGATAATAAGCATTTAGAAGTTACATTAGAAAAGACTACAGTACTTGAGAATGCCCGTGCAGAGTTGGCTGAACTTGAAAGTCAAATGTCAATCAATCAGTCATTGGTTACTGATTTAGGGACAAAGCCTACTCCATCATACAAAACAGAAGCAGAAGCTATTCGTCACAGTGGTGATGTGTCTAATCTGAAGAAAGTATGGGAAGATAAGAAACAAGAATCTAATCCTTTTAGTGAACAATTAAATGAGTTAACTCCTAAGGATTCCTTAGGACTTCAACCTGTCACTCACTACGATACAGAAGCAGAAGCAATCAAACATTCAAGTGAGGTTGCTAACATTCTTAATCAAATTGATAACAAGTCACAAGAAACTGATCCATACAGTGAACAAGTAGTTGAGATGGAAACACAAGCACTACAAGCTATTGACTTTGAAGCTATCAATAGATTAACAAGAACAATGGAACATCAAAAGTTCTTGTTAGATTTGTTAACTAGCAAAGATAGTTTTGTTCGTAAGAAGATTATTGATCAGAACTTGAGTTATCTAAACGCACGATTGACACATTACTTAGATAAGATTGGTCTACCACATCAGGTTATCTTTAAGAATGACTTGCAGGTTGAGATTACAGAGTTAGGTCGTGAACTTGACTTTGATAACTTAAGTCGTGGTGAACGCAATAGATTGATTCTTGGTTTATCGTTTGCTTTCCGTGATGTATGGGAATCATTGTATAGCCCTATCAATACATTGTTCATTGACGAATTGATTGATTCAGGTCTTGACACGATGGGTGTTGAGAACAGTCTAGCAATTCTCAAAGATATGAGTCGTAGACGACAGAAAAGTATTTGGCTTGTTTCACATAGAGAAGAACTAGCAGGTCGTGTACCTAATGTATTGAAAGTTGTTAAAGAGAATGGCTTCACCAGTTATAACACAGCAGTAGATATAGAATAATGCCAGATATTTTTCGTTTTCAGAATGTAAAGATTGTACATTTAGAGCCTACTACTAATTGTAATGCGGCTTGTCCTCAATGCCTGCGTACTAGAACTGAATTTGAACCCAATGAATTAAGTTTAGAAGATGTAAAGTTATTGTTTACTCCAGATGTATTAATGCAATTAGAAAAAATATATATGTGCGGTAATTATGGTGACCCTGCAAGTGCCAGACAGACATTAGAGATGTATGAATATTTTAGGTCTGTTAATACTAATTTAACTTTAGGAATGAATACCAATGGTGGGATAAGATTTCCTGATTGGTGGACTAGACTAGCAAAGGTAATGAATAAACCAAATGATTATGTTGTGTTCAGTATAGATGGTTTAGAAGATACTAACCATTTATATCGTAGAAATGTTCGTTGGTCTAAAGTAATGGATAATGCAAAAGCATTTATTGATGCTGGTGGTAAAGCACACTGGGACATGTTAGTGTTTGAACATAACAAACATCAGGTAGATGAAGCACATAAACTAGCAAAAGATATGGGATTCAATTGGTTCCGTGCTAAAGTTAGCAGACGATTTAATCGTTTCCCCGTAGATGGAATTTCACAACCAATTGAGTTTAATGATACAAAAGTACTTGAAGGACATATAGAATGTTCTGCTATGAAAGAGAATAGTATTTTCGTAGACGCTTCAGGAAAAGTATTTCCTTGTTGCTGGCAAGTTGAAGGTAATTATCAACCAAATATTGTACAATGGTTTTATGACTTATCAGAAAATTGGAATAATAATCCTGATACAGTGTGTAAGAAATCTTGTTTAAAGAATAATACAGGTACTACATTTAGTAATCAATGGTATCGAGAAGTAGAAATAAAATAATTTATACAGTAATGTTATGATAAGTAATAGTATGCCAAGTCCACAAAAAGCAAAAGGTTCAGGTTTTGAACGAGAAATTGCTAAATATCTTTCAGAGAAGTACAGTGAATCATTCATTCGTGCTCCCGGCTCAGGTGCTTATATTGGTGGAAAGAATCAATCAAGAACTCAAATACTACATGAAGGTCAGATTAGAAGTTTTAAAGGGGATATAGTTCCTGGACAGACTTTTACTAAGATGAACGTAGAGTGTAAGTTCTATGCTGATTTTCCGTTTCATCTATTACTTTCAGGGGAATGCAAAGTAATAGATGGTTGGCTAGAACAACTCATGGATGTAGCTGATCCGGACGATTGTAACATTCTTTTTATGAAGTTCAATCGTAAAGGTCGTTATATTGCTGTACAAAGCAAACTAACATGGGTTACTGACAATTTCTTGTATTATACAAGTCCTAAATTAGGAGATTGGATAATTATGGAATTTGACAGCTTCTTCTTAAACAACAGTACATTATTAAAAGCATATTCAGGCTCAACAGACACCACGTCAAATCAAACTGTTACAAAAAACATCCTCACAATAGAAAATTAATTAAAATAAAAATGTGTCGTCCTGGTTGCAGGACCTCCTTGAGTTTGTACAGATTGTGCTGTGCTGACGGATCTGGAGTAAGCGTGTATAGCGATATATACGGAATACCGAGAAGGCAATCGACAAAGCGAACCTTCAACAAGTCTATGACAACTTTATTTCTGCGTCATAGAATGTGCGTTGCTGGATGAAACACAGAGTGTGCGTAAATTCAACTACAGTCCCATAAACTTTACAGAGCAACCGGTAGCATTTAATAGCATCAAATAGCTAATTAAGTGGGGAAGAAATAACAACGGATGACGGGCGTGCAAACAACCTTTACTATTGGTAGTGCTGAATAGCACTACCATGGCTTCAAAGCGGCAATATAGTCCTTATTAGATTAACAGTAAAATAGAATAGATAACCGTAAAATATAAGAACGAACGAAGTGAGTTCTTAGATGAACGAAGTTCATCTTTACAAGAGATGACCCGATGTGATAAATGAACAGTTACGGGTTTGATTAGAAGAATGGCATCTGTGATTTCTTAGTGACTTCCAGATTACTATCAATAATTTTCTTAATTTCATCTCTTTCATCAGAGGACATGTTTAATATATCTTCATATGTTACACCACCTCTCATGTACCAACTCATACTAAGAGCATTTTTCTTAATAGCGGCACACTCAAGTTCCATATCATCTATCAGCTTCTTTACACCCTCGTGGTCAAGGTGTAGAAGCTTTATCCGAAAAAATCAGATGTGTTCAGTGTAAATTGTTGACTATATTCATTTTGGCAATGTATACATTTAATTTTTAATGGTTTAATTTCAGTCTGTGCCTTTAATTCAGCATTATAGTCTCTGATAGAAACATATGTATCTCTATCACAATTCTTTAAAAAATCTAAAATATATTCACGTTCTTCTACATATGCGCTAGGAGTTCTTATATGAGTAATAGTCTGTGATAGTATTCTCATAGTTACATCAGTAATAAATTTTAGTGCCTCTTGAGTTCTACTTGCACGTATTGCCTCATTTTCTTCTTTTTCTAATGTTAGAAAAATACGTTGTGCTTCAAGTTGAGTAGTTCCAGCTTCATTCATTTCTTTGTAAGTCAATGGTCTAAACTTAATAGATAAGTCATTTATAGTTAATTCTTTTTCATAATCGGCTGCTTTAAGCTGACTTAGTATACCTACTAGATTTACAGCGTAGTCAGCTATTTCTTTACAACTTGGGCATTCAGATGAAATAGACATATCGTTTCCACCTGCCGCTGAACGAATAGCAATCAACACAGCATCTAAGTCAATACTATTAATAGCCCAAGGATCTTTAATATCCGGTATACAACTTTTAATAATATCAGCCATAGCAGTACCGTTATACAACGCATCCGGTGTTTTTGCACTAATCTCGTCAATTGCTGTCATGGGATATACAGGTAATTCACCAGACTCTGGAATAGTTACTACACCTGGTGGATACAACTTACCACCGCTAGGTAGTTTCAAATAAATTGAAGGTCTACGGAAATATTGCTTTAATGGGTTGTTTTGGATAGTCATTGTTGTCCTTGATATAAAATGGGTGTTTGCCTGATACTAAATACTACATAATATTTAGTGGGTAAAAAACATGGCAGAAAATTTAGATCCGGAATCGATTAGACAATTCAATGAATCAATGCGTGAGTTGAATAATGTCATGCCGGCACTTATTACCGGTTTAGGACAATTAACAGGAGTTGCATCAGGTTCTACTAAAGTTCAAGACGCACTAAACAAACACGCTAATGCTGTTAAAGGCATGACTGAGTTAGAACAATCTTATATTAACGCACAGAAGAAAAAAGCCGCCGCCGACGCTAACAGGGCTACCGCTGATGCCTCGGCTGTATCAGCACTAAAAGATTTTACTAGTGCGATGATGAATACATCCACTGAGTTTGGTAAGTTCAACGGGGCATTAGGTAATGCAGGTGATGCCGCATTAGCTTTAGGTAAAAACTTTGGCGCAGTTGGATTAATCATTGGTGGATTAATTAAAGGTGCAACCAAAGTAGCACAATTAGCTACAGTTCAAGCAGATAACGCCCTTAAGGTAACTGATGAATTTAACAAGATGGGTTCTGCTGGAGCCTTCACTGCTAAACAAATAGCAGAGATGAGCATCAGTATTGGCTTGAGTAATGAACAGTGGAATTTACTACCAAAAGCATTACGTAAAGCCGGCGATGGAATTGTTGGTTTGGGAACTACAACTGCTAAAGGACAAGAATCTTTTGCTAAGTTATTAGCTGTAACAAACAGCGAACGTGAAGCATTTCAGAGATTAGGTATAAGTCAAGAAGAATTAATGGGTAAGCAAGCTGAATACATTGCCTTGCAAGGTATGTCAGGTAAGTCACTAGTTACTCAAGCAAAAGATGCAGATAAATTACGTAAATCATCATTAGAATATACTGAAAACTTATTACGATTAAGTGCATTAACGGGCAAAGATGCTGATAAAATTGCAAAGGATCAGCAACTTGCTAAGATGCAATATGAAGAAGTTGTCAGAACTAGAGTTGAAGATGACAAGATTCGTCAATTAACACAAGAAGGTAGACTAGCAGAGGCTCAGGCATTAAAAGATGAGCAAAAAGCTAGGGAACAGTTTATCACAGATGCAACAGCACGATTTGGTGAAGAGACAGGTTTACAATTAGCAAAAGTAGCACGAACCGGTGCATACGATGAATCTACTAAAGGAATTGCACAATTAGGTATAGATGCAACTGAACTTGCGGCTAAACTTAAGAAAGCAAAACCAGGAGAAGAGGTTGCTGATTTATTCAATAACACTGCGGAAACTGTAAAAACAAAAGTAACTGAAAAATTAGGTAACTTTGAAACTAGTTTACAGTTTGGTGGAGAAGAATTAGGAAAAACATTAGGTCTAAACAAAGAACTAATATTAAATACAGGTCGTGTTGTTGAGAGAAACGAAAAAGAAGCTGAAGCTGCCGCTAAAAGAGGGATAGCTAAACCAAGTGAAGGTAAGACAGGTGAAACCACTGCAGAAGATCCTGCACAAAAAGCTAGAAACGCAGTAACAACTACAACTATTGAGTTTAACAAAGCATTAGAGAGAGGATTAGTTGCAGTCAATCCTTTATTGTCTGGATTTAATAGTTTAACAACAGCGGTAACTGCATTAACCGTAGCCGCATTAGCTGCCGCAGCCGCATTAGCAGCCATTGGCGCTAAAGGTGCAATAGGAAAAGTATTAGGTACATCTACTATGCCTGATAGTGACGGTGGTAAAGGTAAAGGTAAACCGAGTGTTCTTAAAAGACTTGGTGGAGGTGTAGCAGGTGCGGTAGCTGGATACACACTTGGTAAAGGTGCAGAATATGCTAATGAAAAAGGTTACGAGAAAACAGGTACGGCACTAGACGTAGCAAGTTCGGCAGCAACTGGTGCGGGTATGGGAGCCATGCTAGGACCTGTTGGAGCCGCAGTAGGCGGATTAGTAGGCACCGGTGTGGGTATATATCAAAATAGAGAAAAAATATTTAGTAGTAGTTCTGCGCCAGCGGCAACTCCAGTAGCAATGGGTAATGAAGGTAATAGAGGAGCAAAACCAACGCCACAACCACCGGAAGGTTCTGAAGATAAAACTGCGTCAGCAAAAGCAGTCGATCTAGGTAAAATACTAAAGTTTGGAACTGGCTCCGGAAGTAAAGAGAATTTTGAAGGATTAGATTCTACTTTTAAAGATGCAGTAATTGCAGCCGCTACTGAATATAATGCGGTTACTGGCAATATGATAATGATTAATAGTGCAAAAAGAGCATCAGAGGATCAGCAAAGACTATATGACGAAACAGTAGCAGCCGGCAGACCTGGACGAGGCCCTACTGGAATGGCTGTAGGTAAACCCGGCCGTAGTCTTCACGAAAAAGGTCAAGCAGTTGATATTCAAAACTATAAAGATCCAATTGCTGTTGCCGCATTTAATAAACAAGGGTTATCACAAAAAGTTCCAGGTGACCCGGTTCACTTTCAAGCTAGAAACGGAGCTATGGTTAGTGGGCCGTCTTCTGGATACCCAGTAGAAGCGACATTTCATGGACCTGAAATAGTAGCACCGTTGGATCCTGACTCTATCCTTACTAAGTTATCTAAAACTTCAGTGTCAGATATGGCAAAAGAATTTAATACATCTACTAATAATTCAACTACAGAAAATATAATTTCTTCAAATGCTGAAATGATTGAGTTGATGAAAATGTTCGTAGAAAAAATGGATAACTTCATTGATGCCCAATCCGATAGCAATAGCATACAAAGTGAATTATTACAGTATTCAAAAGCTTAACTAAATACTGAATAGACCTATATTATGACATACAAAAAACACTTTACTAGAGTTAATCAATCGGGACAGATGAGCCCATTAGGTGGCGGTAGTGTCACTGGCGCTTGGAATGGTCCTGGACAAAATTCAGCTACCAACTATAGCAATCAAGACTTTGGTTACAAAAACTATGGTAGTCGTTTACCAGAAGTATATACGGGTCACCCAAATCGTATTGAACGTTATAATCAATATGAAATGATGGATGTAGACGCTGAAATTAATGCTTGTTTAGATATTATTTCAGAATTCAGTACACAAAAGAATGAACATAATAAGACACCATTCAGTTTAGAATGGCGTGAAGAACCCACTCCACACGAAGTAGATTTATTAAAAACTCAACTACAACAATGGTGTAAGTTGAATGAAATGGAAACACGTATCTTTAAAATCTTTAGGAACTGTTTAAAGTACGGGGATCAGGTTTTTGTTCGTGACCCAGAAAACTTTAAATTATACTGGGTTGATATGACCAAAGTTATTAAAGTTATTGTTAACGAAAGTGAAGGTAAAAAGCCTGAACAATATGTTATCAAAGACTTAAACATTAACTTAGAAAACTTAGTTGTAGCACAGAAAACAAATACAGACTTTGCCGCTAATCCAGCAACTGGATTAGGTGGTACAGGTGGTGGCGGAACTGGCGGAGGTGGTGGATATACTGTTCCAAGTATGCCTTATAATACAACTGGTAGTCGTTTCAGTTTAGGATTTAATGAAGCCGCTATTGATTCTAAACACGTTGTTCATTTAAGTTTAACAGAAGGTTTGGATCGTTTTTGGCCTTTTGGACAAAGTATTTTAGAGAACATTTTTAAAGTTTATAAGCAAAAAGAACTATTAGAAGACGCGGTTCTTATCTATCGTGTACAACGAGCACCTGAACGTAGAGTGTTTAAGATTGACGTTGGTAATATGCCAAGTCATATGGCTATGGCATTCGTTGAACGTATTAAGAATGAAATTCATCAAAGACGTATCCCAAGCACACACGGTGGTGGCAGTATGGTTGATGCAACATACAATCCATTAAGTATGAACGAAGATTACTTCTTCCCAGTTACTGCTGATGGTCGTGGTTCAAGTGTTGATTTACTACCCGGTGGACAGAATTTGGGTGAGATTGATGACTTGCGTTATTTCAATAATAGATTAGCACGTGGACTACGTGTTCCAAGTAGTTATTTACCTACTGGTCCTGATGACAATGTTACTCCTATGAGTGATGGTCGTGTTGGTACCGCTATGATTCAAGAGTTCCGTTTCAATCAATATTGCGAACGATTACAGAATTATATGGTTAGAAAACTTGATGAAGAATTCAAGTTATTCTTACGCTGGAGAGGATTGAATATTGACAGTGGATTGTTTAACTTAACATTTAATCCACCACAAAACTTTGCAGCCTATCGTCAAAGTGAACTAGATACAGCACGTATGGGTTCATTTACAGCAGTTGAAGCTTATCCATATATCAGTAAACGTTTTGCTATGGAACGCTTCTTGGGACTAACTGAAGAAGAAATCGCTAAAAACGAAAAAATGTGGCGTGAAGAAAATGACAAAGAGATTAACATTGAACCACAAGGTAGTGATTTACGTGGAATTGGTGTATCGGTTGGGGATATTGAAACTGATATGCAAACAGGTGAAGATGCTACTGCCGCAGAAGAAATGCCAATGGATCCATCACTAGCGGCAGCCGGTCAAGTACCAGTACCAGGACAAGCTCAACCAGGACAGAATATGCCAGCGCCAGGTGGCACGGGCATGTAATTAGATAAGTTTCCAACCACCGCAGTGTTTATATTTACCGCTGAATACTTTACTTAGATTACCTAAATTTAAATTATATTTTTTTGCTAAATTATATCTAGTAGAGAATTCAAGTTGATTAGTTTGTATATTTTCAAATTTATATATAGTTGGATCATATCTAGAATTTTTTGGTCCTCTTTTGTCACATTCTTTGTTATGATGATTAGTTAAATCATAACCATTCTTTTTAGTATAATGATTTTGTCCACTAACCTTTTCCTTCATATTACTTGATTGTGTTGTCCCGGTTCTAGTAGCCCCGCCGCTACCCTCTTCAGGTCTCATGTTAGCCCAATTTGGGTCATCAACTACATTCCATAAATTACTGTAATACAAACCCCAATATTTTACTTCATCATTAGTTTGACATTCTTTAATGATTTCAGTAGTGACATCATACCCATGTTTTTTGATATGTGAAACCCAATAGTCACCTGATCCTTTATATTTGAATGGATCTTTTGTTGTTTTGCCTAAATACTGTAACTCGGTTATGTTGTGAGTTTTCTTATATAGATAAATATTCATACTGATTGCTCTTTTAAGCATTAGAGTAGTTGGGCCTGCCAGCCGCGAACTACACTTTTATTTATTCATTTCGGTGATAAATACATTATAGGAAATACCAAATGAAACTGTTTGAAATGTTCGATCCAGCTACAGCAGGTTATCAAGACGTAAGTGCTGATAACAGTCAACCAAAGTGGAGAGAAAGCCGTAAAACAAAGTTAACATTAAAACAGATTCGCAAATTACGTAAGATGAATGATGTACGTAATTATGAAAAAGTCAATTATCTTAAAAAGATACATCAACAATATGCACCCAAAGCAGAAGGTGCACCAACAGTTTAACGAGTAGTTTAAACAAAAACGTAAAAAAATAGCACTTATTGTGCTATTTTTTTTGATACCCACTAAATAACTCTACAAAGCCATTTACATTCAGGAGACAAACAATGGACAATAAAAAATTTGAACAACTTATTGATTTAATTATCAATGAGAATGAAGAACAAGCACGTGCATTATTTCACGATATCGTAGTTGAGAAAAGCCGCGAAATCTATGAGGGAATGATGGATGATGAAATGGGTGAAGGCATGGGCGGTCAAGTAGGTGATCTACTTGACGAGATCGATGTTGAAGAACAAGGTATGGCTGAAGGTGAAGATGACGACTTAGAGTTTGATTCTGATGAAGATGAAGTAATCGACATTGAAGCCGGTGAAGATGATATGGATGGTGAAGAAGATTTAGAAGACCGTGTTGTTGACCTAGAAGATAAATTAGACCAATTAATGGCTGAATTTGAAGATATCATGGCTGGTGATGACGATGAAGTTGAAGCTGACGATGACATGGCTGACGCTGAAGATGATATGTCTGATGCTGACGCTGACTTTGGTGCAGCCGATGATGAAGAAGATGCAATGATGGAAGCTATCACATTGAAGAAAGTTTCTGTTACTCACGGTGACAATGGTGTTCAAAATAAGAGCACAGTAGACGCTAACAGCGGTCAAGCTGGAATGGATTCTAGACCAGTTAAGTTCAGTGGTTCTAGTGAATCAGTTCCAACAGGACCAAAAGGCCCTAGTAATGCATACACTAAAGGTGAATCATCTGTAAAAGATGCTAACAAGTGGAAAAATGCACCAGCACAAAACAATGCAGACTTAACAGCCGCACCTAAGCCAGTCACTAAAGACGAAGCAGGTAAAGTTCGTAGTCCAGTAGCAGAGTCACGTAGAACTACTACTAAAAGACGCATTTAAGGAATCTGAGAGAAAATGGCTTATCTTAAAGAGCACTTGACATTTGACCGCGCAGGTATGGTGGTTGAGTCTGTCAGTGAAGGCGACAAGAAGAACCTTTATATGAAGGGAATCTTCATTCAGGGTGGGGTAAAGAACGCTAATGAGCGTGTTTACCCCGTATCTGAAATTGAAACTGCCGTCGGTACTCTTAACGAACAAATTACAAGTGGCTACTCAGTATTAGGTGAAGTAGATCACCCAGACGATTTAAAGATTAACTTAGACCGTGTATCACATATGATTACATCTATGTGGATGGACGGAGCTAATGGCTTCGGCAAATTAAAGATTTTACCAACTCCAATGGGTGAATTAGTTAAAACTATGTTGGAGAGTGGTGTGAAACTCGGCGTATCAAGTCGTGGAAGCGGAAACGTTGACGACATGAACGGCAAAGTAAGTGACTTTGAAATAGTCACCGTGGATATTGTTGCACAACCTAGCGCACCAAATGCGTATCCTAAAGCAATCTATGAAGGTATGATGAATATGCGTCATGGTCATAAATTGTTGGATATTGCAAAGGACGCAAGAGGCGACAAGAAAGTAGAGAAGTACTTGAAAGAGGAAGTAATGCGCCTTATCAAGGATCTCAAAATTAACAAAGGGGAATAAGCATGTTTGATGCTATCAAGCCATTACTTGACAGTGGACTAATCAATGAAGATATTGGGCAACAGTTAAATGAAGCCTGGGAATCTAAATTGAATGAAGCCCGCCAGCAAGTCCGTGCAGAATTACACGAAGAATTCGCACAACGTTATGAACATGACAGAAGCGTAATGGTAGAAGCCCTTGACAAGATGGTTACAGAAAGCCTATCAGAAGAAATTGAAGAATTTCACTCTGAGAAGCAAGCAATGAACGAAGACCGTGTGAAAGCACAAATGAAACTACGTGAATCTGCTACAAAATTCAATGATTTTATGGTTACTAAACTAGCCGAAGAAATCCGTGAACTACGTTCAGACCGTATGATCGCTAAAGAAAGTCAACAGAAGCTAGAACAATTTATTGTTCACGCACTAGCCCGTGAAATCAAAGAGTTCGCTCAAGATAAACAGGCAGTTGTTGAAGCTAAGGTTAAGTTAGTTGCTGAAGGTCGTAAACAATTAGAAGCATTGAAAGCACGTTTTGTTGCTGAATCTGCTAAGAAATTGTCTATCGCTGTAGCAGGACAGTTAAAGGGTGAATTAAGCCAGTTGAAAGAAGATATTAAAGTTGCTAAAGAAAATAACTTTGGTCGCAGAATTTTTGAAAGCTTTGCAGGTGAATTTTCAGTTACTCATTTAAATGATAAAGCTGAGACAAGAAAACTAATGCAAAAACTAGAAGATAAAGAACGTCAACTAGCTGAATCTATTACACAAATCAACAACACTAAAAAGTTAGTTGAATCAAAAGAACGTGAAGTTCGTATTATTAAAGAGTCTAATATTCGTGAGAAAACTATGACTGAGTTACTTTCTACTCTAAATGAGGAAAAAGCAACAGTAATGCAGGACTTACTAGAAAGTGTGCAAACAGGTAAACTGCAAGCTACTTTCGATAAGTATCTACCAGCCGTACTAAACACTGGCTCTACTAAGAAGGCTGTAAAGTCTAGCTTAACTGAGTCAAAGATGATTAGTGAAGTTACAGGGGATAAAGCTGCCAAACAAGAAGTTGATATGGAACAACGTGATAACGTTATAGATATCAAGCGTCTGGCAGGGCTTTAATTAAAAAGACATAGATTAGGAGAAATATAAATGTCAAAAGTTCTATTAGAAAGCCGTTGGGACGAGACCAAGGAAGCTCTGTTAGAAGGCTTAAAGGGCACTCGCCGCTCAACTATGGGTGTTATCTTAGAAAATACTAAGAAACAACTACTTGCTGAATCTTCAGCAGGAACAACTACTGCTGGTAACATCGCTACATTAAACCGTGTGATTCTTCCAGTTATCCGTCGTGTTATGCCAACTGTTATTGCTAACGAGTTGGTTGGCGTTCAGCCAATGACTGGCCCAGTAGGTCAGATCCATACACTACGTGTACGTTATGCACAAAACTTAGTGGACAACTCTGCCGCTCAGACTAGCGTTACTGCTGGTCAAGAAGCATTGAGCCCATTCACTATTGCTCAAGCATATTCACGTCAGCCATCTAATGATGCAACTGCAACAGGTTACACAGGTAACAACACTGCGGCTCTTGAAGGTAACGGAGGTCGTCAGATTTCTGTTCAAATCTTGCGTCAAGCCGTTGAAGCTAAGTCACGTAAGTTGCAAGCACGTTGGACATTTGAGGCAGCACAAGATGCACAGTCTCAACATGGTATTGACGTAGAAGCAGAAATCATGGCAGCTCTTGCACAAGAGATTACTGCTGAGATTGACCAAGAGATTCTATTGTCATTGCGTACATTAGCATCTACAGAGTATACATACAACCAAGCTACTGTATCAGGTACAGCTACTTACGTTGGTGACGAACACGCTGCCTTAGCTGTTCTTATCAACCGTGTTGCTAACTTGATTGCCCAACGTACACGTCGTGGCGCAGGTAACTGGGCTGTTGTTTCTAGCGCCGCATTGACAGTATTGCAATCTGCAACTACTTCAGCGTTTGCTCGTACAACAGAAGGTACTTTCGAAGCTCCAACTAACACTAAGTTCGTTGGTACATTGAACGGCGCTATGCGTGTGTTCGTTGACTCTTATGCTCCTGATACTACACCAGTATTAGTTGGCTATAAAGGTTCAAGCGAAACTGACGCGGCAGCATTCTATTGCCCATACATTCCATTGATGAGCAGTGGTGTTGTTCTAGATCCATCAACATTCGAACCAGTCGTATCATTTATGACACGTTATGGTTATATCGAATTAACTAACACTGCATCATCTTTCGGTAATGCGGCTGATTACGTTGGGGAAATAGCAGTACAAAATCTTACTTTTCAGTGAAATTGGGTACATCCGATTGTCTTTAGGGACAATCACCAATCAAAAGAGTGCTTCGGCACTCTTTTTTATGATATAATAGTGGAATGTCAAGTATTGGCATAAATACTATTATGTTCACAAATAAATTCTATTCCAAAGTATACTTCTCAACTATTGAGAAAGCAGTTCAACGAGGCTGGAAAAAAGCCCGAGGTAGAGAACGGCATCATATTATTCCTCAATCATTAGGAGGAAGTAATGATAAAAGTAATCTAGTATATTTGTCTTGTAGAGAACATTTTCTTTGTCATTGGCTATTAGTAAAAATGACTGAGGGTGAATACTATCATAAGATGGTGTATGCTCTAATGGGGATGAGGGCAGAAAATGAACACCAAGAAAGATATCAAACTATTTTTACTGCAAGAGTTTATGAAAAATATAGAATAGAACACGCGGAGTATCATTCTAAACTAATGAAGTCTAAGAACCTTGTTCCTTGGAATAAAGGTGGAGTAGAGATAACAGATGAACATAGAGAAAATCTAAGAAATGCCGCATTACAAAGAGCACCTAAGTCAGAAGAAACAATTACAAAATGGAAAGAAAGTAGAGCAGGTTATACACATAGTGAAGAAACTAGACAAAAACAAAGTTTAGCTTCAACGGGAAAACCTAAAGGTCCTATGAGTGAAGAAGAAAAGATTAAACGGTCAGTAAAACAAAAAGGTGTAGCAAAAGTTAAAACACACGGAGCTAATGTAGCCAACGCAGTATTAGGCAACATAAGTATCAACAAAGACAATACCGAGAAGAAAGTAAAGAAAGACACACTACACAGTTACTTAGATGATGGTTGGCAACTTGGTGGCAAAAAGCGTAAGATAGCATAAATACAATATCTCAACGGGATGGGAAGTTACAATCAAGCACTCTTCGGGGTGCTTTTTTGTTGGTGATAAATATCTAATGAACGAATTATTATATACCTTAATAGTTACACACATCACTATAGTATGTGTTACTCTATTCTTACATAGAGGTCAAGCACATAAAGCAATACAATTTAATCCTATACTCAGTCACTTTATGCGATTCTGGTTGTGGTTGACAACCGGTATGGTTACTAAACAATGGGTAGCAATACATCGCAAACATCATAGATATAGTGATGTTGAGGGAGATCCACATACACCTCACGTTTTTGGAATATACAATGTATTGTTCAAAGGAGCATTGTTATACCATACTGCTAGTAAAGATAAAACAATGGTAAATTCATATGGTGTAGGAACACCTGATGATTGGGTGGAACAAAATGTATACAGTAAGCATAGTCGTTTAGGAATTGTTTTGTTATTGCTTGTAAATTTACTTTGTTTTTCATGGTGGGGAATACTAATTTGGGCTATACAAATGATATGGATTCCATTCTGGGCAGCCGGCGTAATCAATGGCATAGGACATTGGATAGGGTATCGTAATGGAGAGACTAAAGACCATAGTCGTAATATCAGTCCTTGGGGAATAATAATAGGTGGAGAAGAACTACATAACAATCATCATTTAGAACCAGCAAATCCTAAGCTAAGTAGAAAATGGTTTGAGTTTGATATGGGTTATATGTGGTTATCAATCTTTAAATTTTTTAGGCTAGCTAAAATACGTACTATATAAACGTATGATTGTACTTGCTCCAATATCAGTAGGTGAACTGATTGACAAAATTACCATACTAAAAATTAAATCAAAGCTTATCAAAGATAAAGATAAGTTGGTTAACATTGAAAAAGAACTTCAATCATTAGAAGAACTTAAAGATGAGTTAAACTTAGATTTGAATAATGTAGATCCACTGCAACAACAACTATACAAAGTCAATGTAGAGCTTTGGCATATTGAAAACTACAAACGCCAATCTGAAAAAGAACAATTATTTGATGATGCGTTTATTAATGCCGCAAGACAAGTCTATCTTAAAAACGATTTGCGTTCCAGTCTTAAAAAACAAATCAACAAACTTGTAGGTAGCACGATTGTTGAGGAAAAAAGCTATTAAATAGTATAATCAGTGTCGCTTGTAATATCCAAAATACTTTTACGTTTTTCTTTTAGTTTTTTCTGATGTAATCTATTACAGTTGGCACACAATGTTTTTAGATTGCGTTTATCTTTATTCTTCTTGTTATCATCTTTATAGATAACATCAAGTTGGCATTTGTCTTCTGGTACAAAGCCACACTTCTCACACTTATCTTTCTTGTGTAGTAAGTAACCAAACTTACTGTTATATGCACCCTTAGCACAATCAACACAGTACTTGTGCCACTTGGTAAAGCCGTGTTTACTCACACCATTGGGTTTTGCCAATGATACATTGCAATTTATACATAGGGGTCTGTTTGGCTGTCTTATAAGCATCAACTATTTAATAAAAAGCACACCTGGGTGTTTTTTTCTATGGTATTCATTCAGATTTATTGATAAATAATATATCACATAAATTTAGGATGAACAATGGCATTTGAACCTTTTGGTTTAGTTGGTGGATTATCAGTAGGCATACCACCAATAGTAGTTATAGATGATAACGGCATAGCCACCCTAAACGGTTTAACAGTCACCGGTATAACAAATTTAGGCCCAACTGGTAATATTATTATTACCGGTGGCGAGAACGGATACTTCTTACAAACAGATGGTGAAGGCAGATTAACTTGGGCACCCGGTGGCAATGGCGGTGGTGGTAACGGTAGTCCAGGTGGCTCTAATACACAGGTTCAATATAACAACGCTGGCAACTTTGGCGGTGATGCTGGATTTACCTATGACAGTATAAACAATATTTTATCTGTATCAGGTAACATTGTATCTAATAATTTCATTGGCACCGGTAACATAACTATTGCTAGAATTACCGCATCCGGTAATATTACAGCAAATTATTTAATAGGTAACGGTAGTCAGTTAACTGGTATCTCAGCTACAACTGCTAATTTTGCCAACTATGCCGGTAATGTAACTGTAAGTAGTCAACCAAATATTACCAGTGTTGGTACATTAACTAGTTTAAGTGTTGCAGGAAATGTTACAGCAGGTAATGCTAATTTAGGAAACAGTGCTGTTGCAAACTTCTTTACAGGTAGATTTTACGGAAATGCAAATACAGCAGGGACAGTTACAACAAATGCTCAACCAAACATTACATCAGTTGGTACATTAGCCAATTTAAGTGTTACTGGAAATATAACAGCAGGTAATACTAATTTAGGAAACAGTGCAACAGCTAATTTCTATTTTGGTAATGGTGCATTCTTAACTGGTGTAGGTAATGCAAATTACAGTCCATTAGCAAACTTTGCAAACTATGCCGGTAATGTAACTGTAAGCAGTCAACCAAATATTACAAGTGTTGGTACACTACTTAACGTAGATACTTCGGGTAATGTTACAGCAACAGCCAATATTATTGGTGCTAATGTTACTGCAAATCAATTCTTCAATGCACTAAATGCTAATATAACAGGGTCTACTAATTTATCAGGTATAGTTACTGTAACTAATACAGGTACTATTACTTCTCTTGGTAACGTAAACTTTACGGCTGCACCAAATGTTACATTAGGTACTGTAGCTAATTTACATATCAGTGGCGGTGTTGCCGGATATTTCTTACGCACGGACGGTGCAGGAAATTTAAGTTGGAGTGCAGGTGGAGGTGGCGGGAATGGTACACCAGGTGGTAATACAACTGAGATTCAATTTAATGATAATGGTGTATTTGGCGCAAGCGCAAACCTCACGTTTAATCCATTCAGTTATGTATTAGCGGTACCTACTATTAACACAACCACTGTTTCTATTTCAAACGTATTAACAGTCAACACTACTGCAAATTTATACACAACTAATATCACTGGAGTACTAACAGCATCAAGTAATATTAATGCAACAATGTCTCCAAATATAAATTTAGGTTCAGTATCTAATTTACATATTCAGGGTGGAACAAATGGTTATGTATTAGCAACTGATGGTGCAGGTAATTTAAGTTGGACAGCAGGTGGAGGTGGCGGTGGAAATGGAACACCTGGTGGTTCTAATACACAAGTACAATACAATGACCAGGGCGTGTTTAATGGTAGTTCTTTCTTTACATTTAATGAAAACACCAACAATGTTCAGGTCGCTGGTAATTTAATTGCGAATGCATTAACGTTGGGATCAGGTGTTTACGCTTTTTCTCGGTCTAATGTATTCTTTGCGATAACAAGTAGCAACGCAACACAAGAGTTGTATTCTATTGAAGCGGATACAATATCAGGTGCAGATTTTACAATCATCGCAACTGACACAACTGCAAACACACGACAGGTAAGTAAAATATCTTCAATCTTTTTAGGAGAGGCTTACCAATACAATGAATACAGCACATTAGCTGTTAACGGTGCTACAGGGTACTATTCAATGGCTTATTTGCCGGGTAATATTTCTGTTACACCACAATTTGTTCTGTATGTCACACCGACAACGAACAATAATATAGTACACAAAATATCAATTCAATCGTATGATATTTGACCCTAATGATAAATATAATATAACAAGGATAATAACATGGCACTACAACCATTTAATTCGGTAAGCGGTTTCTCTATCGGGGAATCGCCGAATGTCGTCATCAGTAATACAGGCAACGTTACAGGTAATTTTGGTAATTTTGCCGGTAATCTTACTGCCCTAAATGCTAATTTAGGAAATCTCACTACATCAAATAACTTTACCGGTAACTTTATAAACGGTAACTCTAATATAATTATTGTAGCGAACGGTGCCATAGAAATATCGTCAACCGGTAACGCAAACGTATTGGTTGTAAGTGGTACAGGTGCAAATGTCACAGGAAATTTAAGTGTATCAGGTAATGCCAACGTTGGCAATATTGGTGCTACTGGTTTTTACGGTACTACTGGTAACTTAACTGGTAACTTAGTTGCAGGTAATGTTGATGCTGGTAACTTACTAATAGTTAACTTTGCAAATATATCAAGTAATGCAAATATTGGAAATATTGGTACAACGTTAATTACTGCATCCGGAAATATAACTGGTGCTAACTTATTCACAGGTGGTATTGTATCTGCTACAAGCAATGTTTCTGGTGGAAATATTACAACAGCCGGCCAAGTTAGTGCAACTGGTAATGTTACTGGTAACTTCTTTATTGGTAACGGTAGTCAATTAACAGGATTAAACACATCAGGTTTAAGTAATGGTACTTCAAATATCAGTATCCCTGTCATAGATGGTAATATTCTATTTGGTGTTGGTGGTCAAGCAAACGTATTCGTTGTTTCTAACAATAGGGCAACAGTTGATGGAAATCTTACTACTACAGGTAACGTTACAATTGAAGACGGTGTCATTGCAACAGCAAGTAATGCTAACTTAAACTTGGCTCCAAATGGTACTGGATTAGTAGTTATTGCAAATACAGTAGGTGGTAGTACAGGTTTACAATTGGGTGATCCAACCCAAGGTAATCTAGTAAGTAATGCAGTAACACTAACAAACAGTTCATCGGTATCAAATGCTATTGCATTATTGAATAACGTATTAGGCAAACTAGTTCCTAATTCTCCATCAAGTTTCCCGGGTGGACAAACATTAAGTATTACTGGTTTGTCAACATTCCGTATGGCTAACTATACACAGACTGATAATACATCAGGTGCGAATAAAGGTGTAGCCGGTGGAACTACAGTGTCAAGCGTACTAAGAGCAAGTGGCTATACAACATCAAATATTTCTACAGTGGGCCCCGGAGATAGCGGAACAATTGCTACATATCTAAATGGTACACTTGCAGGTTCTAGAACACTAACTGCAAATCTTGACGGTAACGGAACTTATAGTAATTTGGTTATATTTAATAACTATGATTACAATGTTGCTAATGCAAATATTCCTGCTGGCTTCTGGAGTGTATTCTCTGCTAGAGCCAGCGGAACAGTAACTCAGGGTTGGAACGAAGTGTACATTGCTGACAGTGCCGCAACAAACACAAATATTCCTTTCTGGTTCTATGACTCAAGTGCCCCAGGTACACCACAGTTTAGTTCAACAAGTATTAATGCACCGGTATCACCAAGCTATGCTTATTCAAGTACAGTTCCTCACTATGATAACACAAATGCATTTAACTTGGCATTTAACGTAAATCGTTTATCAGGTAATATGTACCCAGTAAGTGATACATTTGTTACTGGAACTGCAGGTGGTGCTTTTGGTACTCCTACAAGCGTTACATACACAACAGCAGGTGTTGGTACACCTTTAGCACAAAACTTATATGTTGCCTCTGGTAGCTTAACAGCAAATACAAACTCAACAATTATTTCTGGATTTGGCGCAAGTTCTGGTGCACCTTCATTAAGCGCACTAAACAGTTATGCTACTGGAACACAATCATTTAGTCCTGGAGCAAACGTGTTATACAAAACAGGTACTGTAAGTAGTGCTACTAGAATTGAAGAAGCAAACGTATTCGTTGGATCAACGGTTGGTAGTGGATCTGGTTTAGCAGTTAGAATTGATAACCCGGGTTCAGGTAATACACCTACATTCACTGGTAGTGAAGCAAACTTCAACAGCCAATCAAGTACATTAGAAGTATACGATGCAACAGTAGTTGCAAATATACTAAAACACGATCAGACTAATTACTCAACTGGTTATTTACCAGTTGGACCTAACTTAAGTTCAGGTCGTGCTGGCACACAATACTTTACATTTAAGATTGTTCGAACATCAGTTTCTAAATTTGATGTTAAATGGACTGGCACAGTTGCTGGTATGTGGGTAGCATTACCGGGAAGTATCATTGACTCAACATCTGGCGCTAACGGCTGGATAGATATGAGTGTTGCATATGCAGGTTCAGGCGCTCCTGGTCAAAACATTGGCTCAGGTGGTAACGGATCTGATGGATGTGCATTAGGAGGTGTTGCCCCATTAAATTCTGCACAAACAAATAAGTCGGTAACTGCTACTTTTGGTACTGTAAGTAGTTCTAGTACTGCAACAAACGAAATTTATGTTAGGATAGCACTAACAAGCGGTCAATCGGTGACTGCATTATCATTACAAACTGCGAGTAACTAATCATGGCCGTATCACAAGCACAAATCGTTGACCTATTATATAAACAAGCCTTCGGTGTCACTAAAACTGACACTGCACAAAATAAAAGTCCTAGTAACGAATCAATCCCTAGTCCCGCATTAAATCGCGGTGACACCGCTTGGACACAAGCGAATGCAATTCCCAATCCAGCAGCCGCAGTAGCTAATATTGTTCAGGCATATGTTGGTGCAAACGCTGTAGAATGTATTGCAGATAACACAACAGTACCAGTTGGCGGCATTTACCCAACTTGGAAAACACAATTAACTAACTGGATTCCACAAGAATTTGGTGCAACTTATGTAGTTCAAGTCTGGGTTGACGATACAGGTGCCGCAAACCCAACAAGCACAGGTACACAAATCTTTGCTGATGGTTCAGGTGGTACTGGTCAATACTATTACAATTATGAATCTGGTGTATTAAACTTCATCGGTGAAACTATCCCTGCGGCATTGACTGCTGGTAAAGTTCTTTATATCGTTGGTTACAGATACATTGGTTTAACTGGTGTAACAAATTTACCAAGCGGTACTGACATTGGCAATATTGAAATTACAGGTTCTAATATTGCTGGTACTACTGCAAATGCAAATTTAAATATTAATCCTAATGGATCTGGTCAAGTAGTTATTGGTGGTAATATCACTGCTAGTTATCTTTATGGTAATGGTAGTCAATTATCTGGTATCGACACATCAGGTGTAAGTAATGGTACTAGTAATTTAAGTATCCCCGTAGCAAACGGTAACGTTAATGTTACTGCTGGTGGAAACACAACTCTAGTAATTACAACTAATGGCGCAAACGTAGTTGGTTATTTAGACGTTAATGGTAACATCATATCAACAAATGCTAACTTAGGTAATTTAGCAACAGCTAACTTTGTTAACGTATCAAGTAATGTTAATGTTACTGATACAATGCAAGCCGGCAATGTTCGTACAAACAATTTATTATATGCTAACGGTAATCCTTGGGATCTACAAGAAGCAGCCGGCGCAAATACACAGATCCAATACAATGATGGTAGTAACAATTTTGGCGCAAGCGCAAACTTCACGTTTGATTATGCTACGAATACATTAAATGTTACTGGCACTGCCAATATCACTCAAAACTTAAACGGCAACGTTGGTAATTTCAGTGGTAACGTTTCTGCATTAAATGCTAATTTAGGTAATTTAGCTACTGCTAACTTTGTTAGTGTGTCAAGTAATACTACAACAAATAATCTAGCTGTTAACTTAGAAATTTCTGGTAATACAGCAAACTTTTCTGGTAATATTATTACACTAAATGCTAATTTAGGTAACTTAGTAACAGCAAACTATGCAAACTTTGGAATATTAACCGCAAACACTGCAAATATTTCTGGTAATATTAATGCAAACTCAGCAAACATAACTGGTAACTTGTATGCAGGTAATGCAAACATCACCCAGTTCTTAGAAACACAATACGCTAACGTTAGTGCAAACTTGATTACAGGTAATGCTAACTTAGGTAACTATGCAATTGTTAATTTCTTACAAGTTACTAGTAACTTACAATCTAACAATGCTAACGTTTTAGGAACAATTCTTGCAAACGTAGCAAATATTAACGGTACTATCACATCTGGTAATGCTAATTTAGGCAACTTAATAACAGCCAACTTTGCTAATATTTCTGGTAACCTAATAGTTGCTAATGCTAACATCACTAATGTTTTAACAGCAAATACTGCAAACATTGCTACATTATTAACAGCAAACACTGCTAACATAACAACGTTGTTGACAACTGCAAATGCCAATGTAACAGACACTTTGATTGCAAATATTGCAAACATCTTTACACTAAATGCTAATTCATTCAGTGTATCAGGTAATATTTCAGCTGGTAATGCTAATTTGGGTAACTTGGTTACAGCTAATTACTTCACAGGTACATTAGCAAACGGAAATTCAAACATAGCCATCACAAACAATGGTAATATTAATTTAGTATCAGGTGGTAACACAACATTAGTATTGACACCAACTGGTGCTAACATTACAGGTTATGGTAACTTCAGTAGTAACTTAACAGCACTAAATGCTAACTTAGGTAATTTAGCCGAAGCTAATCACTTTACTGCGTCTGGTAACGTAAGTGCAAATATTGTTAATGCTAATTACTTGTATGGTATATTAGCGAACGGTACATCAAATATACAAATATTCTCAAATGCTAACATCGCTTTCAGCGCAAATGGTTTTGCTAACATCATCGTTGTATCTGAACTTGGTGCAAACGTAACAGGTTACATTGATGCTAATGGTAACGTCAATGCAGGTGCATTGTATTCTACAACACTAACATCTAAAACAGGTGCATTAGACATTTATTCTGAACAAGCCGGTAATACAAGCATTAACTTACACGCTTTTGGTACTGGTACAGTTGATGTAGGTAATGTAAGAATCACAAGTCTTGCAACACCAACAAGTGATTTTGATGCGGCAACAAAAGAATACGTTGATGCTGTAGCACAAGGATTAAACATCAAAGCTTCAGTATATGTAGGTACTGCGGCAGCATTACCAGCATATACTTATAATAACGGTACAGCAGGTGTCGGAGCAACTATTACTGCAAGTGCAAACGGTGCATTAGTTGTTGACGGTGAAACAATATCAACTTTAGGAACACGTGTTCTTGTTAAGAATGAAACAGCCGGCAATGCACCTTATAATGGTATATACACATTAACAACTGCAGGTAACGGAAGCACAGCATTCGTATTAACTCGTTCATTAGATATGAACGTAGCGGCAGAATTTGATGGATCATTTACTTTCATTAGTACTGGTGCAACATTGGCTGATACAGGTTGGGTACAAACAGCACCTATTACAGTAGTTGGAACAACTCCTGTAGTATGGACACAGTTTTCTGGTGGTGGTCAATATCAAGCGGCTAACGGTATTGCATTAAATGGCACATTATTCACGGCAAACGTTGATGGCATTACAACTGAAATAAGCAGTGGTAACATTGTTGTTAAAGCTAATGCACAGTTTACAACACCAAACATTGGTGCGGCAATTGGTACAAGTATTGATTTAACAGGCAATGTATTAGTCAATAACATTGCTTCTAATGGATTAGTTTCTTCTAATACATTAACTATTACAACCTCAGCAAATGTAGGATCATTATCTGTAACAGGTAATAGTACTACTAACAACTTAAGTATCACTAATGACTTTGGTGCTAATACAGGTAATATTACAGGTAACTTATCAGTTGGTAACTTAACAGTTAATGGAAATTCTGGATTCACTGGAAACTTTACTGCTAATAATATTACTGCTAATAATGCATTAAGTTCAAATACTGCAAATATTACAACTAGTTTGGTTGCAGGCAATGTAACATCAAATGGTTTAACATCAACACGTGTTACATTCGCTGGTACTGCTGGTATATTAACAGACAGTACTAATCTAACATTCATAACTGATACACTATCAACTGTTAATGCTAATTTAACTGGTAATGTTATTGCAGGTAACCTAACATCAAATGCATTAACAGCAACACACGTTACATTTGCTGGTACAGGTGGCTTATTAGCAGGTGATTCACAATTTACATATGCCGCAATAGGTGATTTATTAACTGTTGGTAACGCTAACGTTGGAGCAAACATAAATGCTGGAACATTAGTTAACTCTCCAAACGTTACAGTAACATCATTGACTTCCGGACGTATAACGTTTGCTGATACAAATGGTTTGTTGGTTGACAATGCAAATCTATTGTATGATTCATTCTGGGACAGAATAACAACTGGTCAGGGTAACTTTACTGCTAACTTAATAGCGGCAAACTTAACTTCTAACAACTTGTCAAATGGTCGTGTTACATTCTCTAATACAGGTGGACAATTAGTTGACGCATCAACATTCACGTATGATGTAGTTGTAGATTTGTTAACTGTTGGTAATGCAAATATTGGTGCATTTGCAAATGTTACAGGTAACTTAACTACTGGCAATATAACAACAACTGGTACTGCAAACATTGGCACATTGTCAATGGTTGGCACAAGTAACTTAGGCCCAATTAGTAATGTTACAATTACTGGTGGTTCTAATGGTCAATTTATAACTACAAATGGTTCTGGTGGATTATCATTCGCTACAATCAGTGTATCAAGTATCAGTAATGGTAATAGTAATGTAAGTATTCCAAATGCTAATGGCAATATTGAATTCTCAGTAGCCGGTAATGCAAATGTTGTTATATTCACAGGTACTGGTGCAAATGTCAATGGATACTTATCAGTATCAGGTAATACAACCGGCGCTAATTTAATAACTGCTGGTGTAGTTCAGTCTAATACTGCAAACATCTCTACTTTTGTAACACTAGGTAACACTAACATTCAGTGGGGAACAGCAACAACAACTGCAATTACTGCAGGTCAAGTAATTGCAAGTGTTGCAGTTTCTGGTATAACTGGTGTAGAGTTCTTAGTTAAAGGTGTAGATGCAACCGGTGGTAAATACTCTGTAACAACTGTTCAAGCAGTTACGGACGGAACAACTGTTGCAGATTACGCAACATATGGAACAGTTTTAGTTGGTGGATTATCAACTGGAACACTAAGTGTTGCATTGAATGGTAGTAACATTGAATTGCAAGTAACCCCGGCAAGTACTAACAGTACTGTTTGGACAACACAGTTCAGAACAATTTAATAACTAGTAAAGAATAAAAATGGCACAAAAACCCTTAAGTTCGCTAGGTGGATTCGCAGTAGGATCAAATGCTAACATTGTTATCATTGATTCTGCTGGCAATATTACCACTGATGCCATAACAGTAAGTCTCGATGCAAATCTAGGTAACGTAGCAAACATCGTTATTACAGGTGGTGCAAACGGTCAATTCTTACAAACTGACGGTAATGGAGTATTGACATTTGCAGTACCCGAATCAGTCAGTAATAGTGCAGGCCCAATGCCCTATCTTATTCCTAACGGTGAATCATACATAGTTAATGATAACTTTCAAGGTCTATTTGCAAATACAATTACAATCAACGGTGATTTTACAATTGATGGTGAATTGATTGAAGTAGGTACAGCAGATCCTGCAGCCTTGTTCGAATCAGTCACATCTAATAATGTTCAAATGGAAGTTGGTAAATCATATATTGTAGATACAACAGTATCCAGAACAGTATTGTTACCATCAGCCGCTAATGTTGGTTTTGGAGATCAAGTAACAATCATTGACGGTACAGGTAATGCCTATCTAAGCCCAATATCAATTAGTGGAAACGGATCTAATATATTGGGTGATGCTAATGCGTATGTACTGGGAGTCAATGATTCTGCGGTAACATTGGTATACTATAATACTCCACGTGGTTGGATATTAAGTGCATACCCAATATTGAATTATAGCCCATAATATTGTAAAAATACAGTATTAAATGATAAAGAGATAAATATAATATAATAGGAAAAAATTATGCTGATTTTACTACAAAGAGCAAGTGCAAATGTCCCCAACCCGCCAGCCGGTAAGTCAACACTATTCGTTGATACAAACGGAAACTTTAACGTTCTGAATAGTAACGGAGGATACGGTTCATTTAACGGTTCTTTCGTTGCTATCGGTAACGTTGACTTAGGACCAGTAGGCAATATTTTTATTGCCAACGGTTCTAATGGTCAAGTACTTAAATCATACGGAGGTAACGGACACGTATATTGGGATACTGATAGTGCGACCCCAGGTGGCTCTAATACACAAATTCAATTTAATGACGCTGGCTCATTAGGTGGTAACACTGGTTTTACTTTTGACAAAACAACCGGAGTGTTATCTATAACTGGTAATATCTCTGCTGGTAACGTAGCTGCCACAACATTCACTGGTGCATTGAGTGGTGCCGCAACTACTGCAGGTACTGTAACTACAGCGGCTCAACCAAATATTACAAGTACAGGAACACTAGCATCATTATCAGTTACAGCTAATGCTAACATTGGTAATGTAGGCACCGGTGGTTTAATTACTGCTACAGGTAATATCACTGGTGGAAATTTAGTTACTAGCGGTGCATTAAGTGTTACAGGTAATGCTAACGTTGGTAACATTGGTGCAACCAATGGAGTATTCACAACGATTACCGGAACATTAACTACGGCAGCACAACCAAATGTCACAAGCACTGGTACATTAGCAAGTCTAAGTGTTACAGGTAATGCTAACGTTGGTAATATAGGTGCAACCAATGGAGTATTCACAACGATTACCGGAACATTAACTACGGCAGCACAACCAAATGTCACAAGCACTGGTACATTAGCAAGTCTAAGTGTTTCAGGTAATGCTAATATAGGTAACATTGGTACTGCAATAATTACTGCGACGGGTAATATCACTGGTGCTAACTTATTCACAGGTGGAAGTATAGATGCAACCGGTAACATTAATGCAACCGGTAATGTTTCTGCCGCTAACATTGGTACAACCGGTAATATTTCTGTTGTCAATATAAATGCTACCGGGAATGTGTTGGCAACAACAGGTGAAATAAAATCTAATATAGCAAACATTACAAGTCTTTTAGTTGCAAATGCAATTTCTGCATCAGGAAATGTTATTGGTGCAAATATTGTTACTGGTGGTTTATTAAATGCTACTGGTAACATCACGGGTGCAAATATTGTTACTGGTGGTTTATTAACTGCAACCGGTAATGCTAACGTTGGTAACTTGGGTACAGGTGGTTTAATTGTTGCTACTGGTAACGTATCAGGTGGCAACTTAATAACCGGCGGACTAATTACAGCAATCGGTAATATCGTATCTAATGCAAACGTAGTAACAGATTTGATTGTTGGTAGAACACAAAGTGTCTCAATTACAGCAACTGGCTCTAACCAAAACATCAACTTAACTCCTACAGGAACTGGTACAGTTAACGTTGGTAACTTTATAATTTCTAACGTTGCGTCTCCAGTAGCAAGCAATGATGCGGCAACTAAACAATACGTTGATGACGTTGCTCAAGGTCTACATACACACGATAGTTGTAATGCAGCCACTCAAACTACATTAGCAAGTATTTCAGGCGGTACGGTTACATATAATAACGGTACAAGTGGAGTTGGCGCAACATTGACAACAACAGGAACATACACAACTATTGACGGTGTCACATTGTCAGATGGTATGCGTATTCTTGTTAAGGATGAAGTAACTACTGCAAATAACGGTATCTATGTAAGAACGAGTGCAACAGTGTTAACACGTGCAGATGACTTCAACACTCCTACTGAAATGGCAGGCGGTGACTTCACATTCGTTACTGCAGGTACAGTATATGATAATACTGGTTGGGTAATGACTGACCCTGTTACTACAGTTGGTACAAGTCCAGTTATTTGGACACAGTTTAGTGGTGCAGGTACATACACAGCAGGTACAGGATTAGCGTTAAACGGTAGTGTATTCAGTATTGCTAATACTGCTGTAACAGCCGGTGCATACGGTAATGGAGATTATAACGCTACATTTACTGTTAACGGTCAAGGTCAACTAAGTGCTGCCGCTAACGTAGCAATTACAGCTAACGCCGCAAACTTAACTGGTACAACACTAAACTCAACAATTGTTACTTCTAGTTTAACAAGTGTTGGTACATTGACAACATTGAGTATCAGTGGTAATGCAAATATTGGTAACATTGGTACAGGTGGTTTAATTACTGCAACGGGTAATATTACTGGTGGCAATATTGCTGGTACATTGATAACTGGTACAATAACTACTGCGTCTCAACCTAACGTTACAGCAGTTGGTACATTAGCATCATTGAGTATCAGTGGTAATGCGAACATTGGTAACGTTGGCGCGGCCGCAGGTGTATTTACAAGTGTTTCGGGTAATGGATCTAGTTTAAGTGCTATCACTGGTGGAAATGTTACCGGACAAGTAGGTAACGCATTAGTAGCAGGTACTGTTTATACAGGGGCTCAATCTAATATTACTAGCTTGGGAACACTAAGTTCATTAAGCGTTAGTGGTAATGCTAACGTTGGTAATATTGGTGCTACTAACTTAGTTGGTACATTAACTACTGCATCACAGACAAACATTACAGCGGTTGGCACATTAGCTTCATTAAGTGTTTCTGGTAATGCTAACGTTGGTAACATTGGTGCGGCTACAGGTGTATATACTACATTAAGTGCATCAGGTAATGTTACTGGTGGTAATTTAGTTTCTACTGGTACAGTTGGTGGTACAGGTGCAACACATCTAGGTAACACATTTACTACTGGTGCAAATACTACAACTGCTACAGTAACTGGTAACTTTGCATTGAGTGCTGGTTCAAGATTCCAAGCAACTTACGCTTAAATATCAAATTCATACTCACTACTTACAAATGATAAGTAGTGATGTATGAATATCTTCCAATCAACTTATGAAGCAAGACTTCAAGCTTGGTTTCAATTACGGCAATCCGTATCTAGTTTACCCATAGAACAACAATGTATAACCATAGACGAATGGTGGCAACATGCGCCATTGGTTACCCATCACCTTCACCCGCATGACATAGATAACTGGCCCGATCCTTGGGAACTTTTGTCCGAAAATACCTATTGTGAGGTTGCAAGAGCATTAGGAATGTGTTATACTCTATGTCTGATAGGAATAAATGATATAGAATTGGTACTGGCTAGAAATAATACAGGAGAAGATGTTGTATTAGTCCTAGTTGATAACGCAAAATATATACTGAATTACTGGCCCGATACGGTCATAAGTAATAAACTAAAAGATTTTAAAATAGTACAAAAATTAGATTTACAAACAATAATTAAAAAAAATAGGTAGAACATGAAGATAAACGTTATCAAACGCTCTGGTAGTAAAGAGCCTCTCACATTAGAAAAATGGCAAGCACAAGTAGCAAAAGTATGTAAAGGAATAGCAGACGTTAGTCCTTCAATGATAGAAATTAAATCTCAACTACACTTTTATGATGGTATTACTACACATCAAATTGATGAAATAACATTACGTGCTATCGTAGATTTAATTGACGTAGAACAAAATCCAGATGTTGGTCATACCAATTATCAATATGTTGCAGGTAAGCAACGATTGAGTATGCTACGTAAAGATGTATATGGAAGTTATACAGTGCCACACCTATATGAAATAGTTAAAAAGAATGTAGCAACTGGTTTATACACTAATGAACTATTAAAATGGTATAGTGAAGAAGATTGGAATAAGATGAATGATATGTTGGATCATTCTAAGGATGAGCAATACTCTTATGCCGCCATTGAGCAATTGATTGAAAAATATTTAGTAAAAAATAGAAGTACGAAAGAAACTTATGAAACTCCACAAATTAGGTATATGGTCGCGGCTGCGACAGTTTTTCACAGTGAAGAACCCAACAATGCAAGAATGCGATATATCAAAGAATATTACACAGCAGCCAGTGACGGTCTTTTCACATTGGCTACACCAGTGTTGGCGGGGCTTGGCACTCCTACTAAACAATTTAGTAGTTGTGTACTTATTCGCTCGGATGATGATTTGGACAGTATTTTCGCCAGTGGAGAAATGATGGCTAAATATGCTAGCAAACGTGCTGGCATTGGATTAGAGATTGGTAGACTACGACCACTAGGCAGTCCTATACGTGGCGGAGAGATTATGCACACCGGCATGATACCATTCTTAAAGAAATGGTTCGGTGATTTAAGAAGTTGCAGTCAGGGAGGTATTCGTAATGCAAGTGCTACTGTTTTTTATCCTATTTGGCATCATCAGTTTGATGACCTTATTGTACTTAAGAACAACCAAGGAACAGAAGAAACCCGAGTCCGTCATATGGATTATGGGGTTGTGCTTAGTGCTTTCTTCTGGAGAAGATTCAAAAACAAAGAAAACATAACTTTCTTTGATCCAAACGAAGTTCCTGATTTATATCAAGCATTCTATAGTAATACAGAACTATTTGAAGAACTATATGTGAAATACGAAAAGCAATCAGGTTTGCGTAAGAAAACTATGAATGCTGAAGAAGTTTTTAAATCAGGCATATTGAAAGAACGCACTGATACAGGACGCATCTATCTTGTATTCGTTGACAATGTGATGAAACAAGGACCATTCGATCCTGAGTATCATACCATCTATCAAAGCAACCTCTGTTGTGAGATCCTACTTCCGACAAAAAGTTTTAAGCGATTAGATGACGATACCGGCAGGATAGCCCTCTGTACCCTCGGGAGTATAAATTGGGGTGCGTTTAGAAATCCCGAAGACATGCGCCGTGCTTGCCGTATTCTACATCGTAGCCTCAATAATATATTGGACTATCAAGACTTTTTGAGTATTCAATCTAAGTTGAGCAATGATGAGATTCGTCCATTAGGTATCGGTGTAACTAACTTAGCCTACTGGCACGCCAAAAGAAACTTTAAATACGGTGAGAAGGATGCGTTAACTGAACTTAAGTCTTGGATGGAACATTTGTCATTTTACTTAACAGAAGCCAGTGTTGAGCTTGCCAAAGAACGTGGTCGTTGTGAAGGCAGTGATAAAACAAGATACGGACAAGGTGTATTCCCTTGGGAATTACGAGCAAAGGGTGTTAATGAGTTGGCCGACTTCACCCCTGAACTTGATTGGGAAACACTACGAACAAATATGAAAGAGTATGGTGTCCGTAACGCTACACAAATGGCTGTAGCTCCTGTAGAATCTAGTAGCGTGGTAATTAACTCTACAAATGGTATTGAAATGCCAATGAGTCTAATTAGTGTTAAAGAAAGTAAAGCAGGATCATTTGTTCAAGTTGTTCCAGAATATCACAAATTGAAAAATAAATATCAAATGATGTGGGAACAAAAAGATTGTGATGGTTATCTAAAAACAGCGGCAGTGATTGCGGCCTATGTGGATCAGGCTATATCCGTAAATACTTTTTATAACCCAAAACATTTTCCTGATAGAAAAATCCCAACTACATTAATAGCAAAAAATTTAATGCAAGCACACTATTATGGTATCAAGACATTCTATTATAGCCTTATAAATAAGGCAGGCAGCAAAGCGGATGCAGAAGAACCTCCTACAATGTTAGATCCAATAGATTTTGATGATGAATCCGATTGTGAATCGTGTAAATTATAATGAACTATCAAGCAATATATATTAGGTTAATAAGTAACAAAACCAAAAAAATTGGGTATGTTGAAAAACATCACATCCTCCCTCGTTGTTTGGGTGGAACAGATGACAAAGAAAACATAGTTGAATTATATCCTGAGGAGCATTATCTTGCCCACTTGTTATTATGTAAAATATATCCAAAAAATCAAAAGTTATTATATGCCACAATGAATATGACCACTGGCTCAATGATTAATAATGGTAAAAGAACTAATAAAGCCTATGGATGGTTACGTAGACAATATGCAGAATCTATGTCCGGAGATAACAATCCAAATAGAAAAAATCCAGAGTTACAAAAATTGGCAGCACTTAAAAGGATTGGTCAAACCCGTACAAAAGAAACAAAAGCAAAAATGTCTATGTCTCAAAAGGGAAGAACCTTTACAGATGAAACTAAATTGAAAATGGCTGAAGTCGCAAAAAATAGACCTCCGATTAGCGAAGAAACAAGAGAAAAACTAAAAAAACGTGTGCCAAATAGTCCATGGACTGGTAAAAAAATGTCAGATGAAATAAAATCTAAAATGTCAATCGCACGTAAGGGCAAAAAAATGTCAGAGGAAACAAAAGAAAAAATGAAAATAGCGGCAAGAAATAGAGAAGAAAATAAACGAAAGCAGAAGGAATTAGCATAATGTCACACGCACAATATAACCTAAATACAAAGACAGATTATTTGAATAGAAAAATGTTTTTGGACCCGGAAGGTCCCGTAACCATCCAAAGATTTGAAGAGGTTAAATATAAAAAGATTGCAGACTTTGAAACAACGGCCCGTGGTTTCTTCTGGGTTCCAGAAGAAGTATCATTAACAAAAGATGCTAATGACTTTAAAGAAGCAAGTGATGCAGTTAGGCATATCTTTACTAGTAACCTATTACGTCAAACTGCATTAGATAGTTTACAAGGTCGTGCTCCAAGCCAAGTGTTCACACCTGTTGTATCATTACCAGAACTAGAAGCATTGATATACAACTGGAGTTTCTTTGAGACTAATATTCATAGTCGTAGCTATAGTCACATCATTCGTAATATCTATAATGTACCTAAAGATGTATTCAATACTATACACGATACAAAAGAAATTGTAGACATGGCAAGTAGTGTCGGTAGATACTATGACGAACTACACAAAGTTAATTGCCGCAAAGAGTTAGGTCAAGATGTGAACGAAAAAGAACACATTAAAGCAATTTATATGGCATTACACGCCAGTTACGCATTGGAAGCATTCCGCTTTATGGTATCATTCGCTACAAGTTTAGCAATGGTTGAGAACAAAATCTTTATTGGTAATGGCAATATTATCAGTTTAATTCTCCAAGATGAACTTCTCCATAAAGGCTGGACTGCCTACCTTATTAATCAAGTAGTAAAAGAAGACAGCCGCTTCGCCGCAATTAAACAAGAATGTGAAGCTGAGGTCTATCAACTTTACTTGGATGTGATACGTGAAGAAAAAGAATGGGCTGACTACTTGTTTAAGATGGGTCCAGTTATTGGATTGAATGCAACTGTGTTGAAAGACTTTGTTGATTACACGGCTGTATCCGCATTAAAAGAAATTGGTATTAGATATAATAGTCCTGCACCTAAAACAACTCCTATTCCTTGGTTCAACAAACACGTTGATACAAGTAAGAAACAAACTGCATTACAAGAAAATGAATCAACTAATTATGTAATTGGTGTAATGACTGATAGTATTGAATATGATGAACTTCCCAATATTTAATGTATACCAATTTCCTGAATGGGCAGAAACAATTTCTAAAGAAATTGAAACGGCTAAACAATTAGATCCAGATTGGCATTATGCTAATAATTGGCGTGTAGACGAAAATGGCGTTAGAACAACAGATCCATCTAATACAACAAAGGGTGTATTTGACGATGTTAAATTACATTTTGTTAATAGAAATTTTAACATTTTATATGAAGAAAGTACAATACATTTAGCATTGAATGGCTATGAATATAATCCATTGTTTACAAAGTCACTAGAACTATTTGAAATGGCTAGAGAGTTTAATAAAGAAACTGGCCCGTTTGGAAGAATGATTGTATGGAACTGTCCACCTGGAAGTAAAATTTCAGCACACGTAGATAATTTACCTTACCAGACAAATGTAACTAGATATATATTTACAGCATCTAAACAAAGTTCCCCTGATATATCAGTTGTAATAAACAACAATGAGATATCATTGAATCCGGGAATGATGTTTGCCTTTCACGCAGAAGACCTACATGAGTTTACAAATCATAGCAATGATTACTGGTATTTTTTAGGAATAGATTATTGGATTCCTGAAAAACTTCAGCAATGTGCAGATAAGTATAACATTACAAAAGACACGATAATAGATTACGATAGTACAGTAGGACATACTGCACCAAAAGCCAAATATTGGACAAGACATTAAAAAGGAAAATAAAATGACAGCAATCGTATGGAGTAAGTATCATTGTCCCTATTGTGACCAAGCAAAGGCATTATTGGGGCAACGAGATATACCGTTTGAAGAAAAGAAAATCGGAGACGGTTATACAAAAGAAGAACTACTAGAAGAAATTCCATCAGCACGAACAGTACCACAAATTATCATTGACGGTGAATTGATTGGTGGATTTAATGAACTTAAACAATTTTTAACAAAGGCTGCGTAATGCAAATATCAATAACACCAAATACAGTATATACATTGAAACTTAACTCAGGAGAAGAACTTATTGCAAAAGTAACTCAAACAGGTGGAGAGTTTATTACAATTGAAGAACCAGTATCAATTGCCCCCACACAACAGGGTATGCAAATGATTCCTAGCGTATTTACTGCAAATCCGAAGGGTGAATTTAAGCTAAATACTAATAGCATTGCTCTTTATGCTGAAACTGATGACAGTATCAAAATGAAATATATAGAAGCAACAACTGGTATCAAAATACCAGATAAGAAAATTGTATTAGGATAAAATGGCAAAACTAAGTCGTGTAGGTGACAAGAATCAAGAGGGCGGTGCTATCGTAAGAGGTGCCGGTACTGTCTTTGCCAACGGAATCCAAGTTGGTCTACACGTTAGTACGATTACTCCACACGCACCGTGGAGTAAAAAAGGTCATCCACCTCACAAAGCCGCAACCACAACAAGTGCTAGTCCAACAGTGTTTGCTGAAGGTAGTGCGGTACTTAGAGTAGGGTCAGGAAACAGTTGCGGTCATAGTATCGTTGATGGTAGTCCTGATGTGTTTGTTCCATGAGCGATACAGGAAAACAAAGTCCATTAGGAGTTAACACATTAAGTTCATTGTTGCAAAACATTGGGTTTAATATTAATCCTATTATGGTTGACTTCACTGGTGTTAGTATCAGTGAATCATCTGCTACTAATCTAGGTAGTATAGTAAATGATACTTGCTTACGATTACTTACATATGCTATCAATGATGCTTACGTGAGGGGTGTAGCCGTATCGGGACCTACTAAAACGGTTTCTGACTCTACGTATGATAACTTAATATCAATTGGTTCTGCTAGTATACCTGCATTAGGTAATAGTAAAGCTCCGACATTTAATTGGACTGGTTATCCTAATTGGGCTAGTAACTATACTCATACAAATGAAGTAACACGTTGGGGCTATGTAAGATTGTTTGCGTTACAAGGTTATAACGAATTCAATTACAATGACGGTCTACCTGAATATAAAGATTACTTGTCAGCTTTTCAAGCGGCAAGTAGTTTTGTAGATTATACTAATAAAGCTATTATGTCTATGACGAATTCACAAGAATTCTTAGATGGCACATATAGCAATATGAATGATTTGATTAGTGCTGATATTTCCGGCGTAAGTTTAGCAACGACCACATTTGGTCGTGATTTAATTACCAGTGGCAACGCAATTAATTTATCAACTATATCTACATTTGGATTACCTTCTAATTTACTATTAACATTGGTACAAAATAATGCCCTCACTCAAAATGTAAGTTTAGCATTATTAGCATCAGGTATGCAACAAAGTGAATTAAGTCAAATACTAGACAATACTATTACTGCAACAACAGAACAAGAACGAAACATATACGGAGCCTTTAATCTTATTGTAGGTGATGGTCTTGCTGAAGTATTGATTCCATTAAACTGTAAAACGGCAGGATTAGATTCACTGGCTGATTTATTGAATCCTAAAAAGTTATTCCCTAATAGCTATCAATCATTGACGGTTCCAGTGTATAATACTACACAAACGCCAACTAATAGTAAAACATACTATCCTATATACAGTGGTGGCGGTGTGAATGGTAATTTAAATAGCCCTCAAGTAGCAAATCAGATTGGAACACAAACACCAACTGGTGCTCCTCAAATTTCAGAAAACTTAAATCAAACTACTACTGTTACTAATGAACCAACCCTTACGACTACAACCAGTACTGGTAACAGTGGCAAAGTATATGATACATTTGACAATGCAGTGAGGTAATATGGCAGATACAATAATACAACAATTTCCTGTAGGGTTCGGATCATATTTAGCTGGTATACTACCACCTGACGTAGCAACTGCGGCTGGCGCGTTTGGTGTATCAGTCGGTCAAATTAAAAACATTACTACTGTGCCAGTAGAAAAGTTTGCACAAGTTGTAACTAATATTGAAACGATTGCGGGATTACCGGTAAATGGAACTAATGTTCCAGTAGATACTACACTAGTAAGTGGATCATTACCATTAATCGCATTGGGAAGCGGGCCATATGGTACATACACGATGAGTGACTTCTTTGGTTGTATGACTGGACTACCCTACATTGGTATTGATATTCAAGGATTGATTCAGGCATTAGAAACACCTACTCTGTATAATATCTACAAACAATTATATTTGGCAGTCACTTGGGAACAGGCTACTGCAACTTGGAATGGAACTTCATTTACATACACTGATCGGGGCGGCGGCTATGGTCGTGAAGGTGCATCAGCTCCTGCTGTCACCGTAGGTGGTAATCCAGCAATTGCTATAATAGGCACTGACACCACTAACATAACTACTTTTGGTAGAATAATATCAATAAGCTATACAGGTCCTGCTGACACCGTAGTCATTGCCCCGCCGCCGGGTACAGGGTTATTCTCTAACAGTATCATTCAAGGGTATATAGATGATGCCAATGCAGAAATATTGTCTATACAAACTACCAAACCATTGTTAGCAGAACAACTGAATACTAATTGGAATTATACCGGCACTCAATTAACGATTGAGCAACGTGCATTAGATACAGGCTTACCCGTACCTGTTCCACCTGCTACGGAAGATATTGTTCCCGATCTTGCACAGTTCCCCACAACGCAAATATCATTTACTGATTCCATACCACAGTTTGCATTGAACACTGATCCGCATATGCAAGCTCAAACTATCGAAGCAATCGCTAATATATGTACACCCGGCGGGCAAAGCATTGTAGGTATGATGCGTGAAGCACGGAATCAAGCTAGATTAAATACAATAGGTGTACCGTTAGATAATAATATCAATGATACTATTACTCCGGTGCAAAATAAAGAGTTAGTAGCTAACGGGTCAGTAGCTAACTCAGCCCCTGCAAAATTGGGTCAAGTTAATTGTGATACCGGTGACGAGATTAATCCATCACCGTATGGATTTTATGATCCAAATGATAATAACTATTACGTTACTAATCCAAACTTTAGTGGATCTACATTAGCACCAGTGGTAGATACAGGAAATTCTGAAGTAGCTGGCTCATTTGCTGGCTCATTGTATACTAACCTTATTCCATCTAACTTGAATGTATTATATACATCAAATAATTTATTACCATCAACATACACCATAGCAGAAGCAATTGACGATGTAATTCGTTGTAATTGTGACTGCTGGGATTTAATTTAACAGGATAAATTATGAAATTAAATTTTCTTAAATCTATTATTGCCTTCATTGTAATTATAGGTGTATATATTACTGCTGATACTATAGACCTGTTTACTGCACAAGAAGAACCGGAAGAAGTTGTTGTTGCTAAAGTGGTAGATCCTAAACAACTTGCTTGTATGGCAAAAAATATATTCTATGAAGCAGGCAGTGAATCTATATTAGGTCAAGCTGCCGTGGCCAGAGTAGTAATAAATCGTGTTAATCATGGTTTTGCTAAAACTCCCTGTGCAGTTGTATATCAATCACATATAGTAGAAAAAATAATAGACGATGAACTTACAAAAGTTAAACTATGTCAGTTTAGTTGGGTTTGTGAAGGTAAAGGTGAACCAAACACAAATAGTCAACGATACAAACAAGCACAACAAGTAGCGTATGAAGTTATGGCTAATGATGCTTACAACGATGTTCTACCTAATTCAGCGTTATTCTTTCATAATTTAACTGTTGACCCATTATGGCCTTACAAACAAGTGGCAAAGATTGGTAATCATATCTTTTATAGTAAACATAAGAAACCAAAAAATACCCAAAACACTGTTACTAAATCAGAAAATGATATATAATGTCTAATGAGTGATAAACCAAATTCAGCAAACGGTGTTAGTAGTTATGATTCTACTAGTTCCGGTTCATTGATTCATTTCTTTAATCGTAATGTAACACCATATGCTACAGAAAGTAGTGGACCTAAATTTGATTTAGTTCCAGTAGAGAAGCATAAAGATATTATGCTGAACGTTGCAAGATTGCATGCCAAGCAAGAATATGATAGAATAATGGAACTAGTAACTGTATTACAGAAGCAAGCAGAACAGATTAAGCATAGACTTGACTTAACTGATATGGTACACGCCGCTAAATATGATTTTCAATTATCGAATGGCAACATATATTGGTTATTGTTTGATACACGCAAACAATTTACTAGGTTGAGTATTAATGGACCTAACGATTGGTCTAGTAGTGCTCCAGAAGAATATGAATACATTTGCAAAGTTAAATGGTTAGGCGATCACACTTGGATAGAGGTAGAAGATGATAAGTAGTAGCCCAGATAGAAATACATTTCAATTAGAAAACTATGTCAAACGTCAAGAAGAGGCTGGCAAGTTACCTGCCCCTGAATATTTAGACATGTTTAAAACTTGGCGTGAACAGGATGAAGCTAATGTTGTAGATCCATTATGGCAAAAAGATAACATGGAGTATGATTTACGTAGTACTCAATGGATTATCGATAAAGTAAAATCAAGTGAGGTTTATGCACAGAATCTATATGCCGCAATGTGTAACAATGATTTTACTAAAAATGATGTATGGCCTATACTAACTGAAAAGCGATGGAGTTGTAGTTGGAGACATGCAGGTGGCATCGTTGCTGACATGCAAGAAAAAGGAGACTACATTGATTGGTACTGTAGTGGTATAAGAGATAGTAAGGTACTAGATGATGATGAGTTCCGAGCACTAACTAAAGAACAACAAGAGTCATATATACAAGGTAAAAAGTTTGTTCCAGAAAGCTGTGCAACTGATGAAATACGAGAAGATTTATTGAAATTAGGTTGGATAGTAATTGATGACAACGAAGAACGCTAAATACAATACAGGAGACTAACACATGGCTTATAGCGCAAAAGTAGTAGACCACTATGAAAACCCAAGAAACGTCGGTAGTTTTGCAAAAGATGATGACGATGTAGGTACGGGTATGGTAGGAGCCCCGGCTTGCGGGGACGTAATGAAATTACAAATTAAAGTAGATAAACTAACAGGATTAATCACAGATGCCAAATTTAAAACGTATGGGTGCGGGTCGGCTATTGCTAGCTCAAGTCTTGTCACTGAATGGGTCAAAGGGAAAACACTTGACCAAGCTGCCGAACTCAGAAACTCTCAAATCGCAGAGGAACTTGCACTCCCCCCAGTCAAAATCCATTGCTCAATCCTTGCGGAAGACGCCATCAAAGCCGCAGTAAACGATTATAAACAGAGACATGTTGCCCACTGAGGATATAATACCTATAACTTATATGGGAGGAACCGGCGGACATTTTTTATGCCATTTTATAGTAAGTGCCAAGAGAAATATAAAAAATGTATTAAATCTTAGTGAACACGGGAACTCACATAAAGGTATGAAGGATTTAGAACCCTACGCTAAAGGATTTGATTGGCCTGATCAGGATAAGATTGACCATTTGTTATCTCAATTACCTAACCCCTATATAGAAAAACCAGGCTATGTAACCTGCCATATGAAAGATATTAATTTAATTAATAATACTTTTAAAAAATCTATAAGAATAGTATATGACCTAGACGATGCAGAAGAAATAGCCAATGTATATTATGGAAAATGGATAATTGATTGTGCAACAACATCGTTAGAATATACCAAAGAATCATACGCTACTAACATACGTAATCATCATATATATTTTAGTGCGATTCAAAGCACAGAATCTCTACTAGATATTTCTTGGAAAGAATTATTTAAGGGAAATATTGAAGAATTGATAACCAAAATAAGTATGTTTACACATATAAATATGGAACAGTTTTCGAAAGAAATATTGATACAATGGAGAAATAAAACTCAGTATTGTATTGACAAATTTAAAGATATACGATAGAATATTATCATGAGCAATGAAATCGCAAAATACATAAATAGCCATCGCCGTCATAAAAATGATGTAGCAATTGCAAGACAAGTTCGTATTGCTAAACAACATGGTTTAACAAATAAAGACAAAGCAATTAAAGAACCGCATAGATTAGCAAAACATCATGCTATGGATTGTGGCAATCCACAATGTCCTTTATGCGGTAATCCTCGTAGAACTCATAAAGATACATTAACTGCACAAGAGAAACGATTGTACCAGGATACTGAAAAGGTATCTGATAAACACAGTAATGGTTTAAGCTCATTTGAAGATTAAGCTACCCGTTTCGTTGAATAAATAACATAGAGTATGATATACTCACAGAGACTATTACACACAAGGAAAAATTATGAAAACAGTCGGAGATAAATTAACAGCATTCGTAATAACAGGTGTTCGCCCAGGACAACCAGAAGATGCATTCTATACAATCACAGAAAAATCATTTGAAGGTAAGTGGAAAATTATTGTTTACTACCCTAAGGACTTTACATTTGTATGTCCAACCGAGATTGTAGCATATGATAAGTTGACACAAGACTTTGCTGATCGTGATGCAGTATTACTAACAGGTTCAACAGACAATGAGTTCTGCAAAGTAGCTTGGCAAAAAAGTCACGATGATTTGCGTAAGATTACACATCATCAGTTTGCTGATACCGCTCGTCATCAGTCAGGTGAAGAACGTGGTAGCGTAAGTCTAATTGAACAGTTGGGAGTATTCTATGCCCCAGCAGGTGCGGCATTACGTGCAACATTCATTGTTGACCCACAAAACGTTATTCAACACATTACTGTTAACAACTTAGATGTTGGTCGTAACCCAGAAGAAACATTGCGTGTTCTTGACGCATTGCAAACTGGCGAACTATGCCCATGTAATCGTGCTATTGGTGGTGCAACACTATGAGTTGGGTAGACCAGGTTAAGGAATCTATTCCAGACCACGCTAAGGATATTAAGTTAAACTTAGATGCGGTCATTAATCGCAGTGGTCTAGATGAAGTTGATGCACACGCCTGTGCATTAGCGGCTGCGATTAGTGCAGGTAATGGTGAATTAGCACTTGAGATTGGGATGAACGGCCCTCTTATGGGCACCCCTGAACGTGAAGCCGCAAAGACCGCGGCCGCATTGATGGGTATGAACAACGTTTATTATCCATTCGTTGATATGACAGGTGATGCTAACCTTAAAGGATTACCCCCAGGATTACGTATGCAAGCATATGCCACACACGGTGGAGTTTCAAAACTAAAGTTTGAGATGTATGCACTATGTGCTAGTATTGTTGGTAAATGTAATCATTGTGTTAAGTCACATTACGACATTCTTAAGAATGAAGGAATGACTGTACAGCAACTACAAGCAGTCGGTAAGATTGCCGCAGTTATAAATGCAGTAGGTAAAATTGCATTATAAATAATATATGACTAATATATTTGAAATTGCAACAGAATTTATTGAATTAGATTGTAGACAGACCCGAGTATACCATCCTACTACTATAGAAACTGTATATAAAAAATGTCAAGTTCAACTACCTAAAAATCTAATAGAAGATAAAAATATTTTAGATTTAGGTAGTGCGCTTGGCGCCGCAGGCCATTATGCATTAACTAACGGGGCAAAACACTACACAGGTGTAGAGTTACAGAACTACTATATTGACCATAGTAATATACTTTTATCAAAATATTGGGACTCTAATAAATTTTTAATTGTACACCAAGAGATTGAAGATTTTTTAGATGAAAAAATAGCACAAAATATAAAATATGATTATGTTTTAGCAGCCGGAGTTATTTACTGTTTCTTGAATATGGTATCGATACTTGATAAACTATGTAAAATAACTAAAGAAGCTATAGTAATAGAAACAATTAACTATCCAGACTCTACTCCTGGATACGGTTCAATTGGTGCTAAAAATATTGATCCTAATGATTCTGTTAAAAAATACGGTGAAATATTAGTTACTTCAAGTCAGCCAATGGTTAGGAGTGTAGATGATACAACGAAAAATATTTATTATGAAGGTATTGCTAGTAGGATTTCAATAAATGCACTAGATATAATAATGTCTACTAATTCTTTTAATAGGACAGAGGAAACATTACTTCCTGAAAAATTTGAAAATAGTTATGATCCTTTCCGTGAGCAATATCATAAGTTTGAAAATGATAAACAAGGACCTTTGAGGTATATTGCTAGATATTTTCGAGGCAATAATGTAACTGAAACATTAAAAGATACTATAATTAAAGGTGATAGTGTTAATATTAATAAAACATCTTGGGTATTTGATGATTCAGTAGCTAAACGATTTCAGCTTGAAGCAGAAGCACATATACCGTCTTATCATACTGTTATTGATATGTGCGTTGAATTTGCCAATAAAAATTTAAAAAAAGACGCTAGAATAATTGATGTTGGTAGTGCATTGGGATATACAATGAAACAATTTATTGATGAAGGTTATACTAATGTTACCGGAGTAGATAACAGTCGTGCAATGATTGATAATAGTATTTTTCCTGATTTAGTTATTGAAAGTGACTCTTTCCCTAAGAACAATTATGATTTTATTTTAGCTAATTGGACTGTGCATTTTATTCAGGACAAGTATTCCTATCTGACTGATATCTATAACTCATTATCAAATTATGGTTATCTTATACTTACTGATAAATTACAACAGTCAGAAATTGTTAAGCGTGAGTATTATGATTTTAAAAGAAAAAACGGAGTGTCTGAAGAATATATTCAGCAGAAAGAAAAAGATTTAATTGGTATAATGCATAGTGTTACCTTAGGCTGGTATACTAATAAATTACATATGGTGGGATTTAAAACAGTAGAAGTGATACATGCTGATTTAGGTTTTGTTACGTTTCTTTGTAAGAAAGAGTAAAGTTATTTCATACTATCCCAATCAAAATCAAATGATGGGTCTAGTTTTTCATACATGATCCATTGCTTTGTATATTGAATAGTAACGGGGAACTCCAGCGCATTTACTCCGTTAAAAAACATATGGTGTGATTGTCTAGGAGTTCTTTTTTCTCCTAAACGTAGGCGTTTCCAAATTTTAGTCAAGTTCTTATTATAATCATTGAAACAGATAGCGATAGCTTTAAAGTTGTTTTCAATAACCCAAGCCTTCTCGGCTGGCAATAAATATTCTCTAGCTATAGACTTGTTTCTATAATCTTTATGAATCCAAGTTCTGGTTCCTGCGATTGCTAACTCAGAGCAAAATGCACTAGTGTATACCCCGCTACATCCTACTATTTGATCTCCGTCAAATGCTACATTATATTTTCCACCTGAGGTGAATCTGTTAGTACACTCTAATAAGTACGGTAGAGTATTGTTTTTATTTTTCCAGTCATTATCCCACATGTTTTCATGTGCAGGCTGTGTTGTTTCTTTTCGAGCCTCTTTTAAAAAATCAAAGAAGATACCACGTTGAGGCAGTGTCATATCGGAATAAGCTAAAATAGTATAGGACATCCCGTATTTATAAATACGTTATGCAATATTACAAAAAGATAGAAATAGATTTTTATGATGATATCGTCAGTGATGCAGTTGACTATCTAAAAATACATAAGCCTGAAATCTATTATAGGTTAACTAATACAACGTATCATCCATTAGATGTTACTGCGTTTAAAAAATACTGTCCTAAATTAGATGCCGGGTTTGCTAAATATGGATTGACTTGCAATTGGGCTGTGGCATACGTTATGACACAAAATAGTCACAGTCCGATACATGTCGATGGGTACCCCCAGTCTGCAAGAATAAATTTACCACTATTAAATTGTAAAGGTTCCAAAACTGTATTCTATTCAGGTGGCGAATTTAACAAACGAACATTCAATAGTAAAACATCTATAGGTGCCTGGATACTATCAGGAATTGCCGGAATAAGAACAGCAGATAGTGTAGAAATAGATGCACCGACAGTAGTATTAGTTAACGAACCGCATGCGGTTCTTATGTCAGAACTCTCACCTAGAATAACATTATCTTTGGGATTTGACAAAGATCCTATATTTTTGCTTAAGGATTAAATCTTCATTAATTCTTCATAATAAAGTTGTTTTTTAATTTCTGATTTTTCATTAATAATACTAACAACCTCATTCTTTGCAAGATTTCTGTTATTAATCATGCTAAAGATATCTTCAATATTATAACCTAAGTTCAACAATCTACCCATCCATGTAGCCGCAGAAAACTTGATTTTTTTCTGTACTCTAGGATCACTATACAACCTAGAGACTAAGCGACATGCTTGTTGAAAGTTCATATGCTCACCTTGCCAAGGTTTGTCTTCATGTAACACATAACCAAACTTTGCAGGGTCTCTATCAATCTTACTAGTAGATCGACCATCTTCTTCTGGTCGAATGAATAACGGTAAGAATCCAAATATATCCAAATCACATTCATCGCTAACTAACCAATCAACAGTTTCACGCATACTTGCTTCATTCTCTCCAGGTAAGCCGACAATAAATTGACTGCTTGTTACAATCTTACCTTTCCAAGTTTCAGCACAGTGTGCCAATGCCGCTTTAGTTCTGACTTTACCTAAGCCTTTACCAATCTTCTTACCTGCAACATCATTCATTGTTTCAATGCCAAACGCAATACTAACAGCACCACTTTCTTGTATCATATCACGCATTTGAGGGAACGCTGATATCAAGTCTAGTCGTGCATAACTTGTGTATGTTATTTTGAATGGCAATGAAGTAAATACCTTATGTACTAATTCCATCTTAGGTAGACTCTCATTAATTAACTCATCTGATACCATATAATGAGTTGTTCCATACAACTCATAATTACGCATAAGTTCATCACGTAAAGAATCTTCTGCCTTTTGCCAATCACCAATCTTTTTGCCAATCAAGTCAAAGTGACAGTATGCACAACTAAAGATGCACCCACGCGCCACTTCAATTGGCAAACACTCGCCCGATAATATGATATCTTGAGGTTGATATATAATTTTACTTGTAGCAAACTGGTCTTGGCTATAAAAATAATCACTACTACTTCCATCAATAACTTTACACGGTGATGTTCTAACTAATGGTAAATTGTTACCATATAGTAAATGTTCAACTAGTTTGACAATAGCAATGTCACCTTTATTAACTACAGCATAATCAATGAACTTCCAGCCGACATTCATATTAATACGAGCACCGCCCACGACTGTTTTAATCTTTGAATTTTTTGTTTTGGCATAGTCAAGTAAACTTTCTACTTCACTATCAGGTCTACCAAAATTGTAGACAGTATAATTCTTACTACCGTATAACCCGACCCGTCTTTCCATAAGTGTACAACTGAACCCAATAAGAACTGTCTCTGATGTTACAAACTTGTTTAAAATATTTTCAAGTTCTTGGTATGTGTATTTACTGAACAAATCAACAACTTGGCAAGTATAACCTGCGTTCCTCACCTCAGTGGCAACTTTGTATGTACCTGCGTATTTACCATAGCCTAAAGTATCGGCAACGTCTGTGAATAGAATAACTTGCATAGTGATTATTTATTAATAAATACAAGGAGGGAATAATATGCAACTAGGATCAACATCTCGCAACATCAATCTACTAACTTTGGGAATCACACTCAGTGTATTTGCGGGGATAGTTAATCTATCCATGTTTACTATACCCAATTTAACAATCACCTTATTTAGTTTTTATATACTTAATATTTTGGGTAATTGGATGACATTGCATCGCTACTTCTCACACAAATCATTTGAATTTAAAAATGATATGCTAAAATGGTTTTTTACTTTGTTGGCTGTGCTATCTGGTCGGGGTAGCCCGCTAGGATGGTCATATCTACATAGAAAACACCATGCATATTCTGATACAGAAAAAGATCCACACAGCCCCAAATTTTTAGGATACAAGATTTTTGGTTTTGGTCATTATAAGAAACAAGAAGAAGAACCTATGCAAATCTTTTTAGTAAAAGACTTGATGACCAAAGAACAATTGTTCATACACAAATGGTATATGGCTATAATCTTGTCATTTGTATTTGTACTAGCGGTAATCAATTTAGAGTTGTTGTATTTCATTTGGATACTTCCTGTATTTTTGGTTCACTTAAGTCAAAACAATTTTAATTACTTTGGTCATACTAGTGGGTATAGAAATTTTGTAACCAAAGATGATAGTAGAAATAACATATGGTTATTCCCCTTTATATTAGGTGAAGCGTGGCATAACAATCATCATGCTAATCCCAAAGAGTGTTCAACTCAAATAAAAGATAAAGAGTATGATCCAGTGATGACAATTATATCAATAATAAAAAAATGATAATATACACACCGTTAGACATACCAAAAATAGAACCAAACAATTGGGATGAATGGTGGGATGTTTGGAATACTCATTCTCAGTTTATAAACAAAGTGACAAGTAATCATAATAATACTGTCAAGGATATGCTTAGGGGGGTTGACATATTCAATACAGGAAACACAAGATTGTATTCATTGTATGATGCTGTAATAGCACCTAAGTGTGCAGTTATTGATAACTTACTAGAACAGATTTTTAAACACGTACCACTAGAGCCTAGATTAATTAGAGTTATGGAAAATACCGAACCAGTACCATCGCATTCTGATTATGCATCTCCGCGTGACGAATTTAGAGCAGTATTGTGGAACACTTACACAGACCCCATATGGGAGTTCACGTACAATAATCAACAAAGAAAATTGACATTGCCAACAGATACAAATTCATTTTATTATAAAGACTACCCTCTACAGCATTCTGCAATTTATGATAATACAAAGACTAAAGGATTGTTATTAGTATACGGGCCATTAAAGAAAAATCATTCTTCTTTAATTAAAGAAAGCGCATCTAAGTATAAGGATTATGCATGGATAGTGTAAAATTATTTTATAGATTGCAAAACACATCAACGTTGACACAGTATTTGCGTGACATAATATCCAAATCAACGGAAAGTGATTGGAAAGACATTATTGAGATGAATTGTTTATTGTTAACAATAGATGATTTTAAGACAGAACCTAATTTAGTTAGATTTATTGAGAAATTTGATTGCCAACAAAAATTGGCAATCTATAGATTTAAACCAAATACTTGTTACAAATGGCATATTGACCATCAAGGAAGAAATTGTTGCATAAATATGTTAATAGACGGTTACGATAGTTTAACAATGTTTGGTAATCCGGCCGCTAATGGGCGAATGGTTGATGTAACTAAATTAGTATACGAGCAAGATAAGTATACTTTGTTAAACGTGCATAAATTTCATACAATTTTTAACTTCAGTGAATACAGATATTTACTAAGTATAGGAGTACCGTTACCTGCATCATATGATGAAGTTAAACAATATATCATTGATAATAATCTATAAATACATATATGACACACTATCTATCATCAAGCACTAAAGGAGTTCAATTATTCGTACTACTAGGATTACTAGGGACATTAATGGGACTACTATACTATCCGTTAACTATCAGTATGTTTTGGGCTGTGTTGGCAGGATATTTTGTATACGGGTGTTTAGGTATTGTTGTAACGTTCCATAGAAAATTAACTCACAATAGTTATAAATCAAACGAGTGGTTGACCAAATTGTTTACTATATTTGGTGCTTTGGGAGGCACAGGTAGTGCGATTGCGTGGGTAGCAATACACATTAATCATCATTTAAAAAGTGACACTATTAATGATCCACACTCTCCTAAATATAAAGGATGGAGTATCTTCTTGCTTGAGTATGAAGCAAATATTAATCAAGATACTAAGTGGAGAATGCGCCGACTGATTAGTGATAAATTTCAGCAATTTGTACATAGATACTACTTTGTAATCATTGCAGCCTGGAGCTTGTTATTATTTGCAATAGGTGGTGTTTGGTTGATGATATTTGGTCATTGGGCGCCGGCAGTATTAACAGGTATAATGAGTAATGTTGTTAACATAGCCGGACACAAACCCAATTGGATAAGCGGGTACAGAACATACAATTTAAATGATGATAGTACTAACAGTTGGTTGTTTGCAATCCCTAGTTGGGGTGAGGCATGGCATAACAATCATCATAGATTTCCCAAAGATTATACTTTTAGAAAACAATGGTGGGAATTGGATATATCTGGATTGATTATTAAATTGATAAAAACGTAATGATTGTTTTATATTTCTTTCTATGGACTCTAATACTGTATTGGATTCATAGAGTTGGTCATATAGTGCCGGTGATTCGTAAAATTCATCTGCATCATCACCAGTTTATACTTAATCATTCTACTAAGTGGCATTGGTCTAACCTATTACTATTTAATGATGATTGGACTAGTACAATAGACTTGTGGATAACTGAAGTCATTCCTACTTTGCTTTTTTCATTGATAACCAATCAATGGTGGATTAGCGTATTATATTATGTATGGGCGGCATTCATACAAGAAACAATTGAACATGATAGACAATTTAATCTACCTGTTCTTACTAGTGGCAAATGGCATTTGATGCACCACTCTGGTGAAATAAATTACGGACTATTTACCCCGTTATGGGATATGATATTTGGGACATATAAGCATGTACACAAGTGAGAATAATTGGTATAGTTGGAGTTATGATGATAGACTATTTGGCAGACAAACATCCAATGACAAGTTTAATACTAATTTTGGACAATATAACGGAAGGGTAAGTAATTTCAAAGATGAATTATTTAATGCCGCACGTAGCACTATTGACCATTGTGATTCAACACCTGTAATATTATTCAGTGGTGGTATCGATAGTGAGATAATGTTACGTGCGTTCTTAGAAATAGGTGCTAATCCTGAGATTCTAATAGCAAGATATGAAAATGACTATAACATTTATGATGTGAGTTATGCAGTAACCGTGTGTTCTATATTAAATGTGCCCTATAAAATATTAGATTTCAATCTACAAAAATTTTACGAGAATGACGCAGAAAGAATGTCTGAACTGTCACAGATTGATAGACCTAGAGCATTGCCGTATTGTAAACTATTAGAACTAGTAGACGGCTTCCCGATAATGGGAGCAAGTGACTTATCACCTTGGCGCACCAATGACGATTATTCTATTAAAGGAACGTGGATGATGCGTTGTTGGGAACATGACATTGGTTGGTCAAAGTTCTTAAGACAGATTAATAAACCCGGAATCGCTGAATGGTTTAAGTGGACACCTGGATTAGTATTGTCTTATATGAAAACAACATGGTTTAACAAACTAGTCAACGATAAATACTATGGTAAGTTGGGTTCCAACTCAACTAAACTTATTGGATATAGGGAAGCGTATCCCGATCTTATTGAGCGCAAGAAACAAACAGGATTTGAAAAAACTGATTCACTAGTTAATGAATTTGAATCTTTTTTGCAGAAAAAGTATAACGGATTGCCGTACAGGCAAACTGTAGACAGAACGCCCGACCAATTGAAATTAGAAATATTGGGAAATAAACATTTTACACACATATGAGGAAATTAAAATGATAACTATTACAAAGAAGCATACGAGACCTAGCGTTGATATTCCATTCTTTTATCAGACTAAGCTTGTCAGACCTGAATACGGATCGTATCTAAAAGCAAATTATATAGATACTGGTAAACTAGTGAGATTTGATAGAACAATGTCAGAGGATCAGTTGACTATATCTACTACGACAGTATGGGAATCACAGGAGGCTTTTGCTGAATATTTTAGTGATCCGTTTTGTGTAGAAAACTTTACAAAAATCAGTACTGAGTATGAGCAAATAAATGGTATAGTATCAAGTTCAACATCAGATGCTGGATTCATTAGACCCACATGGAAACAAGTTGATGCTAAGGATTATTTTAAAGATGTTAAAATTCCAGATGATTGGTCTAGCCTCGAAGATTTTGTAGATTGGTATTGTGAACAAAGAATGCCCATGATGATTCCTTGGAATGCAAATGTCATACGTAGTGACGATGCTGTGGCTATTTGTTTATTCAGAAAAGGTAACTATCAAGTTGAATTTTATATTGAGTATCCAAACATGTACATCTGGAAACACTCACATCCTAGAATGGAAGTGATTACTATGACAATGGGGGGCGGAGGAACTTGGAAGCCTGACGAAGGATCAATAACTAATACAAGTAGAACATGGGGAGGACTTAGTACTAAGTTAGTTAACGGTGGGTATCACGGCGGTGATGAAGATGCAGGTACTGGTAATGGGTTTGTTATTTTAGCATTCCAACGTTGGGAAAATCCAGAAGAAATGACTAGTGCGGCAGTACAATGGAAAGGTCAAATTCAAGGCCAACATCAAGCAGATTTGATTAAAAGTTACTATCCCGAAGCCTTTATAAAAGAAGGCTATGCCGATGTTACAAAAGATGTTACCGGCAATACTGTAACTATGATAAATACTGTATTATAGGAAAAAAGAATGTACCAAATAACAGCAAAACATACAAGACCTTCAGTTGACGTAGAATTTTATTCTGTCATGGGGGAAGATTCTGATGCATTTAGAAGTCACTGGGACGCTACATATAAACAAACATCTAAATTACTATTCTTAGATCGTCAACAATCAAGTGATGGACTAACACTCATTACTACCATGTTGTGGGAGAGTGAGGAAGTATATAATGAAGCTCTTGCTGACCCCATAGTTAGTGATAAATGGAATCTCCGAAGAGAATATAACACGGCTAATGGAATCGTATTGACCGACAGAACAACAGAGACAATATAATATAGTATTACGTTTGTTAGCGAAGAAGTTATTTAAATTGTTCTACAAGTTTGTCATGCCTCGGTCCCATTGAAGTACCAGAATATTCTATAGTAGCACTCAGTGGGGTTTTAGTAGGTTCAGGCCAAATCTGTATATTATAAACTACGGCCCCTCGTTCACCTGTAGTAAACCCATGTTCTCCTCCAGTTGTCATTATTGTACTGACATGATTTCTTAATCTTTCATTAAATATTACAGTTATCCTAGTATCGGGTTTACCGGCTTCTTGCCTCCACGCAGTTAAATCACCCTCAATGAAAATCATTTGGTTGTCAAATGGATGGCTATGTATTGGTGTATCTAAGTTAGGAAGTAACAAATAGTGTTCGATAACAACATTATCTTCTACCCATGCAAGTGTGCTACATGAATTTTCTGTGTAAAATACTCTATTGTTAGGAATATTTTCCATGTGTTTATATCCGCTCTCAATAAACGCTTTTATTATGTCATGTGATGTTTTCATATAATTCTCTTGTAGATTAAATTTATTTAGAGCCTGTTTTAGAAAAAAACAAGTCTTTATTACCCGAAGACCATTCATCTCTCATTCTTTGGAAAGTGTAATCTGTCTTTAAAGGTATAGTGAACAATACTCTTTCAGAGTCGTGGTTATTTGTAATACTATGATATCGTTGACTTGAGATTAGTATAGGGTAATTTTTGTATTGATACTCAAATACGGGATTTGTTAAGTCCTCATCTAAGTAGTATTTAATAGGACTATGTTCAGTATTACCACGTATGACTAAATTTATTCCAGCAAATCTACTAGCATCTACGTGAACAGGGTGTTCGTCATATGGTCCAAACCTAAGCATCATAAATTTAATTCGTTCATTAAACAATGATTCATCAAATGATTTTACAAACTTGTTGAGTACAGGGTCGCTAGGAATCTCATCCAAAACAGAATATCTTTTATCTGATTTATGAGCGTTAATCCAATCATCTGATATAGATCCTACATCTACTATTATTTCAGGTAATTCTAATATAAAATCGTTTACTATTCTATTCATTAATTAATTGCCTCAGTTTTTTTTGATATGTTATGTTGTTGATTGTATTCTTGTTTTGCTTTACCAAAATCTTTAATTATTGGGTCAGAAAGGAATTCATTTGCATACTCATTTGATGCAAAATTTAATGTAGTTATAACAGTAAGTCCATCATCTTCTGTGCGTGTAACTGCGACAAGCTTATTAGGAAATATATATTCATTCAATACATGGTTCATAACAGCAACATCTTTATAGAATTCTATAGAAGAATCTGTTTTAGTTGTAGTGACTCTGAGAATAGTGGAATTGCCAATCATACTATATTTATTAACCATACTATATTTATAGCCTAGAATTTCATTCGTAAATGATTTGGGCACATTAAAGGTTGACATTAATCAACACCCGTGCTATACTTCAGCATGAATTGAGAAAAGGTGTAAAAACGTACTGTATTTGCACTAATTTACAACCAGGACTAAATAAAGACTATGATGAATAAAACTTGTAAAACGCTGAAGCATATGGGACAATGGCAGTCATTAGCCAGTGTATCCTTTACACCAGCATATCCAACAAGTATTCGCGGCTCAAATGATAACCAAGAGAGAGACCCGGGGACTAGGTAACAAGTTAACATCATAACTAAATTTATCTAACCCCTGGGAAACTAAAAAGTCTTAGGGGTTTTTGTTTGTGTTGTAAAAATACAACAAAAGGAAATTTGACAATAAATGGATAAAGAGATAGAATACAAAACTTCTGAAGCAAAGCAAGATTGGTTTAGCAATCATGTTCTGACAAAGGAGCAACTAGCACAGTTGATAGCTAACAAGTTACAACGTGCGAAGGTTTATCATATACTGTACAAGGTAAAATGATAAGCAACGTGAACAGGCAACGAGAGCCGTAATACAGCGCAAAATGTATCAAATGGGCGGACAGTAGGATGAAATCTATGGCGATAACATAGAAATTAAAATCACTGGGTAGGGTATTAACCCTATCGTGTCGTGTAGCAATACACGGCATTCTAAAACATACATAGTGGAAAACAATATTAGCTGAAAACGCTAGACCCACACGACTCGGGAGTACTAGGTGTGTTTTAGAATGCGACCGTAACTCAGTTGGATAGAGTACCAGGCTACGAACTTGGGAGTCGGGAGTTCGAATCTCTCCGGTCGCACCAGAATACGGGACCATAGCTCAGTCGGTAGAGCAGTGGACTTTTAATCCATTGGTCGGGCGTTCGAACCGCCCTGGTCCCACCAATATAAATACTATATGATAGTTCAAAGTGCAACACCCATAAATGATATGATTAATCATCAATATCGCACTACGGTTTACACTATCGTAAAAGATCCGGCAACTAATAAACAACTTATTGAAGTTGTGCAGTATCTTTATAACAAAGATGGTGATTTAGAATCAACGCATCATAACCATCAGATAGATAAAAAAGCATAATTCATATTTGAACAGTATAGAATACCTATTATGATTAGGTTGATTTCCACCAGTATAAATATATTGTTATGAAACCTATATTACTTTACACTATGCCCAGATCACGAGGCACTGCTGGTCTTTATCGTTGCAACACTTATGAAAAATTGAATGAACCTTTTATGAGAAAATTATCTAACGAATTTGATAATAGCTCATGGGACTTATTAGTAGAAAAAATGAATTCAATTGATACTTGTACAAAGATACACGGATCTAATATGGAGTTTTATAAACCAGGAAACAAATGGTATAATGAAGTACTAAATTTACGTAGTCACGAAATATTTGTAATAGAACGTAAAGATCGATTAAACATGTTACTATCTGATGTTTTAGCAAAACAACATGGTTATACTTCTCTCTATGAGAACAAACAGAAAAACGACTTTACAGCAACAGATAATGATATACATCGTTCAAAAATGAATGTATTACTACACTTAAAATATTTTCCATATTATGGAAAAATAATCACTTATGAAACATTACCTAATAGTCATTTTGATGTTAAAACAGAATTAAAAAATCATATGGATCAGCAATCTCACTTAAAATACCATTACATTACCAATTTAGAATGGTGTAAAAATGAACTACAAACTAAAGTTCTTGATTTTTACAAAAGTGAATGGGATGATAAAATTTTATCATTAGACCCAAATTGGAATTTTTAAGAGGAAACGTGGCCGAGTGGTTTAAGGCAACGGTCTTGAAAACCGTCGAGGGCTAACGTCCTCCGTGAGTTCGAATCTCACCGTTTCTACCAACATTTTTTAAGTTAGTCCATTGAATAAATAAGTCATGAGTTATATTACCTATTTAGAAGACTTACCAAAATTGGATGAAACTTTTCTTAAAGAAGCCTGTTATAGCAGAGATAATTATCCAAATATTTTTAAGTTACCAAATCATCCTTATCAGTTGTTTAATGCAACGGAGAAACTGAAAAATTTTATTGAATCGTTTTTGTATTTTGATAAAGTAGAGGTTCACTCATTTAGTGATACCGTTCCTATTCATACTGATTTTAATAGAACCCGTGCTTATAATTATATATTTGACACAGGCGGACCAAATGTTCTTACCTCATTTTATGATATAAATGATTTTATTAGGATTAGTGACGGACGATTAGAAGTTTATAATAAAGATTATAAACCTATAGAATCAGTACACATTCGACCAAATGTCTGGCATATGCTAGATGTAACAGTGCCGCATGGCGTTTCAAACATAGAATTTGTAAGATTTGCAATGACTGTTTCTATCACACGGTGCTTGTCGTCAAGCGGTTAAGACCTCGGATTGTGATTCCGATATTCGTGGGTTCGAATCCCATCAAGCACCCCATGGATGTATAGCACAGCGGTAGTGCAATTCCTTCATACGGAATAGGTCAGTAGTTCAAATCTACTTACATCCACCAAACATTCAGCCTCATAGCTCAGTTGGTTAGAGCACCGTCTTGATAAGGCGGGGGTCCTGTGTTCGAGTCACAGTGAGGCTACCAAATTTTAAGGAGACAGCAATGAGTTGGAATCAATCAGTAGAAAAACATAAACAAGAAATTGAAGCTTGGACACATTTATGTAATGTGTACAAGGAGTCTCTTTATTAAAGATAAAATACCCCCTTCGCCAAGTTGGTCTAAGGCATCGGATTTTGATTCCGACATTCTGAGGTTCGAATCCTTGAGGGGGTGCCAGTTATGGGATAGACGATAGGTTCGAGTCCCTGTCAATCTAGTCACAGTGGGGTTAACTGTGATGACACTATAGTATGATTAATGGGTGTATAAACTTGCCTATACGAGACAATCTAACGAGGCTTATTAACACTAAGATAGTTAGGCTCCCACCTTTATAAGCCGATGTAGCTCAGTTGGTAGAGCGACAGACTGAAAATCTGTGCGTCAATGGTTCGATTCCATTCGTTGGCACCATGCCTACTTAAAAGGGTTATCAGCTTCACATAAAAAAATGCTTAAGCTTACTCGTTGATTATGTGGTAATATTGTGCTGACACTATGTGGAGTAGAAACGTTTAATCTATGCCATTTAAATGGTTCTATGCAGTGTGATTCAATTACAGTATAATCATCATTGTTTTTTGAATAGAGGATAGTATGTACATTATCCCCACCGGTTTCAATTATATAATTGAAAACAAATGACCTTCCTATATCTACGTGTATGGGTAGTGTGTTCTTTATTAATTGTACCTTGACTACATATTTTTCACTTAAATGTAAATCAATAAAATCATACAGTTTTTGTGTACATTCAAATAATTGGTAAACATCTGCACGATGTCCGCCCCATAAATTTGGTTTTTTTGTAGATAAAATAATTTCAGTAACTATTTCTTTAGGCAGAATTGGTAAAAAATCAACAATATATTCAAAATTAGTCATATTTGTATTTAATGATAAATACATGTAGGAGAAACTTTATGACTACTTACACAAAACAAACAATATTTACTTATCAATCTACTGTAGATACAGTTCCAGCAGAGTTTTCAAATGCGCTAAACACCAAAGCAGGACAAATGGAAATAGCTGGGAAAACAGATGGTTTTGTTGCATTTGTTGACGAAAATCACGTTAAGCGAGTTTGGTTGGATCAAGATGCGGCTGACGAATGGGTACAATTTGTAGCAGGGGAAGCAGAGTTGTATAACGTAATAATTACTGATTATCTCATAAGTGATAATGTATAAATGTATTATACATCTACAATACTAAACGGTGACTGGTTCACCGTTTTCTTTTGTCTTGACAAAAATACACAATTAGTGTATAATCAATTAAGGGTCCTTAGTTCAATGGATAGAATGCCATGCTTCGAACTTGGAGATGTGGGTTCGATTCCTGCAGGACCCGCCAACACAGTATTAAATACAATTAGTGACAATAGCAGAAAAGGAGTACGACATGGCTGTTCTAGCACTAGATATCTCAGGTGTTCCCCGGCAGTGGATTTCAAATGATGACGCAATTACCTATAAAGCAAAAGATGCCATCGCATGGAGTATGGGTGAAATTGTGGCTAAATATCGTGGTGGCATACAAAAAGACGGCACATTAAGTTACTTAGAAACTAATAGCATTATCGCTATCAAAGGTCACGGATTCAATCCATACAAACACTCATGTGTCGCACTAACTAATAAAACATTGTTTGGTCGTGATAGGTATGTATGTGCTTACTGTGGAGAACACTTTCCTAACTATCATATGTTAAGTCGTGACCATATTCATCCAAAGAGTAAAGGTGGCGAAAACATTTGGATGAACGTTGTTACAGCTTGCAAAGATTGTAATAGTCGTAAAGGCCATAAGACACTAAAAGAGTCAAAGATGGAATTACTATATGCACCTTACGTCCCTAACCACTACGAGAATATGATATTACAACATAGAACAATTCTTGCAGACCAAATGGAATACTTGCTTGCAGGTGTTCCAAAACATAGTAGAATATTATTGAGTTAGTGTATAATACTATTAAATAAACAACGCCCTTGTAGCTCAGTTGGTAGAGCACCTGATTTGTAATCAGGTTGTCCCGTGTTCGATTCATGGTGGGGGCACCAAAACTATTCCACGGGAGCCGCCGGGTGTGGCAGCAGACTGTTAATCTGTGCGAAAGCAAGCTAGGTTCGAGTCCTAGCCGTGGAGCCAATCATAAATAACTATATGTATAAATGTATAGAATGTAGTAAGTCGTTTGCTAGTATTATGGCCTTAACCGGACATAAACGAATGCATGGCCAGTCGACTGGTAAATCTAAAAAAATAGTGTGTTCCTGTTTGATAACTCGTAAAGTAATGCCTTATCAAAATTTAGAACAATATCAAAAAACATTAATTGGATGCAAACAATGTAATAAAATATTTCATCCTACTAGTGAAAGAAAAACTTTTTGTAGCCAATCATGTTCTGCCACATATAATAATAAAGTATATGTAAAACGAAAGAAAAAAGAAAAGCCACAAAAGATACAGAAAATTAAAAAAATATACACTGAAGCAGAAAGTAGAGCAAAAAGGGTGTCTTCTGTTCAAGCATATAGACAACGAAAATATAGCTCCACTCCTATAGATGTTAATCGTAAACTAATACAAACCATTTACGAAAATTGTCCCACAGGGTATGAAGTAGACCATATTATAGCAATTAGTGAAGGTGGTCCGCATCATCAAGACAATTTACAATACCTTCCTGCTATTGTAAATAGAAGGAAAGGTCGTTATCAAAATTATGATAAAGATTCTGTTTTACGATGGCAAGATGTTATCAACAAAACTTGACAATAAATCAAAGTTCTACTACAATAGAGGCAAGTTGAAAATTTATCTGGCGTTAGTATAATGGATAATACAATTGCCTTCTAAGCAATCAATAGAGGTTCGATTCCTCTACGCCGGACCAAATGTTGTTTATTTACAACAACTAATAGTTTGACAATAAATCCAAATAGTGCTATACTCTATGTATAGATTGATTGAAGAAGTTCTTGGAAACAGCGAAACAACAGAATTTGACAATAAATGGTAGTTATGATACAATCATAGCATGAGTTGAGAAAGTCATCGTACTAATCAACAAAGTTCTTTAAAAAAGTTAAGTTATCATATAGCCCTGTTTAAGTTACAGGAACTATATGTAAACATATTAAGGGTTACCTGATCCGTTAGGTACTTAAGACGAGGACAGTGGGGCCGCCCACGCTCAATCTAAGTATATGAAGCGTATGAGAACGAAAGTTCTGAACGTGACGGGAAGTTAGGAAGTAATGACAAAACTGAAAATATAAGAGACGGTCTTATATTAGAAGTGTAGTTCCCATAATGTGTTTTCATATAGTGTGTTATTAGTTTTGCTGATGTAAGCCCTTGGGTAAACGTCAACCCTACGTAACTATGCCGATAAACGGTAGTGTGGCCACCGATTCCGTTGAGACATAGCAAATAGTGCGTCAGCAAAACTAATAACATAATGCTCGGTTCATCTAGTGGCCTAGGATAGTGCCCTTTCACGGCATTCACACGGGTTCGAATCCCGTACCGAGCTCCAATCAGGAGATGAAGCATCAATGGTGATGCAGTGGACTGTAAATCCGCCGCTTTATAGCACGACTGGTTCGATCCCAGTAATCTCCACCAAACAAGGGCCGTGAGATAATATCAAGACGATCGGCGCCGGAGCACCTACCCAGCACATATTCAAGCACCGTTAGCGCAGTTGGTTAGCGCACCGCCCTGTCACGGCGGGGGTCAGGGGTTCGAGTCCCCTACGGTGCGCCATATTATTTGACTACAATCATTGATTAATATATAATGATAACAAGATTTGCGAGTGTGGTGAAATAGGTAGACACAAGAGACTTAAAATCTCTCGCTTAACAGCATCCCGGTTCGATTCCGGGCACTCGCACCAAAGAATGATGCCTCTATAGCGCAATTGGTTAGCGCAGTGGACTCATAATCCATTGGTTCCTGGTTCGAGTCCAGGTGGAGGCACCAAGCATAGGAGAGTTGGGTGAGTGGTTAAACCAACAGATTGCTAATCTGTCATCCAGTAATGGGTGCGTGGGTTCGAATCCCACACTCTCCACCAGAACGTTCCGAGTGTCTTCGGATAGTGTGACCCGCACGATGAGAAGTACAGTGACATGTACGGGTGGTAGTCTTTAAACCCAAAGGCCGCTAGCAATGCGAGAACGGTCCCTGTCGGGAAGCGGGTGGAAGGTACGAGTGAGGGGTATGATAGCGTCATATCTTTCTGTACTATAATTACCGCCGGGGGATGCAGAGCAATATGTAGGTGTGTCGCTGAATGGTCAGGCCGCGGATTGCAAATCCGTTTTATGCAGGTTCGATCCCTGTCACCTACTCCAGAATTTATGCGGGGTTCGTATAGTGGTAATACCTTAGCCTTCCAAGCTAATGCTGACAGTTCGATTCTGTTACCCCGCTCCAAGTTAACCAAAATAATAGACAGATAAATAGTTCTCTGTTATAATAGTTAAATGCCCTGGTGGTGAAATTGGTAGACACGCTGGTCTTAGAAGCCAGTGCCGAAAGGTGTGCGAGTTCGAGTCTCGCCTGGGGCACCATATTGAAGCATATTAAAGATAGGGTAGTAGCGGTTCATTGAACTTTAGTACATACCAAGGTAGTTAGTATGTTTCAATATGGGGGTGTAGCTCAGTTGGGAGAGCGGTTGCTTTGCAAGCAATAGGTCGCAGGTTCGATCCCTGTCTCCTCCACCAAGATATCGCGGGCACCAAGATATCGCGGGGTAGGGGAGTCTAGTCGTCCCCGCCAGTCTCATAAGCTGGAGATCGGAGGTGCGAATCCTTCCCCCGCAACCAGTTACGGAGTGTGGCGCAGTCTGGTAGCGCACCTGGTTTGGGACCAGGGGGTCCAAGGTTCGAATCCTTGTACTCCGACCAAAGTTTTTAAAAGAGGAAACAGTATGACATGTAGAGGTTATGATTCAAGGGCAGTTAAACTCCCCCAAGCAGTTAAACGTGCGGCAACACTTATACGTGATGCACATAAACGTGGTGATTTTATTCGCAGTTTTGTTGAGATTGAAAAAAGCAACTCACGTTCATCCGGGAGTCGAGGAGACAAGAAGTGAGCAAAGGTAGTACTCCAAGACCGTATAGCGTTAATTTAAAAACGTTTGACAATAATTGGGATAATATTTTTAGAAAACCTCAAGTAGATGATGATAGACAACCTCCACCAGGAACTAGTCGTATTGAATCATCTAATATTGAGTTTGATACAGAAGTTAAAGATAGTAACCAAGGTGGTTAAAAATATTCGGGTCGTTAGCTCAGTTGGTAGAGCGTCTGCCTTACACGCAGAATGTCGGCAGTTCGAGCCTGTCACGACCCACCAAATTGCGGGATTAGCTTAATGGTCAAAAACTTAGGTAAGGCATAAATACTGCATAGGAGTACTTTACCATGAAAACTTACAAATGCGGATACTGTGAAAAAGAGTGCAAAATTTCTCACCAAGGCACTAACAAATATTGTAGTGTGTCATGTTCAACCAAACAGAGATCCAAAGAACATAAGAGAAAATTCTTTTCCGGTTTATTAGAAAAAAGAATTGATAGACCTACCGTAAGGAATTATCTTGCTGAGGCAAGAGGTTATAACTGCGAAATATGTGGGATTAGTGATTGGAATAAAAAAAAACTAGTGCTTCATGTGGACCATATAAACGGCGATCCTTCAAACGATCACCCTGATAATTTACGACTAATTTGTCCTAATTGTCATAGCCAAACAGAGTTTCTGAGAGGCGCAAATAAAGGTAGAGGCAGAGCCGCGCAAGGTTTGCCTCTTTATTGAAAGAGTATTGCGGCTGTAGCTCAGTTGGTAGAGCATCACGTTGCCAACGTGAATGTCATCGGTTCGAACCCGATTAGCCGCTCCAAAGTTTTACAACAACGAAAGAAAATATGACTGAAAGCAGAGCAAGATACACAAGTGAAGATGCCGTTAATATGGTTGGTAATAGATTTGATTTAGTTCTAATCGCTTCACAACGTGTAAGAGAATTAAAGCGTGGACATCGTTCCACACTTAACACAAAAGCAGGTCCAATTGTAACTGCGCTACAAGAAATTGAAGCAGGATTGGTTGGACGAGATTATCTGAAACACATTAGAAAATCTTAATAGTTTTTGTTTGTATAAATAATTTATGTTTTTTTTATTTTATACAATTCAGGCGCCGGTGGCGATATGGTTAGTGCTGTTATAGATTCTACTGATTATGAAACGTCAGAAATAGATGTTCATCCTACCCTAGGTTCTTTAAGAGAACGATTAAGACTTAGTTTAATAAAACATAATAAAAATTGTAATGATAGTAGAGATTTATTTTTTGATGGTAATACTAAAACCTTATTTCTAGAAGAATTAGAACAAAAATATCTATCTATTTCAACAAGCCATGACATATCATTTTTACGCTATCACGCTAACATGTTAAACCTACAAACAATTGTTATAGATGATACTGATGATGAATATAATAAATGGGGAATGAATAGATGTTATACAATTCTTCCAAAATATCATCCACCACTAAATGAAGAAGAACTTATTCGCAGAAATAAAAGAATCAACTTGGCAAAAACGTATAATAACTCTAAAGTTATACCTTTAAAGGATATACTAGAAGGTAGGCTAATAACTAAATTACAGGAATTTATAGACACACCTTTAAATACTGAAATATATAATTATTGGCTATCAACTATTCTACCTAAAACTCCCTTCATCAGTAAGTAAAAATGTCTCCCTAATGTAATGGCAGCATACCGGTCTCCAAAACCGTTAGTCAAGGTTCGAATCCTTGGGGGGATGCCAAATAAAGGAAATAAAATGCCTGCAGTATTTTTAACAAGTGACACACACTTCGGGCATACCGGAGTATGTAGATTCACACGTAACGATGGTGTTACAAAATTACGCCCATGGACTGATCCAGATGAGATGGATGAAGAAATGGTTAAGCGTTGGAATGAAACAGTTAGACCCAATGATAAAGTATACCATTTAGGCGATGTTGTCATTAACCGTAAAGCATTAAAAATTATGCATCGTTTAAACGGGGACAAAGTATTGATTCGTGGTAACCACGATATCTTCCGTGATGATGACTATAGAGAACATTTCCGTGAACTACGTGCTTATCACGTGATGAATGGTATGATATTAAGTCACATACCATTACATCCTGAGTCTTTAGGTCGTTTTGGCACTAACATTCACGGTCACTTACATGCTAATCGTGTAATGATAGAACCAGTAGGTAAGTATGGCATTCCTGTGATTGATACACGCTATCATTGTGTATGTGTTGAGCAAACAGATTACACACCTATCTTATTCGAGGATGTTATTAAAAGAATCGAAGCAGAAGGTGGTAGTGTAGGTTTTAAAAACGGGAACGGCCCCACAATGTAAAATAGACCCTTCGGGGTCTATTTTTTGGTTATAATTTTGTATAAACAAAATATAATCTATCGTTATTATCTTTCTTAAACGTATCTAGTTTAAGGTTATATTTTTCAGCAAACTGATTAACCACTTCAAACGTCCATGGGAATATTTCAACATATGGTCCTGTCTTATGAGTAATACCTGGATTGGCTCTTAAGTAAAACTTACCATCCTTCTTTAATAGATTAACACAATGTTCAAACCGTGCTTCAATCTCATCACGTGAGTTAAAATTAATACTTCCTAAAGCTATGATAACATCATGTGATTCTGGTTTTACTTTGTACTCTAAGATATCAACTTCATAGTCAGCTTGATTGTTATATGGATCGATACCAATAATATTTTGAATACGACCCTTAAAAGGGTGATATCCACAACCAACATCAAGCACCTTCTCTGGGTTTAGTTTATTGATTTCATCAGCAAGTTCCCAACCAGTATGTTCATAGTCACCTGTTCTGGGCTTCCATATCTCACTGAAGAAACGTAAGATATATCGTTCACTCAAGTCATTGACGATATCTTTTAATGTCCCTACATAGTCACATGGTAAATGCAATTCGGCTTCTACAGCATCTTTGAATTTACTATAACGTGCGGGTGTCCAGGGTAAGTCTTGTACGAGGGTATCCTCAGTAATAGAAATTTTTGCATACTTAGGTAAATTAAATGCAAGTTGCAAATTTTCTTGTAAAAGATTAAAAATTTTAGTGTTCATAGTAATTTTTTGTTAAATGGCATAAATATATGTTCATCATATTTATTCTCGGAGGACTGATGAAAAAACTTTTAGCATTATTAGCATTTATACCATTAGTTGCATTTGCATGGCAACCAACTAAACCGATTACAGTTATATTCCCGAACGGCCCGGGTGCAGGGAATGAGATATCATTTTTCCTTGTAGCAGATATAGTGAGTAACAAGACAGGAGTAACTTTTAAAAGAGAGCATCGTGCAGGAGCAGACGGTAACATAGCAATGAATCATTTCAATACTGTTCCAAATGACGGTCATACTGTTGCAGTTCCTGCCTGTAATAGTCAATGGATTACTGCTGAAGTCTGGTTCCCACAAATGTTAAAATATAACATATATGACTTTGAACCAGTTGCCAATATAGCACGTAGCCCGTTAGCATTCTGGGCTAATCCTAATAGTAAAGTCAATACACCGGAAGACTTAATTAGAGAGATACGTGAAAAGAAACGCCCTATCAACTTTGCAATTGGTGGCGGTGGACATAAGTTAGCCGTTGAATACTTAACTACAAAACTTAATGTGCCCGGTGGCGATAGAGTTGAGACAGCTATGTATAAAGGTCCTGCACAAGCATTATTAGATGTTATGGGAGGCCACGCTGAGTTTGCAGTTACTCCGGTTGGTGTAGGATACCCACACGTTAAAGCAGGCAAATTAAAACTTATTGGATTAGCAAGCGAAGTACCCCTTAAAGGGCTTGAATCTGCTCCATTAATGAGTAAGTATGCACCTGGATTAAACTTATATGGTTGCTGGAACTTAGTTCTACCCAAGGGAACAAGTCCTGAGATACAGAAATGGTATCAGGAAAACTTTGTACCTGCAATTCGTAGCAAAGAAGCAAAAGAAAAATTTGATGAGAACTTAATGTTCATAACTACAAGAGAACATTCTCCAGAAGGTGTCCATGCTAGTATGGCACTATTGCGTAGAGATTGGATTCAAATAGCAAAGAAGATTAAACCCGAATGAAGTATATATTTGTAGCAGGAGCTCCTGGCAGTAAGTGGAGTAGCGTAGTAAAGAACATTTACTATAGCCCAAACATAGACCAATCTGATTATAGTGATAGTAGAACATATTACCATGATGCGTCTGGTAAAAATGAACTAATGCATCTAGGTGCATATTATGATCCTGGTATGGAGTTTGGTAAGTTGTTTCATAGGCTTCCTATGTATGACAGAGAAACGTTAGAGCGTGACTTTGATGAAGCATTCACTGGTGAAGGAGTTCGTATCATTAAGAGCCATGTCTTTAGCAATCACATTGATTACATTAAACAAACTTGGCCTGATTGTCCTATCATATTAGTACATCGTCCTGATGACGCTTGTTTAGGTTGGTGGGTCAAATGCGGGCATTTTGATATCACATATCCTGACTATAGTGAATACTATCAGAACTTAAAAGTAATGTCTACTAAGATTAAAGAACAGAATCAGGGCATCATCAAAGCAACGTACAAGTATCCAAGCAAAGTCCCATTAACTAATCACATGCTTGCAAGATGCTAAATATAGAACTACCACCGAGTGAATATTATCAAGACTACGGTGCAACAGATGTAAGGGTAACAGTGATATGATAAGCAATTGGGAACAAAGTAAACAAAAAAGTAAGTATCATTTTGATAATTTCAAAAATGATTCACAGGTTGATAAAGTAATTAGACTTGGTAAAATCACTGCTGACTATAGTGAAGATGTTAAACATGCAGTAGCAACAGCCAAACCTGCAACATGGCGTACCAGAGGTGCTGTTGCTAAGTCTAGACCTGAGGTAGAATTAGCAAGTGAAGATTATGATTTGGAACGTTTTGGTTATGGCGTAGATTATCAAATCACTCATTTGAATTGGGAGATAACTCCTAACTTAAAAAAAATTACTGAGTTGTTTGCATTGGGTGATTGTATGGAACGTATTCACGTTCAGATGCCCGGTGAAGTTTGGAATCTGCATTTAGATAAATTAGAGAAGTGGGCACCAGAGACACCATGGATGATTATGCGTGTTCAGGTTGCATTGACTGATTGGGAGCAAGGTCATTTCTGGTCTTATGGTAACTACAATCATCAGCAATGGCGTGCAGGAGATGTAACAACATTTGATTGGCAGAATCTTCCTCACAGTACTGCTAATGCAGGACACAATCCAAGAGTTACGTTTCAACTAACCGGTGTCATCACTGAAAAAACAAACGATTTCTTAAATAGGTTAAAGAGATTTGATAGTCATCAATTGGAGTTAAAAAATGATTCATGGTTCTAAACGAATATTAGTAATGGGCCTGCCGGGCGCAGGTAAGACTTATTTGGCTCAGCACATTGTTGACCATTTGCAAGCAGATAAAAAACGTGTAGGTTGGTTAAACGCCGATGATGTGCGTAAGAAGTACAATGACTGGGACTTTAGTACTGAAGGGCGAATTCGTCAAAGTTTACGTATGCGTGAACTTGCAGATGCAATGACCGATGTAGATTATGTTATCTGTGACTTTGTTGCACCATTAGTTGAGATGCGTAATAACTTTAAAGCAGACTGGACAGTATGGGTTGATACTATCAGTGAAGGCAGATACGAAGATACTAACAAGGCATTTATTCCTCCGGACGTGTATGATTTTAGAATCACAGAACAAAAGTCAGAAAAATGGGGAGAGTTTGTTGCCGCACATATTTTAGACAATCGCAGACGTCCTGTATTTGATTGGAAAAAAGAAACTGTGCAGATGTTAGGACGTTGGCAACCTTGGCACGAAGGGCATCGTGCTTTATTCGAACGTGCTATTGCTAAAACAGGGCAAGTTGTTATTCAAATTCGTGACTGTCAAGGCTGGCAAGGTAGTAATCCTTTTGAAATTGAAAAAGTAAAATCATTCATTAAGCGTGATTTGGATATGGTATATCAAGGACAATATGAAATTCAAGTAGTACCAAACATCGTGAATATTACATATGGACGTGATGTTGGGTATAAAATAGAACAAGAAACCTTCAATGAAGCGATACACAGCATCAGTGCTACAAGTATCCGCAAAAGCTTAGGTTTAAAATGAACACACCTTAGGACCGGTACTTGTTACCGTGGTGTAGCCGGCTGCTGGCTTGACGTACTAATTCGCTACTAGGAAATCTAAAGTGAGCTTTATCTCTATATAAATAGTTAGATGAAAAAACTATTAGCACTATTATTTTTAGCATTTGGAATAGCAAATGCCCAATCACACACATTTAAGTTTATATTATCATCTGGTCCTGGCTCTGGATCGGATGTAAGTATTGAAACTTATGCACCTTGTTTAAAGAAACAAAATATCAATATTCTTAAAGAGTACAAACCCGGCGCCGAAGGTTTAGTAGCTCTTAAAGCATTACAAGCCGCTAACGATACTGATAACACTACCCACTTACTTATGGGCAACTTTGGATTGAATACATTGAGTAAGTTTCCCGGAGTGGATTTACTTGAAGATATAAATCCATTAGTATACATGAACTCTACTCCTTTAGTGTTTGTTGCGAAAGCAGGTAAGTACAAATCACTTGACGAATTAGTTGCTGACAATAAAGGTAGAATACTTAATATAGGATCACCCTCAGCGTCCGGCACATTCTTATCAGAAACTATCTTTAAAGATATGAATGCACAGTTTCAAATAGTACCGTATAAAACTAGTGTGCAAGGATTAACTGATGTTGTCAATGGTAACCTAGATATGTTTGTAGATACATTCATCGGAGCAAGACCGTTAGTAGAAGCTAATAGAATACAAATTATGACAAGCACATTTGATAAAACTTATGCTACCAAATTCAATCATTCTAATGTAGGAACTTATAGTTCCAAATTAGCTAAATCACCAATTGGATTGGGATTGATATTAAGTGTACAACCAGCATTAGATAAAGATACACGCAATATGATTATTAAAGCAATACATACATGCGGGAAAGATATAGATGTTGTGCAAAAACTTGAAGCTAATAGTTCGCATCCTGTATTCTTATCAACAAGTGACATTGTACGCATGGTTAAACAATTTTCGGGGAAATAATGCATTACTTACCACACTGGATTGTTGAAGGGCAACGTACATCAAGTCAATTTGACGCATGGCGAGCCGCAAATAAATTAGGTATCATGCCTGAATTTTATTTTTATAATACAGAATATGACTCACTTGATTGGACGAAAGAACCAGAAGAATCATGGGACGAAATTTGTTATGAACGATGCATCACATTACGCCAGCAATATAAAAAACTCAGTTTGTTTTATAGTGCAGGACGTGATAGTCATCATATATTAAAATGTTTTTATTACTTTAATATACCATTAGATGAAATTGTTTTACTGAATTTAAAAACCAACCATATGCGGCAGGATGAATTAATTAGATTAATTTATCCGCATGTACATAATTTTTTACGCACATATCCAAATACAAAAGTAACTACAGTAGATGTAGGTCCTGAAGAATTCGATAACTATTTCAAAGATGATTGGCTAGAAAATCCTGCAACAGCATTGGTTCATGGTTATTTTCAACCAACCAACTTCAGCTTCTATGTAAAACAAATAATGCATGCCGACGAACCCAATCATGGAATTATATTGGGAGTAGATAAACCTAGAATTATATTAGAAGAAGGTAAATATTATTCAACTATCATTGATAAAACAATGGAAACATTTATTACAGATATTCCTAATATTGAATTATTTTATTATTCACCTAATATGCCCAAGATTCATTTAAAACAAAGTTGGATGACATTAAATCATATTGAAAAAGTATATGGTGGCACCGAATATCAAATAGAACAGATTGACCCTATACTTAATAGTAAGTTTAGATCACCTAGTGATAGTAGTTTCTCAATAACTCCCACATCAATACTAAAAAGGCCTAGTATGATAACCAATGAATTTTTAAAAGAATATTGCGGGGACTCACATAGTAAGTATTATGATGATTTTTGTATTTCATCTGGAAGAGGTGCCGCATGGAATATAAATTTGGGAATACAAAATGGTACTAGTAAGTATAAAAATAACGGCCGAGAAACAATGTTTCAGCGTTTGATTACTGCTGGTTTAGAAAACAATTGGCAATCTGCACAGAATTTTACTGAGGCAATGAACTATTTAAAAACATCATTTCCAAAAATATTTAATAAAGAAGATCCATATCAAGGAACATTGGGTGTATATAGTAAAAAATACTATATGAAAGATGCTACTTAATACCAATCATCATGTGGCGTTTAAATTTTAAATGCCCATAATTAATATCAATTGAATCACAATATATAAGCCTACTTACTTTATATGTTTCGGTAAAATCAGTAATAATATTATAACTTTGTTTAATATGCCATTCAGTTGTAGTAGTTGGTAAATTGGTAGTCTGTAAGCAAACTAACTTATCTTTGGGTATAATATCATACCAAGTAGTATTATCAATTTGGTCAACACTGGTGTTTATAAAAATAGATTCAGTTCCGGTATTACTAAAGGAAAGTGTGTTTATGTCCTGTGTATGATTATATACTTTTGGATACTCAAATTTCCAATAATCACATATCTTGTTTGCATTAGTAGTTGATTTTGAATCCATATCATAGGCATTCACTACTCCGTAAAATTTAGGTCGTCTTGTTAATAACATAAAAGTTAATAAGTTATCCCAACTTGCTAACATATGCAATGAAGGATTAACGATATTTTCATTATCAATCACTTTTTCTAACTTCTCACATAACCATAGTTTGCTTGACACTAATCCATGTGAAAACGATTCGTATGGGTTGGTAATAGAATCGAACGATGTATTAAAAATATCTTCCATAATTTATTTCTTAGTTAAAATCATACAATCTTGTTGCCATCTGCCGCCCGGTGCAGGATATGATACTGGATTAAATTTATTTAACAAATTAGTAATCCAATCTTCTTTATAAAATGATACAAAATGAACACACTTATTTGAAGGGTATCCGTCACTTAGTTTGTTATCAGTCAAATACGCATAATCCCACTCAGTGGGTACCTCATCACAATCTGTTCTTCTATTTCTAAACCATTCAACCAGTTTTCTATTATTAATATTGCAATAGGTAAAATATATACTACCATTGTTATTTAAGTATTTGAACAAATGGTCTATCATTTCTATCATATCATCAGCCGTCGTATGAGAAAACACGCTATAGCTGATTATAATATCATACGTTTTATTAAAACTAGGTAACTCATTGTTTCCTGTATGATTATATGCCGGATTAAACCTGTTATACCACATCCAATTGGCATTTGGATGAATTATTTTTCCTACTTTTATTGCTTGTTTATCTACATCAATACCAGTATATTGTTTAGGATTTATAATTTTATTACTTTTTAACAAATTACCATAATTACTACCAAAATCTAATATTGTTTGATTAGTATTCCATTCTAAAAAATTAGAAAAATAATCTGAGGTCGGGAGATATTCTATTAACATTTAAATACCCATGGATGTATTTTTTCAGACCAGCCTTTAGTATCCCAAATAGTATCCCATTCGATAGCCCACTGTCTCAATTTTTTAATTTCTACTGGGTGTTTTCCTATTAAGTCTATGAAAGGTGTATCTAATGGCAATCTAATCATATCAGTACTCAAACTGGTTAATGAAGAATGCCACGGTATAACAACAGGTTGGGGTATAATTGGTAATTTCCAAAATTCTTTTGCCTCAGCCCAATCAGATACTGTCCAGGGAGTGATACAATAAGATATTTGTAGGTTGACATTTTTTATATTTGTTAAGATATTAGTTACATTTACTAATTTATTCCAATTTGCACCACGCCGAAACCATTCGAATGATTCCTTATGTCCATCTACACTTAGTGTAATATTAATTGCCTTCCACCCATCCCACAATTCAGAATCAAATGTTGCTAGCCCATTAGTAATATAATATAATTTACAATTACTTCTATCAATCTTACTTAATTGTTCTAATATTTTCCAATGTAATGGATCCATCCATGGCTCACCGCCAGTAAACTTGATCCATTCGAGCGAGGGCAATATTTCAATTAATTCATTGATAAGTTTATCTTGTTGATCCTGTTTAATTGCATCTTGTATGAATACAGATTTACCTTGTAATTTACCCCAAGAGCTTGATAGATATGGTTCGCAATGGGCACAAGTTAACTGGCATCTATTACTTAACTTAAATTGTATTCCCTTAAGGAGGGTGTTGTTCTCGTTGGGAAAAAAATCTGAGTTCATCCTAAGACTGTCTAAACCTAATTTCTCTGCACCAGAACACCTTGAACATATATTTTTAATTTTAGTAGTATAACCAATATCTAACTCATTTCTTAAATCGTTTAATTTAGGAGAATTCCAAGCATTTTTTATACCAATCGAGATAGGAGCCATTATGGCAGTAGATGATGACGCTTGACAACACGGTCTTGTAAATCCATCTAAATTTACTACCATGACATGGTCTGCCCAACTACACCTCATTTACCAACAACTCCCACAAGATGCAGTCTAGGTGAATCTGAGCAATTCATAAAAGTATGCGGAACTATAGTGTTAGTCCAATATACTGATCCAATTGGTAAATGCTGAATTATCCCGTTAGGTGTATTATTTTCTTTAAAAACAAAATAACAGGATGGGTTAGTTATTAATGGAATGTGAATTCTAGGAGTAGAATCTTTATGTAAACTATAACATGACATGGGATTTACCCACATAAACCTACTTCTGTACAATTTATATTTGGTAATAATAGTTTCCAAAATACTATCTTTATACAATGGATTTAGTGTATCATGTAACAATTCATCACCTTTACTGAATCCAACTGACCCTTCAAAAGGATCTTCACCCTGTTTATATTGAATACCGGATTGTCTACCTTTTTTCCCGTGTGTACCCCAACGGATATTTTTCTCATTCATATAATAGAATTTTATCAAAGGTACAATATCAATTGGCTCTATTACTTTTATTAAGTCTTGGCTCATATGTACATATTTAGTCGGTCATTAAAAACATCATAAATAATAGCATATTATTAAATCTGTGCTAAATACGAATAACACTACCCTAAGGATAACCATGTTACACTTCATCACAGACCTAACACACAAACTATTAAACTTTATTAAAGACGACCCAGTAAGACCAGAAATACCAACTGACTTTAGAGTTAGTAATGGTAGAATGGTTGCGGCATTATCCAATAATGACGATGATCCAGATGCAATGGTATGTGTTAGTTTCCATGATTTTGTTCCAGCCGGGGTAGATGATTTATCTAATGTATCTGAAGTTCCGACTACCGCAGTATTCTATACTATTTGGAGTTATAAAGCCGGTAAAGGTCGTGATTTATTAATACAAGCGGTAAAAGGTATTCAGGAGCAATATCCTAGTGTAAATAGATTTGTGACATTAAGTCCTAAAACAGAAATGGCTAGAAGATTTCATTTAAAAAATGGTGCTATTATATTCCGTGAGAATATAGAATCCATTAACTATGAATATACTAAAACAATAAGTGAGTAATATTATGGCAAAAGAAGTTAAAATGGTTAGTACTAGTGAAGAAGTAGAACAAATAGAAAAAAGTGCATTATTAGCATGTGATTTTATATATGATACATTATTACCATTATTAGAAGAATTTGAAAATGATAATGACGATATTGATTATATTCCTGGTGTTGCTACTCATGGATTATTTGTAGCATTAATACAAGAATTAGCCGATTTAGGATATACTCAAAAAGACTTAAATAAAGAAATCAAAACTTACATGAATACCTCTGTAGGGGAAGTAGTACACTAATACTTAAGTACTACATTTTTTACAAACAAAAGTACTCATTTTGCCCCCTCAGGGGCTTCAAAATCGCTAGAATATTCAGGAACTCATACTGATACACTTCTAGCGATTTTTGCCAATATTTGACAATAAATGGATATCCGTGTATAATTCATCTATGAACTCAAAAATCGTCCGTAAACGTAGAACTGATAGAAATCAAGTGATTTACTACATCCAAGATACAGTAACACTTGAGTACTACATCGGTTTAACTGCATTGTCATATAAAGGCAATGTGTTTTTGACACTACGCCGTCGTATGCAAAAACATATGCAACGGGCTATGACTGAAAACAAAAATTGGGGTTTGAGTCGTGCCTTGCGTGAGCGAGGTGCTGAACGTTTTATATTTGGAAAGTTGGAAGTTATTCGTGGTAAGCGTCCTGCTCACGCACGTGAGACAGAATTGATTAACACATTACAACCAGCATTAAACACATTTGGAGTAAAATGAAATTAAACGATATATTACAATGGATTGGTGCAGTATTCATTATTATTGGCCATATCTGTAATGCAATTGGACCTGACGCACATCCCTACAATATTGTAGCATTTACATTGGGCACAATTGCATTTATGACATGGACAATTCGTGTGCAGAATCGCCCGCAATTGGTAGTCAACATTGTGGCTATTGTTACTTGTGTAATAGGATTAGTTAACGCTTGGAGATAAAATGAACAAATTAATTAAAGATGGAAAAGTGGCTATATTGTATAGCCCAGGCTTTGGTGCAGGATGGTTCACTTGGAACCCTACTATGCCTGAACTTATTTTTGAACCTGCCATAGCACAATTTGTAGTGGACGAAAAGTTTGACGAACTACAAACTTATGTGGCATTGAAGTATCCTGAAATCTACGATGGTGGTATGATGGACTTAGAAGTTGCTTGGATACCCGAAGGCACTGAGTTTAAAATAAATGAATATGATGGAGCCGAATCTGTTGAAACAAAAGATGAAATAGGTTGGTTAGTAGCGTGAGGTATATTACTAACAAGTACAAGTCAGTCATTCTTCCATACGAAGAAGGTATGTTAGAATGGCTACACGAAACCTATCCACATAGCTGTTATTATATTGTAGAGGTATAATATTTCTGTCACATTTATTGATATAAATATCTGTATGGACTTTTGGGAAAACATAGCCTTGCACAAACAAAAAATATTTGCTATACTAGCTATAGTGACTGGGTTGTATTGGTTAAGTGTCCCTGAAGATGAGCCTCCTCAACCAATCATTACTCTTAAGTATAGGTGTGAATTAATTGTAAAAAAATTACACGAATTTCCAAAAAATGTTAGTGACAGTTGTGAAACCTTTTTGAAAGAAGAAGATGAGATTGAATGAAATTAACGAAGTATTGAATCATAAAATTACAGGTGGTAGTGAGTATCAATGGAATTGTTATCCTGATGGTAGATACTTAGATTATGAAAGTGACTTTGCCCACGTATCTGTATTGTATAGTACCGTGGATCAAACTGTATACCAAGCCGAAGTTTCTGTTAAACGTGAGGCTTGGGATGAAGATAAGAAACCATATCGTTGGTTGAATCCTGATTATGTAGATGCGTTCTACAAAGAATCAAAAAAACGTAAAGTAGATCCTGACATAGCTTGGGATGATGTTAAGTGGATTGATTTAGAAATGGAAGAAGATTTCCTAGAGAAGGCTACTGCTATTTTTAATGGAGAAGAATATGACAGCCGTGTTCAAATACCAATTGATATCGATGATGATTTGATATTAAAATTATCTATGGAAGCACACAAACGTGATATCACATTAAATAAGATGATAGAGATTATCTTACAAGAGATGATTGAACATCACCGTGTCAACGGAACACTAGCCTAAAACGTTATATAAGTATAGCAGGAGATTGTATGAAAAAGATTCTAGTAGCATTGTCGCTTTTAGCACTAACTGGGTCAGCAATGGCACAACACTATCATGGTCACGGCTTTCGTCATCATAATTATCACGGGCCACGTGTAATTTACCGTGATAACTGGATTGCCCCTGCGGTTGGTGCATTCATTATCGGCGCGGCAATCAATGAAGCACACAATCGTCACACTCAAACTCAAGTGGTAATTCAAAATCCACCCACACCATTAGGTCAAGTTTGCACTCCTTGGACAGAGACACAAAATTCAGATGGAACAATCACTCGTACACGAACCTGTAATCAGTGACCAAACTAGTTGTAGTATTATCGTTCATAGTGTATAATATATTATGAACGATATTTTTTATGGTATTTTTTCGTGGATAAAAGATGATTTTAAGTCCAACCGATTTCGCTTTATTGTTGAGTTGCTTGCTTGGGCTATTAGTATTGGTTGCAGTATTACTATGGCACTTACCGTACCCAACCCTCCGCTTCTTGCTCTTTATCCCATATGGATTCTTGGTTGTGCTCTTTATGCTTGGGCTAGTTTTACTAGGAAATCTTTTGGCATGTTGGCTAACTATATATTGTTAACCACCATTGATAGTATAGGATTAATAAGGATGTTAATGTGATAGACAAAATAGAAAAATATAAAAAATACTTTGCTTTTGAAGGCAAAGCTTCCCGTAGTGAATATTGGGGCGTGTATTTGATCGGAGTACTATTGTTAATGTTGGTTGGATTATTAGGAGCATTGGTTGCATTGATAAGCACACCCTTTACGTTAGTATTGATAGGCTTTATTGGATGGATTTCTGCACTTGCAATAATTTGTGTAGGTAGTATATTATCATTTTGGATGTGGATTGCTACTGCTGTTAGACGTTGTAATGATGCCGGAATCAATTCTTGGTTTGCGATAACAATACTATTACCCACACCACTAAATCTTATACCATTCGTTGTGTTTGGTTGTTTACCCTCGGAGAAAAAAATAGATGAACATCAGTACTGAATTCACAGATAAAGATTGGGATAAGTTTACTACTTGGTTAAATCAAATGCTACGTATTGGTCCTGCTACTGTTACATTTACTAAAGCAGATGGAACCGATCGTGTAATGAAATGTACACTAGAAGAAGATAAACTTCCCAAAGTTGAAATCAAAGAGGGAGCAAAATCCCGTAAAGAATCAACTACTAGTATGAGAGTGTTTGATTTAGAAAAGAATGAGTGGCGTAGCTTCACTATTAAAAAAGTAAAACAAGTTAATATCTCTATACCATGAATGATTTTGAGCAGGGTAATATTCACTATATGGCTAAGGAATATCACGAAGCCAGTGAATGTTATAGAAGATTTTTACAACAAGAACCAAACAACTATGTAGTGTGGCATAATCTTGGCATTACACTATCACAACTAGGTCAAGATATAGAAGCATTAAAATGTTTTGAATTACCGTGTAGTCATAACTATGTAGAAAGCTGGTTAAGTCGAGGAACTGCACTACGCAGTTTGGGACAGTACCGTGAAGCACTAATCACATTTGCACATACCTTTGCACTTGATCCAAAACATTCAACTGCATACAGTAACTACGGCAACACATTACGTGAATTTGGATTACCTGAACTTGCTATTACCTTTTTACAAATAGCACAAGAGTTAACACCGGGAAATGTCAACTATGAATTAAACGAGTCAGTCAGTCACTTAATGAAAGGTGACTTAATTGAGGGTTGGAAAAAGTATAATGCACGTTGGTACTATCAAAGTGATATAAGTCTTAAACCTCAACTGCCAGGTCCAGAATATGACGGCTCACAGGATATCGTAGGCAAAAAAGTTCTTGTATACTATGAACAGGGATTTGGTGATAGTGTACAATTTATTCGTTTTGCAAAAGTATTAAAAGATAAGGGTGCAGAAGTAACAATTATAACTAAACCACAATTATATGACCTATTCAAATATAACTTTCCTGACTTAACTGTATTAAATGCTGACGCACAGATACCGTCATATCATTACCACGTTGCATTGATGGATCTACCAAAATGCTTTGGCACAACTATTGATACGATACCTTATCCTACTCCTTATTTAGATGTAGATGAAGGTATGAAACAATTTTGGAAAATAAAGCTAGGACCTAAGACAAAGAAACGCATTGGTTTATTGTCTAGTCCAAATAAGATTGCATTTATATCACGCTTCCGTAGAATTGAATTAGAGCAACTACTATCAATCACAAGTGATGACTATGAGTTTGTCAGCTTATCATACGAAGTGGATGACCAAATATTAGAGACATTGGCAAAATATAATGTTAAAACGTTCCATGAAGACTTATCCGGATTCTATAACACGGCAGGATTGATTAGTCAACTTGACCTTGTTATTAGTATTGATACAGTTATCCCTCACTTGAGCGGTGCAATGGGAGTTACCACTTGGGTGATGCTAACTGATTATGGATGTGATTGGCGATGGTTTATGAATCGTAATGATAGTCCATTCTATAATTGTATGAAATTATATCGCCAGCAAAATAGTACTTGGGATAATGTATTATTAGACATTAAAAATGATTTATTAAATGAAGCCAAATATTAAATTTTATAAAATAAAATTCATTAAAGAATTTAATGAAAAATGTGATTTTGAACGTAATCAATTAATTAATGAAATGATTGACAACGCAACAGATCCAACAATAGTTAAACGTAGAATTAGAATGCTGGAACAACTAGCAGAATATCAGGTTCAGATTTATAAAAAAATAGAAACATTTGAAACTGATGACCCAAATGATTATTTAAATATGCCTATACATAAAAGTTGGAGACCGAAATTCCCACCTGAAACTATATTAGTAGTACATCGAGGCGCATAATGAAACCACTATTATTAGCAACAAATCCTGAATACCTTTATAAAATTTTAAACTGGAAAGGTATACAATACGAATTCGCAGGGAATCTATTTAAAATAAATGGTTTCAATAACTATAACAAACTAATTGATATCAATAGTGTATTTTCAAGCTATCCGTTTGGTGAAGTAGTAGATAGAACTAATACAATACAATCACCATTAAAATATAAATTATTACGTGATTGGAAAATACCAACATCAAGTTTATCATTTGAAGATATAATGTATAACCAAGTTATGCGTCACGTATGTTCTAATAGAAAAATAAACTTATGTTGGAGTGGGGGTATCGATTCTACTACAATGCTTGTTGGATTTTTAAAACACGCACCCAATCTAAGTCAATTAAGAGTATTATATTCACCGTTTTCCGTTTATGAAAATAGAGACTTTTTAGAATTATTACATAGAGATTATCCACAAGTAGAGACACTTGATATCAGTGGTACAATCTATATGGATAATCATTTTGATGGACTAATGTTAAACGGTCACGGTGGTGATGAGTTTGTTAGTAGTTTAGATGATAGTTTTTATGAGAAGGTGGGTGGTGATGGGTTGTATAAACCTTGGAAAGATTATTTCCGTGAACAGAATAAAGACAATCTAATTGAATTTAGCGAGAATTATTTTGCTAATGCAGGTAAACCCATTGAAACTTTACTTGATGCACGATGGTGGTTTTATGCATCAAATAAATCACAAGTGTTTCAAATAGCAGATAATGTGTTTCTTACTAACCAAAAAGATACTAAGATAGAAGATACTATTGGATTTTATGATAACTATGAATTTGAAGCATTTATGTATTTTAACCCACAATTGATTATTGAAAACAGACACGATTACAGAACACATAAAAACTTTATGAAGAAATATATCTTTGAGTTTGATAAGAATGAAGATTACTTTGTATACAAAAGCAAATCCAACAGCATACAATTTGCGTGGTATACACTTAAAAAAATAATTATGAGAGATATGAGATGGATTGCTAGATTATCTGATAGCACTATAATTAAAACTCCTAATCTACCATTCTTCAGTAAAAAAGAATTTGATAGTCTCTATGGAGATAGTTTAGATTACCTATTTAATGAGGTCGACAATGTATAGTATGCCTGGAAAAATTCCCTTTGTTAAAAAGTTTGTAGTTGATGTAACTATGTCACCCGACTTAGAAATCAAACTAGATGGTAATATACTTGAGCATAATAATGGGCAATATGAAATAATTGATGACAATCAAACACACACATTGACCTTTAATATGGCTATAGCTAATATATGTATAGAAAACATTTCAGTACACCATTTGATTGTAGATAACACACTAACCTTCACTACGCCCATTTATCGCTGGTTGATTACAAATATTGACAATAAATAGTATTTCTGCTATAATACTTGTATTATGAAAAAGGTACTACTATCATTCACCGTTAAAGAGCCCAAACACCGGGCTCACCGTGTTCTTTTCTGTGAGAATACTCCCTTCAAACCTAAGGTTGTTAAGTCTAAAACAGGCTATCAACGCAAATCCAAACATCCAAAATTTGACAATAATTCCTGTTTCTGATACAATACTGTATTGAAACTAAAGGAATTATATGGCTAAAGAATTTAACAAAGACCTTCTTTGTAAGGATTGTAAGAATGTCCGGGCTAGCTTTATGTCTAGGCTGACTAATTTTACTTATGGGTTCAAATGCACCCTTCCCGAGAGTTGGAACAAACCCGAATTTGATCCGGTAGTAGGAGAGACCAAAGAAGGGTATTTTCATACGGCAGGACTGATGCGTAGTACCTATGAAGCCTGTGGCCCTGATGCTAAAAAATGGGTTCCCTCAAGCACAAAAAAGGTCTTTTTGTACTTGAAAAAAGGTTGACAATAAATGGATTTGGGTGTATAATACAATCTTAAACAGTCAAATAAAGGACATAAAATGCGTACACAACAAGTAGTTTCTGGTATGAATAACAGCCAAAAGATTCGTTTTATCATTGACGGATTTGGTATGTATTGTAAGGTTTCTGATATTGAGAACTTTTCTACTAGTTCACACCGTGTTGCAGTTATTTCGGCCTTGCAACATTTGCAATGCTCCCGTGATTTAGCCAAGAGTTGCGGCAAAAAAGAGATTCCAGTAGGCTACGGAACTCGTAGCACATTCCAAGGTGTCAATCACGATGTACAGGTTAACATTGTCTAAAATTTGACAATAAATGGTTTTGGGTCTATAATAGAGTCTTATTCAGTCAAAAGGAGTTTTTATGAACATCAAGCAAATTAATACTGCTATTATGCAGGGTGACTTCACTAACGAAGAATTGAATAGCATCGGTGATGCAATGCGTTTTGCCCGTGCCCAACTTGTGGTACGAAACAAATCAGCATTGACAATCGGTTCTAATGTTAAATTTACAAGTTCGACCCGTGGTACAATCTCCGGTGTTGTAAAGAAAATCAATCGTAAATTTATTATCGTAGATCAACCAGGACAGTTCCGTAGTTGGAAAGTGCCCGCTAACATGTTGGAGGTTTTGTAATGAGTAAAATGGCAGACTTATATATGGAGATCGAGGAAATGCTTGAAAAAGGCACACATCCGGCAACTATCTCCGCGGTACTTGACGTACCGGTGATTTTTATTTATGATGTAGTGGAATCTATTGAAGGCCAGACTGAGGAATTTAGTCCTTTCAGGACAATAAATTCTTAAAAAGGTTGACAATAAATTAGTTTGGGTATATAATAGAATCTTAGACAGTAAAGAAAAGGAAACAAAATGGCTTATATGAATCAGGAACGCAAAGCAAAGATTACTAAAATGCTTAAGCCAATCTTGGCTAAGTACAAAGTTAAAGGCTCACTGAGTGTTAGGAATCACAGTACCATTGTACTGACCCTCAAATCCGGTGCTATTGACTTTATTGGCAATAGCAACAGAGTTTGCGGTAATGACTTTTATCAGGTGCAACGTGGCTTCAAACCTACTACTAGTGGTTACGATCAGGTTAATCCTTACTGGTTTCAGGATCACTATGATGGTGATGCTAAGGCATTCTTAACCGAAGCATTCAAGGCATTGAAGTCGGCCGATTGGTATGACGAATCCAACGCAATGATTGACTATTTCAACATCGCCTATTATGTTGATATTAACATTGGCAAATGGGACAAACCCTACATTTTGGAGTAATAGATGTTAGATAAATTTTTTAAATGGATTGGTGCATATGCGGAAACAATCGGATGGGCACTATTGGTAGTTGTAGGATTAACACTTCTTTGGGGAAACAAATGAACAGTTATTGGGTAATGGTAAAATGGAAAGATGAGCCGGGCGCTGGATTCAGTCGTGCTTATCTTAATGCAGATAATCCTTTTCAGGCCATTCAAATGGCAAGGTCAATGTATGGTAGATTGCTGATTTCCGAATCAGCTAACCCGGCCTAATCGAATAATGGGTAACACAATGGTTGACAATAATGTTCTTTTGTGTTATCATTATAACAGTGCTGTGAATTTAGCGGCACATTTTTTAACTTAGCTTTTATTTAAAGGAAATTCAAAATGGCTAATTCTAATCAAACTTTCAAAGTCGCTGGTATTACTATTCACAATGGTGATGCTAAGGTTCGTTTCACTGACGACATGGTCCGTCGCATCAAGCAGTTCACTAAAGGTGGTGCTTCACGTGTAGATTTCGTTGAGCTACCTTCAGAAATGACAAAGGTAGAAGCATTGAAATATCTTGCTACACTTCCTGAGTTCGCAAGTGCAAGCGATCAGGCAACTATTGCTGATACACTTGCTGATAAATCTAAAGAGGCAAGTAAAGGTGAAGTTAAAGTAAAAGCTTCTAAAACAAAGCCAAGCATTGATGCAATTAAAGCACGTGCGAAAAAATCAGAAGTGTCCGCAGAACAAGTATTATCTGCTATCGCTGAATAATTAACGGGGCTTCGGCCCCTTCTATTATTAATATGAATCTATCTACATTCCGTCGTTCTTTTAATCCTCGTAGAGAATTTAATCCTGCAGATAAAAAAGATTTGCTAGAATTTAAATTCTTTAAGAAGAATGGTAAATGGAAAACAGGGTGTCCATTCTTTTTAGAAGATCCTTTTGTTGAGATTCCAGCAATGTGTGAAAGTAAATTCACAAACTTTATGCTAGAGAAGATGAAATAAATAAAGCCCCGAAAGGGGCTTTATTATGGATTGTTAACCGATTTGATAATCCAGTAGTCGCTACTCATATTAGGGTTAATTATTTTAAATGGCATATAGAAGTAACCTTTATCACCCCAATTTGTGCCCCAACTATTACGTGCAATAAAAACTTTCTTACGTTTATCATATCCAACTAATAATACAGCGTGACCACCTAACAATTGTTCACGCTTTGTATTTGGATAAGGCATAATACCTGTTCTAGCAACATTCTTTGACATAAAGCTATCATACACACGGAAGCCCATTATAACTGGGTAGCCATTTGATAACGCATCAACACATCCATTGAAATCATTTACTCTTTCATAGCGAGTTACCTTACGATTTAGTGCATCAGTCTTTGCCTCACTAATTGGTTCTTGTCTAAACTTTCTAATGTCATATGGCCAGTAACTCTCTAAGCTTGCACCATAATGATTTGTTGCTTTAATGCCATCACGTATGTATGCACCACTGTCATAATTAACTGTGCCTAATAATAATCGTTCATAATAGTAAATGAACAATCTGCTTACATCAGTTGGCTTTCTATTGCGTTTGTTTAGTAATTCAATCGCACCCGCAATAGCTTGTCCAGTACAACTGCCTAGACTACCTTGATTTTCGATTGGACTGCAAAATGCTCGTAAGTCAACTATGTTAGGACTTGCTTTCGGTGTTACAGTATATTTGTAGTCACGTGTATCAAGTTTATCAGGTTTCCACTGAAAACTAAACTTGTCGTCAAGTGTCCTAGGTACAGCTTTAGGTACAGGTTTGTTGAAGGTATGATCCTCGTCAGTGTTTATGATTGTGCGAGGATCTTGTTTCATATTTTATAATTCAAATCTTGCTTTGTTTGTGTTACAACTATTATAGTTTTGTATAGCCATAATTATGCGGATATTGTAATGTTAGGGCCTGTTGCAGAATATGCCGCACTCCCCACACTAGCTAGAGTTTGATTGCTAGTAAGATCGGTTAAGTCAGTTGGGGACTGCAAGAATACAGTGCCTGCAATGTTTGTAAATGTCGTTGTAGGCATTGAAATAGTTAACAAATTAGTAGCATATACGTTGGTATTGGTCACACGAATACCACTGATATAATCGTTTGCACTAAATCTACTAGCAGGCACAAATGCGCCAATGCAATCACTGATACCGTCGAGTGCCCACGCGGCCGCACTGCCAGAACAATCAAAAGCCCCGCTGGCACTGGCCGCGGCAGTGGCATCACCTTGCTTGCCCACCCACACTTGCATAAAGCCACCAGTGCTTCTAGATACTGCAATATAATACCAGTTATTGGCTAGTAAAGATTGTGCCAAGTTAAAGGTTGTGGCAGTGGCACCATTGGAGTCCACTGTGATCTGGTTACCACTGTTAGTGACGTTAATGGTAAGGGCTCGGAGATAAGCAGCCGTGCCAGATCCAGTAGTAGTGGATAATATAACAGGGCCCGAGTCTGTGCCCGGTGCATCGCCAGAATAGAACCAACCTTCTACTGTAAAGGGTGATAGATATGTGCCACCTACTACAATACCCGGGCTTAATGTTATTCTACTACTGTTGGTTGGGAAGTAGATG